>Ga0255783_10000280_pt1 | contig 60667 bp, 57 predicted proteins | sample 011ome_22_FD_179981 | JGI IMG/M metagenome (GOLD analysis project Ga0255783, IMG submission 179981) | Coastal salt marsh microbial communities from the Groves Creek Marsh, Skidaway Island, Georgia - 011507BT metaG (version 2) | ecosystem: Environmental > Aquatic > Marine > Intertidal zone >... | reverse complement strand
CACTCTTCTAGTCCAAGAGTTTTACCTTCGGAAAAATACCAGTATTTTTTTTCTGCGGGAAAGTCAAAAAAGCCCGGGTTGACTGTGACATCAAGGACAAGATTTTTAACAGGTGCTCCAATGAATTTTTTTGCATTTTCCAAAAATCCATCACCAATGGCATCAAGCTGAAAAACAAAATCAGGCTCCAACCCATTTGCACGTAAAATAGGAACACTTCTGACAGGACATATTATAAACAAACTTTCGGCAGACTCTTTTAATAAGTGGATATTTTTTTCTAGTGATGGACCAGGAGAAACAATCACACCCGTTTTTGAGTTTAACAACGAAACACTCTTGATATTTTTATAATCAAGAAGGCTTGGAATATTTCGAATAGTATTAGTGACCCATTTCATTGCGTGTTTGCCAATTGTGTTCAGGTTCAATTGTCGGACATAAATACCATCTTTGACTATTTTATTTATTTTTTCCGAGTCAATATCTTCTTGTGACTGCCCCAAACAATCAAAATGGCATATATTGTTTACTTTCAACGGGTAGTTCCAAAGCGCTTGCCCTAATTCATACAAGCTTGAAATTTCCCAAAACTCAGTGAACTGGCCACGAAGGTCTTCACTAAATGTTTTTAAAGTTGTTGTTGCTAGGATAATTATTTTTTTCTGGCCGCGCCCCGCAAGTTCTAGCAACAATGTTTCATCAAATGGATTTATCAACATTACAAAGTCAGTTTCCCAGTTCCAACTTTTTGGCAGATAGCAATCAACAAACCGTTGACAATATTGGGCATCAGTCAAGTAGATCGGACGAAATTCTAGATTACGAATTTGACCACACCACAAATCAACAAACTCACCGAGCTCCGGGTCGGGTCGATAAACATTTTCATGCAACCGATTGTCTTCAGGGCTAGAGGACACCAAACCAATTAAAGTTTGTTCATATTCAGCAAAAAGCTGACGCCGCTGATCAATATAATCCCGCGTTAACTTGTCATCTTCTGCAATAGCATATTTAGTAATTAGCTCATCAACCTCTATCAATTCTTGATGAAGTTTCCCATTTAACTCAATTTTATCCAATTTCATTTAGGCCTCCATAAATTTTGCTGCCCGATGCAAATCGTCAAATGTGTCAATATCCAGACTTTTTTTGGCAGACATCTGGATACCTATAGTATTGGCGTCTACCAATTTTTTCGTCCGCAGAAAATGTGACGTTCTAATCAAGTAAATTGCACCGTTTAAGATAAAAACCTCTGCATAATTTTGTTTAAAAAACCCATTTTCATGGGAGGTTGAGGCAAACACATCACCGTGAAAAAAATACTTTTGGTCTAAATCAGTGCCGGATTGAATTTTTGTCACGCCAACACAGCTATTTCGATTAAACTTCTCAGTGAGCTCAAAAGCTAAATCAATATCGTCCGATGTTCTGAACGGCGAACTGGGTTGCAAAAGCAATACCCAATCAAAAAATGGCAAATTGTTTATGGCATGGGTCAGCACATCTTCTGACATAGCCCCGTCAGTCGCTAGCTCTGGGGGGCGTATAAACGGTACTTCACATCCACAGCGCACCGCGTCTTTCACAATTTTTGGACAATCAGAGGATAAAACGGTTCGATCAACAATGCTGGAGCCTAACGAAGCCTCTACAGTTCTTTCGAGAAGCGATCGCTTTCCAAGTTTTCTTAAATTCTTTTGGGGTACACGTTTTGAACCACCACGTGCCGTTATCACTGCTAAAACACGTTGTTTATTCATTGTATTTCGTCTCTCTATGCACTTTTATTAAGCTCCAAATTTGTTCCCTCTGCTTTAGAAGTTTAGTTATTATGAGTGCCCCCAATTTAGACAAACGCTCCAATTTTTTTGAAGTCCAGAAAAGTTAAAATTAGTGTTTAAATAAGCTCATCAGTTTTAGGCTTGTCAAAGAATTGTTCTGGAAGTGCTTCACCTGTGTTTTAAACTGGCATAAAAATATGGTCAGATTTATTAATCCATTAGTTCTGCATGAAGGTAGGGGTGCGTTCTACTGTACCAGTGTGGATAAAGTCACATATTCCATTCGCTTATACCAACTGGCTCTAATTATCCCCTCTAAAAGAGCAAGTCTAAATTTTAAGAGCTAACTTCTCAGCCTCCATCAAATCTTCATGGCGCCCAACGTCAAGCCATTTTTCGTGTAGTGGGTAGGCAACAACTTTTTCTGATTGGGCGATCATCGAGCTAAAAAAATCAGTCATATTAAGCGCTCGGTGTGCTACCAATTTTTCTATCAATTTGGGATTTATCACATAAACCCCAGCATTAATTTTACTTTTCTGAACCGGTTTTTCTCTAATTTCTAGAATTTGATTTCCATTTGTTTCAATAACTCCATACGGATTTTCCCACTCATGGTTATACACCGCCATAGTGGCACCAGCTGCCTGGTCCTGATGATAATTTAATATTTTTCTGAATGGGACATTGCTGATTACATCCCCATTGGTGACTACTATGTCATGAAGTGGAATAGGGTCAATCATGGTAAGGGCGCCACCGGTCCCAAGAGGCTCTGGCTCAATCAAATATTTGATATTGACGCCCCAATTCGCACCGTCTCCAAAATAATCTCTAATTTTTTCATCAAGATAGTAAACAGATATCAGAAAATTTGAAAAACCTTCGGTCTTGGCCTTCTTTATAATGTGCTCAAGCATTGGTTTTCCAGCCACTTTAATCATGGGCTTTGGCAACATTTTTGTGAGTGGCATCAACCGCCTGCCGAATCCACCTGCCATTATCAAGAGTTGATTGGGAACTTTGCTTGGGCGCCGCGCACTGAGGGTGTGCAAACCAACAATTTGCCCAGAGTCATTTATTACCGGTAATTGATTGACCTGATTAGCCCGCATCAAATGCTGAGCAAGCACCGTTGAGATACATTCATTACAAACCATTGGTGACTTGTTCATGACCTCTACGACGTCTACATCCAAACTTAGTCCCTTCAGAATACTTCTGCGAACATCACCATCAGTGACAGTGCCAAGCAGCGTGTTATTTTTGTCCACAACAAGTCCAATTTGAACTGCGGCCTTATCAATAATTATCAAAGCTTCTTTGGTGGAAGCTGTGCTTTTTATCAATGCCTTTTTCCAAAAACATATCTCATTACTTTTTTGCATCAACCCAACTCTCACAAAAATTATTCCACATCATTGCTGTTCAACACTCGTCCCGCTTTAACAACTATGCCGTTTGCAATTTTCGTGCCTTCTGTGACAATGGCCCCCGCTCCGATGAAACAATTATCGCCTATGGAGACGTCGCCGCAAATAATGGCGCCCGGGGCGATGTGGGACGAGCTGCCAATAATGCAGCCATGATCAACAGAAGCTTTTGTATTAACAATAGAGTTCTCGCCAATTGAGCAATCATTTTGAATGATCGCACCAGCCATAACCTGAACTCCCTCAAAAAGGTGTGCACTAGGGTCAACATAGGCAAACGGGTGAATTAAGTTTTGAAATTCAAATCCGTGGCTTTTAAATTTATTGAACACGAAAGCCCTTGAGTCTGATTTTATTGTTTTCCCTATGCCATTAATTAGGCGGAAATCTTGATTATTTTTCTGACTTATTAGTTCTTCATCAGTAAGATATTTTACACTAGGAAAGTAAGCGTGCTCGCTGAGGCCATCAGGTAAAGCTACTAATGATATCTTCAGACCTATTGTCGTAGCAGTTGAGGCAGCAACTGAAGCATGACCGCCAGCACCAATTAAGACAAAAACTGTTTTCGTCTCTTCATACATCACCTTTTAATTGCCTCACCAGCTTCAAAGTCTGACGTCGCCGCCGAACCAATTACATCCCAGAATTTGTCTGCAAATATTCCATTTGCAGATCTTGAAGTGGTTAGGTCTTCCAATCTTAGGATTGCATTCTTTTTAATATTTTTGGCTGCAATTATTCTTTGCCTTGATATTGCTATATTAGTTTTTTCTTCACTTGTCGGTATTTTGTTGCCGTCACCAAGGCTAAGCTCAACGTCACGAATGCGAGCTACCATTTCCTTGAAAGCAGGAGGCTCCATTGACATGCTTTGGTCAGGACCTGGCAGCGATTGATCAAGAGTGAAGTGCTTTTCAATAATTTTTGCGCCAAGGGCTGCTGCCACAACCGGCATGAGGCACCCTTCCGTGTGATCAGAGTAACCAACCGGCAGATTAAAATGCGCTTTAAGCGATGTCATTGCCAGCATATTGGCAGAGTCTAGAGGTGTTGGATATTCTGAATGACAATGCAATAAACAGATATCAGTTAAAGGTACATTCTTAAATACTACTTCATCCCAGAAATCCCAGACTTGCTGGCTACTTGATGGCATTTTCTCGGATAAACGGCCAAAAAACACATTTGCAAGAGCAAATGTAATTTCGTCAACATTGGACATACCAGTCGACATGATTATAGGTTTTTTTGAACGGCCAAAATTCCATAAAAAAGGAGCATTTGTGATTTCTCCAGATGCAATCTTTAATGAAGGGATGTTCATTGAGATCAATAGCTCAAGGCTTGACTGGTCAAAAGGTGAGGAAAGAAAGTCTAGTCCAAAATTGTTAGCATACTGCTGTAGCTCAAGATGCCACTCAAATGGCAATTCTAATTTTTTTAACATTTGCTGATGGGAAACAGGCCCCTCACCTGCAACCGTTTGGTACTTTGCTTTTTTGGCAATTGCGGTCGACATGAGTTCAGATCTAAAAGTTTGAAATTTTATCGCATCAGCCCCAGAGTCTGATGCCGCTCTAATTAACTCGCGCGCTATTTCAAGCTTGCCACAATGATTGACGCCAGCTTCAGCTATCACATAGATCGGAGTTGATGCAAAATTCATGGCACATACCTATAAATCATAAAAATTATGAGCTTTTTCAGACTCACAGGAAAGCAAGTGATTGATAATATTCTCTGCAGTTCTTGCCTTAAAATATGGGTTTTTTAGCCTTTTAATCTTTGCATTAAACAAAGGGTTTAGTGCTTTTTTGACAGCAATTTCGATACTTTTGATACTTCCATCACTATGAATAACGTTGCCCGGGCTAAATCGTCCTTTTTGACGGTTGCCAACGTTAACAACAGGCAGAGCAAAAGATGCAGCTTCTATAATTGCGCTTGAAGAATTGCCTACCATGAGTACTGCACTCTGCATCAAACTTAGGTGCATCTTCCGCCCAAACGACTCTCGCAATACGATCCGATTTCCACTTTGGATCGAAATGTCCTTCCACAACTTGTTGATAAGCGCGCCTCCAGGGTCGAGGTTCGAAAAGCTTATAAAAATTTTCAAATTTGGGTAACGATCAAGTGTTCTGATGATATTGCAAGCGGCATCTAGAATGTTTTCTGGGGATGCAGTCGCTGGATGAAGACTTAAGATACAAATTTGATCCTGGTCCGAAACGTTAAATGTAGAGTTTATGTGTTCACGTGAATAAAGGTCTTGCTTCCCAATTTTTTCAACGCTGAGGGATCCCACATCAAAAACCTTAGATGGTGACTCACCAAGTTGGACAACACGTTTCCAGTGTTCTTTACAAGTCACAAAATGTATGTCAGACATTTTTGTGATGCAATGACGTATAGAATCATCAACGGACCCAAGAGTGACTTCGCCACCATGAATATGTGCAATAGGAACGCCTAAATACATTGCAGCTTGAGCCATTGCCATGGCCTCGAATCTGTCACCAAGAAGGACAATAATATCAGGTGAAAGCCGATTAATAGCGTCTGCAAAACCAATGATAGCTAGGCCAGTTGATTTTGCCATACCCACGCCGTTGTTTGACAAGACATCAATTTCAATGCGCTCATTTATCGGAAGTTTATCTTTAGTGATTTCTTCAAGACTCGAGCCAGAAAATGAACTTAAGTGGCCCCCAGAAACTAACGTGAGAAGCTGAAGATCTGGGTGTTCATTAACCTTCAACATCAGGCTTCGCAAGATTCCATAATCTGCCCGCGTGCTGGTAAAAAATAAAACTTTTCTATTTATCATTGATGCCTCTGAGGAGGTCCACTTGGCAGATTTAGCAACCTATCAACAAGATATTTTGCGTTTGTAAGTTCTCCTCTAATTGAAGTCTTGTAGGGCGGCAAATCACATAACAAGTCCCAAGCTGGGCGGGTGTAAATTTCTTTGGCATGGGTCTCAGAAATTAATTCCTCACGTTGTCTGGGCTCGTCACAAATTATTGCATTAAGCCAATAATTTGACTTACACATACCCGGCTCTTTAAAAAACTTGACGTCAGAACTATTAAAAAAATTCTCATAGCAGCTTGCAATTAATCTCTTTTCTGAAAGGATCGTATTAAGTTTTTCAAATTGAGATATTCCCAATGCTGCATTGAGATTTGGCATCCTATAGTTGAAACCAACAGCATCATGAACATACCCAACAGCGTTTCCTACCTTTGCCACATTTACAAGGTGTTTTACCTTGCTGATGAGATCATGGCTGCCCAAGACACAACCACCGCCACCGGTAGTTATTATCTTGTTTCCATTGAAACTAATGATGGATAGTTTGCCATTTTTACCTACATGGCTATCCTTGAATTTGCTGCCAAGTGCTTCAGCAGCATCTTCAATAAGCGGAATATTGTATTTGGTCAGAATGCCATTAAGTTTAATCACATCTGCCGGATGTCCAAAAGTATGGACCGGTAAACAGGCCCGAAGAACTCTACCTGTATCGGAGTGGCGACAGATTCCAAGATCGTCCATGTAGGTATTTTCATTAAGCCAACCCGCTAACGCAATTGGGCACATACTTAAATTCGATTTTGAAATATCGATGAATACCGGGTCAGCACCACAATACTTAATAGCATTGCAAGTAGCTACAAACGATAATGGTTGTGTAAGCACCAAATCACCATTAACAACCCCGATAACCTTCAGGGCCACATGTAAAGCAGCTGTGCCATTGACTGTACATACAGCATCACCTACTCCAACATATTTTTTGATCAAATTTGCTAGAGTGTTAACCTCACAACCAACTGTAGAGACCATCCCGGAGCGCACAATTTCTGCCACCCCTTCAGCATCAGCTGAATCCAGAAATGGCTCATGTAAATGCACAGGCCCATTTGTTTTATAAATATCTTGGACTAATGAAACAATTTTTTTTCCCAAGCTTGTCATCAAACTTTATGTTCCAAATTTTTATTTGCATAGAGGCCTTCATTGCGCCTAAACCAATTCACCGTCTTTTCTAAACCTTTTTCAAAGCCGTTTAAATTGGAGTATTTGGGTTGCCAGCCTAAAACTTTCTTTGCCAGCGCATTGTCACCGAATAACCTGCATACCTCTGAAGCCTCTGGCCTAATTCTTTTGGTGTCTAAATTGAACTCAATGTCTGAGCCCATGATTGCAGCAATCATTCTTGCCGTCTGTTCGATTGAAACTTCAAAGTTACTGCAGATATTGATCACCTCCCCACCTGGCAATTCATTGTCCAACGCAGCCAAAAAACCAGCCACCGTATCAGACACATAATTAAAGTCACGTGTTGTTTGTAAAACGCCCAAGTCCAGATGGCTTTTTCCACTCATTATTTGTCTTATAATTGTAGGTATAACAGCCCTTTCTGACTGCCTTGGTCCATATGTGTTGAATGGCCTTATGATTGAAACTGGCAATCCAAATGATTTATTGAAAGCGATTGCTAATTGATCAGCTGCAATTTTAGTTGCGGAATAGGGTGACTGACCAACAAGCGGGTGTTTTTCGTTTATTGGCACCATTTGCGCAGTTCCATATACTTCACTTGTTGAAGTGCAAATTACCTGTCTACAGCCATTGTCAAGTGCAGCTTGGAGAATATTTAAAGTGCCTGAAATATTTGTTTCCACATAGCTTTTTGGCGCAATGTAGGAATAGGGAATTCCAATTAAGGCCGCTAAATGAAAAACAGCGTCCATCTGCTTGGTGATAACTCTCGTGAAATTTTCGTCACGGATATCCCCTAGAACTAATTTTAGGTTTTTTGCAGAAGAGCTAGGACTATGATCTAACCAGCCAAAACTTCCAAAAGAATTATATTGGGCTAAGGCAGTCACTTCATGGCCTTCGTTCAAAAGCCTCTCAACAAGGTGGGAGCCAATAAAGCCATCACCTCCAGTAACTAAAATCTTTTTTATTTTCATCTCTATCATCCCAATTTGCAGCTACTCATTAAATTAGAAAAGCAGCTATAAAGCTGCTTTTCTTGGATGGATAGCCACAAACGCCTCATGAGAGAATCCTCAAATCATTTGTTACCCGTTGAGTAACTGCAGGATTGACTGCTGAGATTTATTTGCCTGAGCCAGCATGGCTTGCGCAGCTTGGTTTAGAACCTGTGCTTTACTAAGCTCTGTGGACTCTAGAGCAATATCAGCGTCGTTAATGCGTGAGCGAGACGCTTGAGTGTTCATAACGATGTTGGATAAATTACTTATAGTATGTCCCATACGAGACATCGTTGAACCGAGATCAGAACGTTCAAGGTCAATACGAGTAAGCGCAGCATCAACGGCTGTTAACATTTTTAGTGCATTAAAAACGGTTAAAACGTCAAGGCTGGCTACCGAGCTTATCGACGCTCCTTGCGGAGTTCCAGAGAACAATCCACCAGGAGTAGTAATAGGGGTTGTGTTTGCGGTATCAATCGCTGCCGCGGCTGTGGCATCAACGGTTTCAGTGGTTGGATGTTCCAATTTGAATGATACGTTACCACCGCCTGAAGATGCCCCAAGAACCGTATCTGGAATGTTAATCGTATCACCGTACGCGAAGTTTGAGCCCATGTTCAAAATACGAATTGGAGTCATAATATTAGAGCTCGAATCTGTTCTGAACTCAATAGTCATTCCAGAGGGCGTTAATCCACTGCCGGTTGTAACTGTCACAGATTTTGTGGAGTCAGGAACAACGACAAGAGTTGTAGTGCTAGCGGCCAAAGCATTGCCAGCGTTGGTTATTGTTCCAATATCGGGTGCCTGGTCCGAACCTTTAGAGCCAGTTGCCACTGAGTAAATAAATGGTGAATGGAACTTTATGTTGCCAGTAACCCCAACGGTATCTGGATTTGTACCAGCTGTAAGCTCGATTGGACTGTAAAAGTCAGTCGACGCATCTGAGAATGTGGTGCTGGAGTCGGTGAGATTTGCAAATTTCTCATCGGATCCGCTGACATTCATTGTTGGCCCGGTTCCAGAAACAAGGTTGTAGTCTTCAACCACAATGTCATAACCGTCATCAGAAATTAACGTCATTACGGTTTTGTCAATGCTCAATGAAGCTGTAACGCCTGTTTTACCAGTAGCAGCGTTAACAGCCGCTGAAATCTTCGACAGGTTGGCCCCTGCACCGTTGGTAATACCAAAGTCAACACTCGCTGAAATAAGTTGGGCGGTGCCATTCTTGCCATAGAGGTTGAACGAGACTGTGTCTGGAGCAGCGGCGCTTCCCTCCGCAAGTTCTGAAAATGAAACATTCATCCGGGTTTGAGCAGTAGCGTAAACGCCCGTCTCACTCTTACGTGCTGTGATGGACGCCGCAATTTCTTTGGCTGTCGACCCACCATTAATATCGATTGTGGCGGTTCCAACATTACCGTAAATTGTTAGATTTTCGCCCTCAACAATCTTTGAAGTCAATGCGGATTTGCTGCTGGCAACAGATGGGAAGCCTGCAGGAAAGAAAGTAGAACTCGAGTTCCTAAGCTGATCTGTATCGAGCAAATACTCTCCAAGCCCAGTTGGATCAACCGACTCGATCGACAGTATTGCGGACTCTCCAGGCTGGAAACCTATCTGGAAAGCTGTATTTGTAAAATCTCCATTAAGAAGTTTTACGGCGTTGAATGTGCTATTTTCAGAGATCCGCGCAAGTTCAGACTGTAATTGCCCAACCTCATTTTGGAGAGCCTGCCTGTCTTGACCAGTGTAGACTCCGTTTGCAGATTGAACTGAAAGCTCGCGCATACGGTGCAAAATTTGCGACACTTCATCCAGCGCACCCTCGGCTGTTTGGGTCAATGACACTGCGTCAGCCGCATTCCGAATAGCAGCCTCCAAACCTTTGATTTGCGAAGTCATTCGATTGACTAGTGAAGCGCCCGCGGCGTCGTCTGCAGCGTGATTAATGCGCAAACCCGACGAAATCCGTTCCAACGCTTGATTCATCGAATCTTCTTTACTGCGAAGGTGGTAGAGGGTGGTTACCCCGGCCATATTTGTGTTAATTTTGCTCATATTACTAGCCAATCCAAAAATTTTGACACGAAGGGATTAATGCAACTCCCATGCCAATTTTTTCTCTCAACAGAATTAAATCTTAAGCTCAAAACCCCTGCAGCGATTGCGACAAAGGTCAATCGCTCAGCACTGTCAGCGTTATAACTGCGACACTCACCCAACTGCGAACCTACTAATGTCATTTCAATCGCTCCAAAAGTTTGACATAATCTGGTTTGGTGCAATTTACATGCCAATATTTCAAAGATCTGGAAGAGCAGTCAGAAAAACGAGACCAAAAGTCTGACTTTTTAGGGCGTCAAACTAACAGGCGAAGACGCACCTTCTACCTGATATAATCAAAAAGGCTCTGTTGACCAATCTTTGCAAATGCCGCTTGAGAAGCGTTCAAATTCGTCAGTTGTGCCTGCAAACTTGTAATAAGTTCAGCTAAATCAGCATCACCAAGGCGTGAAACATCTCTTTCAACAGCCAATTTGCGTGCGCCAATTACGTCAGATTGAGTTTTACCCTTGTTAACCTGTCCTCCGATATAAGCGCGCTGTAAAGACAAGTTGTCGATAGCGCTCTGAAGATTACTTATGCTGCCGGAAATCTGTTGATCAGCATCCGTTAATTTCAGAGTTTTTGTCGTTGCAGCGCCATTGCCATCACGTCCAGTAAAATTAACGTAGGAGGTGATTTCGTCAGCAGCCGAGTTGACTCCTTCAATCTGGATATTCTTGACCATTATTCTGCCATTTAAGTCATCAAGAAGAGATATTGTTCTCCCATCACTGTTTAATGTTGCCTCGATACCTGTTTGTGTAGAGGCTAAGTTAATTGCGTCGACAAGATTTTGAAGACCACCTTCATTAATTGATGCAGATATTTCAACTAATCCTTTGCTACCCGACAAAGAAAAAGACCACTCTTCCATCCGACTTGGCAGCTCAAATTCCATATCTGCAGCCCAATTCGCATCAGCTTGCAATGCTATTGTTGATGCCGTTTTAACCGTATTTATGCCACTATCTACAATATCGAACAGGCTGCGGCGCCCGCCATCAGTGTTGATGCGCATGAATGCAGAACCGCCATCAATATTTGTTGCAACAGTCATATTCTCTGAAATTTGCAAATGACTTTGCCCACGATCTCCCAAATAGTTCACGCTGCCATCACTTGTCATTTCAAATGGCTTGCTCATTGCATTGTAGCCGCTGAAGATACCAATACCCTTTGCATCCGTAGTGTTAGCAAGCCCCAACAAAACCTCTTTGAGCTGCTTCATTTCGGTTGAAATTGCTAAATGGCCTTCAGAGTCCAAAGCACCATTACCAGCCATGGCAGTTAGCTCGTTTATCCGCTGAAGAACATTAATGCTCTCTTGTAATGTCTGATCTGTCATATTCAACCGACTTTCAGCATAATCAATATTGCGCTGAAACTGAGACAATAATAAGCTTTGCTCTTTTGCGACCGATAGATTTGCAGCCGCTACAGGATCGTCAGATGCGCGCAAAATATTTTTGCCGGTGGAAATACGCTCTTGTATATCAGCGATATTAGAATTCAATTTTCCAAATTGGCTAATTTGCTGTTGGTTCAATAGCTTTGTACTAACTTGCATAGGTTATCTCCTAAACCACTTCCATGAGTGATTGAAATAATTCACGCGCTGTTGACAAGATACGTGCAGATGCCTGATAAGCCTGCTGAAACTCAAGTAGAGCCGCAGCTTCAGTGTCTAAATTAACCCCAGAAAACTCAGCTTCGGCCTCTTTCGCCGACATTAAGTTTTCTTCTTGCACTTCAACAGATGCCTTGCCTGAGCGCACGGTAGACCCCACCCCTGCAATTATAGCGCCAAACATTTCCTGAAAACCTGATTTTCCAGATCTATTTCCACCACCGTTTTGCATGGCAATAATAAGTTCTAAATTGCGCCCGTCAGTGCTACCTACAGCATCCTGTTGCAATGTGAATTTATCACCAGCTTGAGTGCGGCCACTGAAGTTAAGTTCAAATCCACTATAATTAGTTTGATGCTCGGCATTCACAACACGTGTTGCAATCGAGTGGCCAGTATCTGCATCCCAAATTTCCACCATGTTTCCGGTATCACCAACAGCCCGTATTTCGTAGGTTGTTATATCTTGTGTTATGACCGGCAAGTTGTATTCAGCCGCGATGTTGCGCGCTCCACCGCCCGTTGCAAATACCAACAAATCTTCAGATGGCAAATCATTCATATTAACTCGTGTGCCGGCTATACTTGTAGCACTGGCAGTGACTGCAAATGCTTCATTATCTGTCGACTTCACCCTAATAGCATTCTCTTGAACGCTAATTTCTCGGTCAGCTGTTTTATATCCCAGCGCATTGATAGGCCCATTTACGCTTAATGTATTTTGCGTACTGTCATATTCCAAAAGCAAACGACCGGTTGTTGCGGTCGCAGATTGCCATGTAAGTGTCAACCCAGACACGCTTGACGGATTAGTCGTAACAACACCTGCCAAGCTCAGAGAAACCGAAACGTCCGACCCATCAAAATTCAAACTCAAATCATCCATATCAGAAGAAAGTGTGATAGTTTGTCCAGCAAGACGAGTTGTTGTCGTTGCTAAGCCAAAAATACCAGCAGCGAGGCTGTTGCCTGAAACTTTTACATCGCTTGCCACAGTTAAAGGTGCTCCTGAAAGCGATCCACCGCCGAACACTTGAAGCCGGCCGTCACTATCAAAATAAGCCGTGATACGATCAGCTTCGGGGCCAGAAACAACTACCTCACCATTTTGCATCTCCAATTGGTAGACTTGATCACCAAAATTAATTGCAACACTGCTCCCGTCAGCCGGCAGGCTTCGCGCTGCTGTCTCACTTTGCGGACTAAATTGTGTTTGTGAAACAGTCTCATTAAGATCATTAAAACTAAAAGCTTCAACAGTGAAAACGGCACCAGCAGTATTTGCTGTTAGAACAACGCCATAATCTGGGTCGTTGGCGGAAGTAGCAGCGGTTATGCCGAGACCCGCATTATTTACTGCTCGCACAATTGCTGTTGTCACATCCGCAGCCGTGCTAGCAGAGCTGCCCAACCCGTCAATATCTGAGAGGTCGACAGCAACTGTTTCGCCATTAATTTGGAGCGTAACGCTATCATCTTCGGGCACCACAGCCTCCGTCCTTTGGAAGCTGTAACTAACCACTTGTGCAGCCACAACAGTCTCGCCAGCCGATAACGACGCCAATGGCGCTTGATCACGAAGGCTTTTAACAAGAGCTTGATTAACTGAGTCACCGGAGATAATAGCTAAATCAGATGCATTCACATTAGCTGAAAAGGAAACATCGCCACTACTGGTCGGGATCGTTACGCCGTAGCTTGCATTTGACGCAATTGCCCGCAACCCATCCAGTGCTGCACCTCCAGTTTCCAAAGCTGAGTTTATATCAAAACTCACCAGCTTTGTGTCACCCGTTACATTAGATGTTACATTGGCAAAGCTGCCAAGCATACCATCCTGAGCAGCGTTAATGGTGCCGAGAGACGTCACAATACTAAAAGCTTCTGACGATTGCAGTTTGACACTGCCCGAAAAGCGCGCCGTATCAATAATGTTGCCACCAACTGTACTGCCAAAACTGACCATGCTCTCTGATGCGAGAGCCGTCACACTCAAGGTCAAGTCATTTACACCGTCAGTGCCACCAATTTCAGAGCCAAGTATGGTAATAGTGTCACCAACATCATAACCATCTCCAGTACTGTTTACGGCCACCGTAGCAACACCATCTACCATCGTGATGTCAAACGTTGCACCACTTCCAAGGCCTGATGTTGAATTTGGGCTAATTGTTGTGGTCGCCTGGTTTAGGCCGGGCGCAAATCCATTTGCAGTTGCCCCCGTTATAACCCCATTTGCATCTATAGATGTCACCGTGATGATCACGTCATGCGTTGTGCTGGCACCGCCAACAAGCGTACCATCAACAGTGAAATTGTCGCCAACCGCATATGGACTCCCGCCGCCTGCTCCTCCCCCAGTCACCCCAACAATGTACTCGCCTGAAGCATCCCTCGTAAGACTGAGGCTAGCACCAGCGCCGGAGACCGAACTTGTTGAAACACTAGCACCAGCAACCAGTCCATCACTCACGACGGTAGTAGTAGCCATAGCATCCTTAAACGCACCTGCAGCAGAAACTTCACCCACAGGCGTTGTTAGGGCAACAGCATTTTCATCAACGATGCGTCCAAAAAACAATGGGGCATTGTTTGATACGTTGCTGATTGAGATGTCTTCGCCGCTGTCACTCGTCAGAATAAGGCGATTATTATCGATCGACACAACTGCCGAAACGCCGGTGGTTGCACTCACTCCATTAATAGCTACTGCAAGATCATTCAGGCCCTCAGGCATTACATCCGCCGATATCTGGATGGGAGTTCGGTTTTTAGCCTCAAGGTCAAACTTCAATGGCCCACTAGATTGGAAATCAAACAATTCAACGCGTGTCTTTGCTTCAGCCCTAACGCCGCTATTTGCAAGAACAGAATTAATTGCCGTCGCCGCAGATGCTGCTGCCGCGCCACTCCCAATGGGAATTGAATGAGATGCCCCGTTTGAGAGATCAACTTTCATGGTGTACGCGGAGGTCATATTAGCTGGTAAAATGGAACTGCCTTGAGATAAAACTGGCGCAACGCCATTGCTACCAATCTCTAGTGCAAACATACCTCCAGAGAAGCTTACATTCATGTCAATATCACGGTAAGCGTTTTCATTATCATTTAGATATTTGGCGTTATACACTGCCCCGACATCAAAACCATTTGCTGCCGTCATAAGTTCAGTAATTTGCGCATCTGTCAAAGCGACGCCAGAAAGGTGCCTACCTTCCCGGGTAAGAACTTGTAAATTTGATGCATCTACCGCTAATGATACTGCTGCTCCGATCGATCCAACACTTGTTGAAATTGACGGCGTTCCACTGCCCGTTTGTACAAAGTCACCCTCCGCAGAGGTAATGGTGATGCTGCCCCCACTGCCGCTGGCAATCATTCCCAAATCAGACAAAGACTTATCGTTTGCACTTCGCAGCAACCCACTATTAAGAAGCTTTGCTATGTCTGCGGCGTCTTCCCATTGACTGCCTGAGGTTTCAGATGGGTAAGCAGTTCCATATGAAATGTTAAAGCTATGTTGCCCATCGTTGCCAGAGCCATTTAGCGTAAAGGTCAATTGGCTGGCATTCTGTAGCGCCAGTTTTGACAATTGAAATTTCGCAGTAGCTTGTCTTGTAAATGAACCAAGATCTACTGATTTTGTACCCGCTGGAATAGTTGCCACAAAGCCATCATTGATAAATTCTTTTGCTGCAACCGCTGTCAAGGAGTTGGAAAAAACCTGTGAGATAGATTTTTGTTCAGGGTAAGTAAATGGACTGATGCGGGCCACTTCCAATGTTGCGTCACTGATATTTGTATTAGCAGCTGACACAAGATCTGGGCTTGACGCAGCAAAATGTTCAGGGCGCGTTAATAAAAACTCAATATTTGCGGCAGCATTCTCGCCTGGCTTAATCAAAAAGCTATTTCCATTAACAGCTGGTCCAGTTAAACGAATTTCAAAGCCAGGGCCCGAGAGAAGTGTATTACCGTTGATCGGTTGCGCAAGATCTGGGCCAGTCATTTCCCATGATTTTTTAGCTTCGTTATAAGTAACTGTGAGTGCCGTTGTGGGAAGAGCAGTTGGGTCCTTGATTGTAACTTGCGCTTCAACTCCAGCTGGGTTAGTGGGGCTACCTTCAGCGACCACAGTAACTGACGAGAACATATCAGAACCGCGTGAGCCGTCGAGGGTAACACCACGATGATGCTGTGCATTGATATCCGTTGTAATCTCAACTGCTAGCTGATCAATCTGACTTAACACTGCGTCAATGGCGGCATAGGCCTCACTTAAACCAGTAATTAACCCCGCTGATAGCTGGCTTGTTGGAGTTTTTGATGATGATGGATCTAAAACAATTTGCAGGCCTCCAACTTGATCAATCTTCTCGATAAAACCAACCTGAGTTTTTTTGATACCCTGAACCAGACTCTGACCAACGCCAGAATTACCCAAGGTCAAGTTAGCAACCCCGCGATCCGAGTAGCTAACCGATACGTCCGCTAGAGATGAAATATCTGCCACTAACCGATCGCGTAGGTCGAGAAGTGAATTTGGTGATTTTCCACTTTGTCCAGACGACAAGATCCTATTATTTATAGAAGCCAGTTCTGAAGTAAGCAGGTTGATTCCCTTCACAGCGTCCGACATCATTGCAGTGGTCGCGTCCTTTAATTGATCAAGCTGCAAAAACGTGGAATTAAAAGCAGAAGCAAGACTGCGCCCCTGTTCCAACGCCACTATCCGCGGCGCCAGATCACTTGGGGCCGCAGAGACATCACCAAGCGAACGAAAAAAGCTCCCAATGTGAGTTCCCAGATCAGCTTCTGCCGGTAACAATGCATTCTCAACCTTTTCAAGCTGTTTTACATAGCTGTCCATCCGCTCAAAATTTGCATTAGCGGCAAGTTTACTATCACTTAAAAATGCATCAAACGAACGCTTTATGTCGGCAACACGGACCCCCAGACCGGCCTGATTAGCAAGACTGGTGACTCCACCCTGACCCCCAGTGACTTCCTGAAGATCAGCCTCACGCCGCATGTAGCCATCAGTATTAAGGTTAGCAATATTCTGACCAGTAACTCCCAACGATTGCCTGTAAGCCTGAATTGCACTTTTTCCAACATCAAACAAACTTGTCATCTGATCACCATTTCTGAGCTATTTGGTGAGAGGCTGGCACCCTGAGCAAATTGCTTTATCAATGCTTCTGCTATCCCAAGGTTCATATTTTCTGCCATTGAAGTAGCACGCTCTTGCTCGAGCATTTCAGTGTAAGTGTCCTCCTCACTGCTGCCTAAGATGTCATCAGCTAACTTTGATTGGCGAGCTTGTTTTAATAGCGTCTGGATAAACATAGCTTCGAATTGTTCAGCAGCAGCATGTAAATCTTTGGGTGCACGTCGACGCTGTGCCAAGTCAGGGCTCAATGGCTCTGCAATTGCTTGCACAATATTATCCATTAGAAGCTCCCTAAATCACAATCAACTCAGCGCGAAGGGAACCCGCTTCCCGCAACGCTTCAAGAATGGCAACAAGGTCAGATGGTGTTCCACCAACAGCATTTAACGCATCAACAATCGACGATAACTCAACACCAGGATCAAATACGAAGGCACGTGCAAATTCTTCATTTACCTCAATATTTGTATCGGGCGTTTCAACCACATCACCAGGGACGGTCGCCGCCACGCCATCTGCAACCGCGATATTTTGAGTTTGCGTTATATCAGTATCTTCTTTTACACGAACCGTCAGCGATCCATGCGTCACCGCAGCCGCCGATACCCGAACATCTCCACCGATGACGATGGTGCCAGTTCTTGCATTTACTACCACCTTGGCGCGAGGACGAGCTGGCTCAACCTCAATGTTCTCAAGGAGGCTTACAAATGAAACTTTCTGAGATGGATCAATTGGCGCACGTACCTTTATTGTTGTCGAGTCAAGTGCTGTGGCAACGTCAGTTCCAAAAACATCGTTAATCGCCTCAGTAACGCGGTTTGTCGTGCTAAAATCACCTTGATGCAAGTTGAGTAAAATATTGCCACTATCCAGAAATGGCGTCTCAATCATTTTTTCGACACTTGCTCCACCAGGAATTCGGCCAACAGTGGGGACATTGACTGTTAGAGAAGACCCATCACCTCCAGCAACTCCAAAACCCCCAACCATTAAATTACCCTGTGCCACGGCATAGGTTTCACCATCAGCACCTAATAATGGGGTCATCAATAAGGTGCCACCGCGAAGCGATTTTGCCTGCCCAACAGTTGAAACGACGACATCTAATTTTTGGCCAGGTTTATTAAAAGGCAACAATTCTGCTGTAATAATGACCGCGGCCGCATTCTTTCCATTCATATTCGCCGCGCTCGTCACAACACCAAATTGGCTAATCATGGATTGCATCGATTGTTGCGTCAAAGCCGCATTGCCATCACCAGTTCCAGCAAGACCTACTACCAAACCATAACCAATAAGCTGGTTCGAGCGAACACCAGCAATGGACGTTAAGTCCTTGAGACGGTCAGCCTGCACTGAGACTAATCCGAAAAGGTTGGCAGTAAGAATAATCAAACCAATTTTGATAATTTTAAACATGAGTACCTTGGCGCCTGAAGCGTTCTTAAAAGGGTGAAACTGTGCGCATCAGCTTACTAAGCCAACCAAGCTCGGATGAGTCAGCGAGATTGCCAGCCCCAGTGTAGCGGATTTGTGCATCGGCAAGTCGGTCTGACGACACGACATTGGTGGCAGAAATATCCTCCGGTCGCACAACTCCACGCAGCCGCACATATTCATTACCATTATTCAACGTAAGCTCCTTTTGTCCCTGAACTTCCATATTGCCATTTTCAAACACTCGAATGACTGTGACTGACAGCAACCCACTAAAGCTGTTAGACTGCACCGCACTACCAGCGCCCGCAAAGCTCTGGGTTGTCCCAGCGTTTAGCCCAGCGGCATCTTTATCAAAGCCACCAGTGAGAATATTTGGCAGCGCTGTCGGCAGAGTGACGCCAAAGGCATCTGTTTTGCTAGATGATGCCGTTTGTGCCTTCGTTGCGGCGTACGTTTCATTAAAGCTGACTGTTAATATATCACCGATACGGCGCGCGCGTTGATCTGTGGCAAATAGGCCACTGCGCCCAGGCTGATATATCGCGCCATTTAACACGTTGTTTTTAGCTAATACCTGTGGAATTTCAGGCGGCTGAAATGACTGACTGACTACATTCTCAGTGTAGGTCGAACAGCCGCTAATCAGCCCACCTAAGATTGCAAGGGACAAAAGTTTGAAGTCGAGAGTTCTCATGGTCTTTAAACCTCTAAAAAGGTGGATGGCTTATCAGAGGTTTTGCGCAATATAACGCATCATTTCATCAACTGACGTGATCGTCTTTGAACTTACCTCATAGGCACGCTGCGTTTCGATCATATCAACAAGCTGTTGAACAACATTTACATTGGAGCTTTCCAAGGCCCCCTGAACTAAACGCCCCATACCCTCCTCGAACGGATTTGCAACAATTGGCGCGCCACTAGCCGGTGTCTCAATCAACATGCTCTCACCATTTGGCTGAAGCCCTTGCTTGTTTGGGAAGTCGGCCAAAGTGATTTGTCCCACCTCCTCGGCATCAACACCGCCGGGCATTTGCACACTTACGATGCCGTCAGATGAGATATTGATTGAAGTTGCGTCTGCTGGGATCTGAATTTCAGGCTGAAGTGGATAACCGCTAGCCGTTGTGACAACACCCTCAGCATTGCGTGAAAAGGCACCAGACCGCGTGAAGCCAATCCTGCCATCAGGCATAAGAACCTGAAAAAAACCATCACCTTCAACCGATATATCAAGCGAATTCCCAGTGTCGATCAGGCTACCTTGCGTAAACAGCTTGCTAGTGTTCAGCAATCTTGTGCCGGTGCCGACCGAAAGACCAGAGGTAAGAGCGGTATTTTCAGATGTATTTTCACCCGCACCACGAAGAATTTGGTAGAGCAGGGACTCAAAATTTGCGCGATCACTCTTAAAACCCGTTGTATTCACGTTAGCAAGGTTGTTCGCGATCACCTGCATTTTCACTTGTTGGGAATTTAGGCCAGTTTTGGCCACATGCATTGCAAAAGTTGACATTGTCTTAAAACTCCCTTGGAAACCCTGTTTCCTTTAGAGAGCAAGTTCTGTGCCAACACCGCTACCTAACCATTTGGCATCCGAAGCAATGAGGCGCTGCTTTCGTCAAGATCTTTTGCAATAGAGATGAGTTTTGTGTTAAGTTGAAAGCGTTTCATCAGATCAGTGTTTTGAACTAATTCCTCAAACACATTCACATTGCTTTCTTCGATATAACCCTGCTGCAATTGTGCATTTTGGTCTGGGTTAAATTTTGTTCGATCAAAACCACCTTTGGGGCGTAATTCGCCATCGATGTCTTTTACGATATTTTCCTCAACACCCGAATTTAAGGCAATTTGATTAATTAACACGCGTGTATTCGGCTCAGCACCAACCGGCTGAATATAGACTTGGCCCGACTCAGTCACAAAAATTTTCTTAAATGGAGGCACTTCTATAGGGACAAGACTAGTATCAAGCATTTTTTGGCCAGCCCCATTCAACAAAAAGCCGCCCATCCCTCGAGCAAAATCACCTCGTCGGCTAAACGACATTTTACCAACAGCATTTTCAACCATGAAATAGCCCTTGCCCTTAATGGCAAGATCAGTCTGTTCTCCAGTGAATTTAACCTGCCCCTGCTCATCGGAAAACAGCCCCGCCTCACTCTCACGAACAAAAGCGCGACTTTGAAGCTGGTTTTCAGCGCTCAAATACAGGGATCCAAAGCTACCACCAATCTGGTCACTGCGAAATCCTGGCACGTTAGAGTTGGCCATATTTTGCGCACCAACATTTTGCTGGATTGACGTCGCATGCATCGTATGCAAGGCGGTGTGGATCATCTTATCCATGAGCTTATTTCCTCAATTAATACATTAACGGATGTTGATGATTGTTGTGGTTAGAGTAGTGGTTGTTTCGATCGCTTTTGCTGACGCTTGGAAGTTTCGTTGTGCTGTGATCAAGTTTACCAACTCTTCTGTAATATCAACGTTTGAACGCTCAAGGGAACCGGATAGGATATTGCCATAACCTTCGGCTCCGGCCTCCCCAACCTGCGCTGCGCCAGATACTGCGGTCTCAACATAGGTTGCGTTACCGATTTGCTTAAGACCGTTTTGGTTGTTAAAGTTCGCCAAAACAATTTTACCCAGTGGGTTATTCTGACCATTAGTGTAGTTGGCACGAATGGTTCCAGACGCGTCGATTTCCAAACCATCAAGTCGACCAGAGGTAAATCCATCCTGCTCAACGTTCAAAACTGAGAACGGTTGAGCAAACTGCGTAGACTGGCCAAAGTCAATATCTAGCGCGATCGAGAAGCCCTCTTCTTGGCGCTCATAATGAACAAGGTTCTTTGGACTAATGATCCGACCGCCATTATCAAAGGTCAATTCACCTTCATCAATGTAGAGAGGGTAATAACCCTCTACTAAATTATCAGGAGGCGTTGTCACAACATTCCCATTTGCGTCGACGTATAGAGCCACTCCATCATCGTTGGTGGCTTGCACAAGGTTGTAAATTTGCGGAACAGTGCCTACCCCCAAAGCCACATCATCAAGACCAAAACGCGATGCACCTTTAACTTTAATAGTAGAGGTGTTGCCAGTAGTCCCAGTTGTGAAAGTAAAGTTGTTGTCTGCTGAATCGTACTTGACAACAACTCCTCCAACAGTATCACCACTAACCGGGTCTTGAATTTGGTTGATCCGGCTTTGCAGAGCTTCTGCCAAGGTTGACCCAACATAAAAGCCTGTTGGGATTTCAATGATACCGCTGATACCATTGACTGAAACGTTAAAAACATTTTCTCCATTGGTGTTTGTCATCCGAAATACGCTGGTCAAATCCTCATTTGCGGCATCACCAATCGATACCGCAGGTGTCGAGGCCAAACCAGTTCCAGCACTGGAGATCACATCATTTTTTGAGGTACCCACTGACATCAAATGATTGTCACCACTGAAGTGATCTGTTGCATCGATAATCGACCCATCAGACTCTGACAGTGAGTATCGGCCAACCACTATGGCTGAAGACTTTTGTTGGGCCTCCACTCCTAAAGCCCCATTGGCTTCAATCAGCTCTCCAGTAGTTCCACTGGCAAATGTAAAAGTCTGAGTGTCACTATTATAGTTAACGCTTACGCCATAGCGCTTATCATTCAATTGAATTTCTTCACCATCGGCAACAAACGACTCTGTCGATAGAACTTCACCACCGCGGATAAGGCTAGTGGTCGCATCGTCCTGAGTAGGAATGCCCAAATTATTGGTTGATTCTGCGGTTGTGGAGCCAAAGATTGAAAATGAGTTAAAGTTACTCTCTGTTCCGGTGCCCAGAACCGTCCTGTCCACAGTAAATTCAAGCTTTTGAGTATTCTCATTATAATTGACTTTAATTGCCGGAGATTTTTCATCTACCCAATCAGTTGTGGTGGTCAAGTCGCTGGCATCAGCGGCAGTCCGCAAGCCAAGAACATCAAGCGAGTCCAGACCTGTGGAGGTCTCCGTTATTGAAAACTGTCCGCTGTCAACGGTTAAAATACCATCGATCGCCGTTACCGCCGCCATTTGGGTATTTGTGTAGGCATGTTTATTCGCATCTCCTATCTCACGAATAACAATTTTTTCACTGCTGAAGTTGACAGCTGCACCTTCATAAACGTTTTCCGCACCCTCAAAAAACGCCTCAACTGACTCTGACTCGTCACTCATCACATAAACGTTAGTTTCCGTGAGTGAGAAGCTATCATCAGGAAATGAGAGGCCCGTTGTGTTGATTGTGATGCTTGAGCCACTGACATTGCTCACTGTAAATTCGCGTCCATTTATGTGTGACGCCGCCACTGCATCTCCTGCCTGGAATTGACCAGCAATACGGATCTTTTCGTTGTTTGAGATGTTTGCTGGTGCACTTGCAAAATTGATTGTCATGGTGTTTTGCGTTGCATCAAATGATACTGTGGTGCCGGTAGTATTTACCTGTGTTTTACTATCATAAACGCTTAGGTTTGGCCTAGCACCTTGATATGAGTACACCATAAATCGATCTGTAACAGAGCTTGAAGCGGCGGTTGGCGTATCAGTTGTGGAGGTTGCGTGTTTGAGATTCACGATTTGCGTTTGATCCAAAACAGCATCCATCTGCGAACCCACCGAACGTGCGAATAGTTGATTTGAGACACCAAGGGCACTTGCGCCATCAACTGTGTCGGTTGTTGCATTGACAGCATAATTATTCAATGCTGAGTTAATTTTTGCTTGAGAATGCGCAAGAAACTGCTCTCTAGTAAAGTCTGGCGAAGCCCCTGTCAGAGTAATTCCTTCAACCGTTGAAACATAACTATCTGACAACAAATCAACGGTAACAGCAGTCGTCAAGCCAGTTGAGGAACCATCAGCATTCAACTTGAATAGGTTGATGCTGAGCGTATCATCAACATTTTGAACTATCTGAATTTTACTATCATCGCCATACGACTCATTGATCGCACGCTCAACTTCGGACGCCAACTGTGTTGCATTATATTTTCCAGGCCGCAAATCAATGTTCACAGGTTGGTCGCCATTATCGACGTTAACCGTAAGGAAGTTCTTTCCCCAATAAATGCGGCTGTCCGCATTACCGCTTTCTCTTGTAGCATTAAATTGTATCGGATCAGTCACGATCTCGACCAGGCGGTCACCCTCCTCGCCAAAATCAAATTCTGTTTGCTCACCCGTCAATTTAGCGGGTTGTGAGTCCACTAAGGTCTGCAAGTCGTCTTTTTTGTACAGCGCAGAGCCTTTACCCTCAAGAAAGTAATTATCATCAGGCACTTCTGTTGTCTGCGTTCCAAACCGATCAATGAAAATTTGATTACCTGCATCATCCACTGATGGCACAAGATCTGGATCAATAACGGTATCGTTAATCACGAGCCGAGTATCATACTTGTTGGTTGGGTCTGCTGCTGAGGCAGATTGCGTCTTAATAAAATACATCGTCGCAATGGTCGGGTTACCCAAATCATCAAAGATGGTAATTGATGTTGAATTGGTAAATGTATTTGGATTTGATGGGTCAAATGTATAACCGTCGGCAAATTCAGGCCTTGCTGGTACCACATCAGCCGCCGCTGGGACGTTAACCCCGAGCTCAATATTACTGGTGGCTTGCGGTTCTCCCGAGGTAACCGGTAATTGCAATGGCAATGCGCTATCAAGGTCCTTCGCCGTTACCGAGCCATCATCGTTCACTGGGTAGACCAGAAGATACTGACCAGCGGAGTCAACAACATAGCGATCGTTATTAACGTTTAAGGAGCCGTTTCGTGTGTAAACCTTCTGTGCGGAGGTCAGGGATGGCTTCAAAGTAAAAAAGCCCTGCCCTGAAATTGCCAGATCAAGCGCGTTCAAAGATGATGAAATATTACCCTGTGTAAACTGCTGCTTAATGCCTTTCAGGATTGTACCCGATCCAATTGACGATGACGCATTCTGCAAGGGTGATGTTGCAAAAATATCACCAAATTCTGCGCGGCTTCGTTTAAAGCCGGTTGTTCCGACGTTCGCGATATTGTTCGAGGTTGCTGAAATATCAGCCTGTGAACCATTCAAACCTGTCAATGCGGTATAAAATGACATTCGATTAAACTCCTGCTGGGCGCTCTATTTGTTCACCGTGAACTTAATTGTATGGGTTAGTCTCTGTTGGCAAAGAAGTCAGAAAGATTGCTTCTAGTGTCGGAGCGATTGAAGTCATTACTTTTAAATCTAACAACATCACTTGCATTTACATCACCGTAACCACGCACATCGTAGACGACACCCGACGACGCATCACCAGTCGAGGCAGCCAGAACCTCACTGTACACTGATGCACCAACAGCTTGCAGCCCCTCGCCTGTATCGGCATAGGCTTCAACCCGGAAGAAGGCATTTTCGTTCAAAACACTCTCAGGAATCTCATCCCATGCGAAACCGACAAGCCCGGCTGGCTGTGGACCAAGATCCTCGGTATGAAGAATTTCACCCGCTTCAGACCGGTAAACAATATTTGTACTATTTGATGGCGATGGAATATCAATCGCACCCGAAATGCCACCGTCAGGTGATGCATATGCATTACCACCTGGAACTAAAACGGAATGGCCAAGCATGTTAGCCGCGGTCGCGATACGAAACTCTGACAGCTGACCAGAATAAAGGTCGGTCAGGCCCTTTAATGACTCATTCATCTCGGTTATGCCCGTTACGGTCGAGAATTGTGCCATCTGTGCAATCATCTCTGTATTATCAGTCGGCTTGAATGGATCCTGATTTTGAAGCTGCGTTGTCATCAGCTTTAGAAATTCTGCTTGTCCAAGAGAGTCCTTTGGGCCAGCGTCAGCGGCTTGCTGCTGGATACCCAGCTTGTCCAAAATGGAATTCAATGAATTATTGTTATCAATTGTGCTCATTCTTAGGTCTCCTGGCTAAACCCTATTTACCCATATTTATTGTGCGCATCATCAGTGCGCGTATTGTTGAAATGACCTCGACATTGTTTTGATATTGGCGACTTGCCTCGACCATCTCGACCATTTCTTCATTTTCGTCAACCGCTGCGCGATAAACAAACCCATCTGCATCCGCACTTGGATGATGCGGCATAAATGCTTTTTCTGGTGCTCGAGTGACTTCAGCAACTGTCACAACATCAACTGTTGAAACACCTGAATGTTTCAATTGATCGGCATAGGTTGTTTGAAAAACTGGTTTTAGCGCGCGAAACGCCTCTTCTTTCGTGCTCGCAATCGTGCCTGCATTCGCAAGATTACTGGCAACCGTATTCAACCTAACAAGCTGCGACGCCATCGCCCGACCGGAAATATCAAAAATATTTTTAATTTCGCTCATTATTCGCCCTTAATCGCCGACATCAATCCGGTAATCCGGTTGTTGAGAAAGGTTAAAGTCGTCTGATAGCGAGTCACGTTTTCAGAAAACTCCATCTGTTCGACACTTAGTTCAACCGTATTGCCATCAAGTGACGGATTGATTGGCTCACGAAACAGCATTTTATTGTCTGGTGCGGCAACCATAGTTGGGAAATGCTGATCATTTGTTGTCTGCAAGGGACCTATACCAACATGTCGTTTTATCTCTGAATCAAAATCAAGATCACGCGCTTTAAAATTGGGGGTAGCAGCGTTGGCAATGTTAGATGCCAGAATTTCATTGCGGCGCGAACGCAGTTCAAGCGCCTTTGCATGAAAATTCAAATATGAGTTGATCTTATTCATTTTTCAGAAAAATCTGCCCTAAGCTGTGCATTTAATTAATAGTCATGAACCTACGATTTGGTGTAAATTTTGCAAATAGGATGCCAAAATAGACATGGAGCAAAAAATGAGTAGAGTTTCCCTCCAAAATGGTGGCGGTCCGGGGTCATCAATTTCAATGGCACCTGAAACAATTAAAGTGCGTAACGCGCTAATTGAAAAATTCACTGGTGAGCCGCTGGATGAAATGAACCATTTTATGAATACGGCCCTTGCCACCGAGACAAACGAGTTACGGCGGATCGGCATTTTGGCCGCACGCATTTTTTTGCTTCGGACACGCATCGCCAATCTTCAGGATTTCAACCGTGACCCGTCCCTAACCGACATTCCAGAGATAAATGTTGGAGCACTTGACCTAGCTAGCGCAAATATAGATGCCGCCGAAGATGGTGATGATGTTACCGAAATTGAAGATGGCTGGGCGCGACTAAAAATGACCTCATCAGGCGAGGTTCAGGGGGTTCGGTTTTTATCAGGCGCCATTATTGATGCCAAACCTGAAGATGCCGAAAAGCTAATACAATCGGGAAAGGCTATTCGCGTTGATGAAAATGGCGGTAGCGAAGCAAGTGATAGCGATAATGCCAATGCCGGTGAAAATATGTCATCTACGATGACCGACGAACAAATCGCTAAGGCAGAAAATGACGAACAGCCAGTGATGGCCGCCGCAGATGACGCAACAGCTGACGATGCCAACATTGCCGACGCTGCCGAGACGAAACAACCAAATTCAGCTGCGGATGAGGTATCGGACAATGCCGATGACGAAACATGATCTATTATATTGGCAAAACCGCAATCTGGTTTGCCATTGCCTTTGGCCTTGCCGCCTGTCCAGCGGAACGGTTCCGGCACGAAAAATATGCCTGTAAAAGCGTCAGTTTTGATCTTGAATCAATCATTGTGAATGACACCGATATTGGCGGCAAAGTAAAAATCATTGGCTATCGCAATGATCGAACAGCAATCATCAAAGCCATCAGTGATAATCATATTGAAATTGAAGACAGCCGCATGAAACTTGAGCTAAATCGCAATAATGGCAGTGTCAGGATCAGCCGCGGCACGCGATTTGCCCGCCTTGCGTGCAAGCGCAGTATTTTCACCATGTAAGGGCTTTCTGGAGCTAGCTGCTTGGTAAAGAGGCTAGGATTTAGCAGGCCCATGAAATTTCACAACTGTTTCCGCCTCATCCTTGCCAACGCCCGTTACAAGGTTTATTTCATTCGCCGCGGCACCGCTACGTGCAAGTTCGATTGCCCGACCCATTTGTGTGTCACCACTAAAATTTTGTGCCAGATTAGCAAGCTCTTGTCGGTTCTGGTCCAGCCCTACAGCTAAATCGCCAGTGTTTTTTTCAATTTTACGGAGTTGTTCTCCGATTGTCTCAAGGTTGAGGTGCAGCCGAATAACTGTATCATTAATTTGTGAGAGATTGTCAAAAACTGTAACAACGCGCCGATCTGTAAGGCGTTGATTTTGAACAAATTTAGTTGCAACAAACCCAACCAATAACAATGCTATAGCTACAGCTGTCAAAACCACAATTATAACTGGATTTTGGAGAAAACTGGTGATATGCGGCATCTAACAAAACCCTCAGACGGGACGGCCAAACAATTCCATAAGTTTATTATGCCAGTCGATCTTGGTTTTCGGCAATATATTTTTGCAACTTTTCAGGCATTAAAGCTTTTAGAGCGGCGCGCTTCTGCAACTTTTCAAGCCGGGCGATCACCGTCAAGACACGATCGCGAGTCATGCCGTCTAATGGTTCAATTAAAGAAAAGCTATCCCGATGCACCTCAAGAAACTCCTCAAGCGTCACACAGCCAATGGCGAAATCTTTTGCAGTTGTGTTCAGCGCATAAAGCGCGTCAAGCTCTCGCTCGACCCGATCTAAAATTTCGACAATTGAAAGAGTTGATTCCATCACAGACTCCTAGTCTGCCATCAACTCTTCAACTCCACATATGCTTCCATCAACGCATCTGAAACGCGCTCAATGTCAATCGGATATTCGCCACGTTTGATGGCTTCTTTAATCCGATTTACATTTGCCTCATCGATCGGCGCTGATGATGCCATCTGTTTAATTGATGATGGAACATCAGCGGTCTTAAGTTCGACAGTTTCGCCGCCTTTTAAAGTATCACCAGATGGTGCTTTAGACATTTCTTTCGAAACTCGATCAGAGAGTGCAGCCCTTTGCGGCTCCAGACGACTGACAGTGTTTTTTACAATACCAACCATTTTAGTTGACCTCCGATATAACAGTTACGACAAAGTTGAGCATTTATTTAGTAATTATTTTAACTTTTTTTTCTGACACAACGCGGCCTTCCACAATAACCTTACTTGACTGGTTCAAAACCCTCAGCAAATCACCTATTTGAGCATTATCTAAAGCAAGGCCAGAACCCACAACCGTAACACCGCCAATCTGAGACTCAATGGAAACAAATTGATCTTTTTGAATTAGCCAATCTACCTCAAGATGCCGGTTTTGCAGCACTTGATTAATGCTCAATGACCGTTTAGTTTTGCGCCCAATGACGTCATCCAGATCTTTAAAGTACCCGACAAGATGGTGATCCGGGCTTGATACTAGGACCAGATCATCATCGGTAATGACTTCGCCACGACGCAGGCTACGCGAAAGCTTGACAATTTTTGACGCCCCACTTGAAGATTGTAATACGTCTCCAGCGTCACCACCCAAAACAGCAACAGGCGTCTCGGTTTGAATTTGAGTTCTAACCGCAATTGAAAAACCATCCCGGTCACTACACGAAACGCGAACTGTCTTATAACTTCCAAACATTGGTTCAATCGTCAAACCTGCGGCACAGGGTAGGAATTGCCTATCCTGATTGATTGCAGGGTTTGTGACCATGCCAAGTGAGGCCAAGGATGATTTAATCTCGGCTTTGATCATCGCGCCTGACAAGGTTTGGCTCGCCATAGCCAGATTGCTGGCAAGACATAGGCCTGCGTATAGTCCAAAAATGCTGGCAGATTTACCCACCAAAGAAATAAATTTCATTTGTCCGCCCACTGCTACCTTCTGATGAGCTGTTTTCTAGCTTTGTGCCGGTTACCAAGGCTTTGATCTGGTTTAGAGATGGCAGGCGAATGGTTTTCTTAGCATAAAGAAAATTCGGGTTATCCCGCACAAAGGCATGGCGATTCATCTGAACGATAGCCATTTCAACAAATTTCATATTCATGCCGCTACCACCATAATAATCATTCATGATATGACCAAGGGTTTCATCCTGCACCACCTCATGCATTTCTGAATAATCCGGGTCCATTCGAAAAGGGTGTGAACTTGTAGCGTCTTCAACAGCGCCATTGTCACGCGCCCCATAGGTCAGCACCACAATTGGCTCCGCAATGGCTGCATTCATGGCAATGCTGAAAAGGCATGGAATTACAAACGTCAAATAGCGCATTAATTCTTCTCCATAAACGTCGCAATCTTGCCGTTCAAATCGACTGGCTTGCGTTGGCGGCTAAGCGGCTCAAGAATTGAATATCCGTCACCAGCCTCAATTACCCGCAAAAGCGACCATTTGCTACTAACGCCAGAAACCATCGCCAGACGGTTGACCTGAATGCCCTGCCGCATCCCTAGGTCAACATGCAGCTTATCATTCTCTAATTTGATTACAGCCTTTAGTGGCAAACATAAAGTGGCTGAAGCAATCGCCTTGGCGTGGTTTTGAATCTCACTCATCAAGGCTGTTTTTATTATACCACGTTTAGTTGTACTTAATTTATTAATCAACAGGCTTAGGGAACGCTCGCCAAGCTTAAGCTTGATCTCGTTACGAATCTCGCCAAGCGGTGTCAGCTGACTGCCTGTATACAGGCTAGTTGTGATGATAGCGCGCAAATGCTGACTTTGGCCAAATACAGAGCCGTCGCTGAAGCTTTCGAGTGCAATATTAGTTTCAAAGGCAAAGTCACCATCATGGATAGCGACTTCGCCATTCATTAACGCATTATAATCATAACGCGCATCACGCTTCATCTTAATGGTATCAAGCACCAAAGCGCCCTTATTGTATAAGGTCAGATTGGTTGTATTTTCTAGCTGCCGATATAGGTCCGCCACCATCATTGACGGCATTGTTGACAGCCAGCCGGGAACCGACCTTGCCATCGACATTGTAGGCGCAAACATTGTCAAATGGCCAACCGAACGATCATGGCACGCCAGTTCGGCAATCTTTCCGACCGCGGCCTCTACGGTCACCTCATAATGAAGGTCATCCCTGATTTCGTTAACGATGCGATAATCAAGGATTTCACTTGAAGGTCGCACAACAAAATGATCATCAAGGCTCGTATCGGCCTGTACCGAAGAAAACCCATCTATCTTTGCACCACCTTTCAACGCTGCAAGATATAGTGCGTCTTCAAGCGCAATGTTTTTTGCCTCATGCAAAGCTGCCTGATCATTAATCACTGCGCGTCCTGTTGCCGATACCATGCGCAACCCCTCTCCAGCAAGCGTATGCGTGCCAGTTAATAGGGCAAAGAATGCGGCAGTCAGCAGTGTAATGACCCGACTAAACATCATTAAACAGTCTTGCGCGCCGTTGTAAGTAGGTAGCTGATGGTTTCGCGGTCAATTTCCAAAACCACCTCATATGTATCAGCGCCAGTTGGGTTAATTCGAACGGTGCGAGCACCGCGGATGGTGCCATTTACAACACCACGAAACGTATCATTCTGCACAATAAGATCAATCACGGTTGTGCTTGAATCCACCTGCAATCCGTGAATCTGTTCGGCCAAATCGCGCATCGCCGCCATCCGAGCAGACCGGATCGCCATCAAACGTTTTTGTGCTTCACCACGGCCGGGCTGGGACGATGTAACCGCATATCCAACAGCCGTTAGCGTTGGGATATTTTCCGCACTAGCATCGAGGACGTCTTTCAAATTAACAATTGTCTGAGTTTGTGAGGCTTCAACCGCAGCGATTTTTGTTGTGTTAGCCATGTCGAGACTTGCCGTACCACTATGCTGGCATGCCGTCAAAAAACCGATGCCAATACTGCAGACCGCTGCTGTCTTGAAAATCTTGCGCATTTTGAGCTCCGTTTCGTCAAAAATTTTGGTACCACACCAGAGCATGCATATTTTATGCCAATCAGTCCGCTTTTGCCTAACTTAGCCATGTCAACAAAAACAAGAGTCAAAAGACCCATTAAGCAAGGCCAAGCAAGAAAAGTACCGTTTGCATCACACTCTTTCTACAAATCAAATGTTGGCACAGATTTTGCCTTCATCAGTTATGACCCACATCTGGTCGCCTTGACGGCGCTTAGATAACGGCAAAGGAAAACATTTTTAATCAGAGGCTTAGCGGTTGAAATACACAATTTTCATAAACCATGATGTCAATTTATTGTGCCGCTTAACCCCTAAGGCAGGGCAAATGTCATGAATATGACGCTAACAAGATTTGGGTTTGGCAACGCGGCTAGCTTTTTGTCATCTATGATCATGCCAGTTGGCATTTTAGCGCTGGTAGCCATGATGGTGCTGCCCCTTCCCGTTTTCCTTCTTGACACCTTCTTTGTGACCAATATTTTGGTCTCGCTTCTCGTGCTAATGGTAGCGCTACATACCTATCGCCCACTGGATTTCTCCAGCTTTCCGAGTTTGCTATTAATTGCCACCGTTCTCCGGCTTGGCCTGAATGTTGCCTCAACACGGATCATTTTGGGTAATGGCCACGAGGGCACATCGGCTGCGGGCAAGGTGATCGAAGCATTTGGTGCCTTCGTTATTGCCGGTAATTACGCCGTTGGTATTTTTGTCTTTGTCATTCTTGTGATTATAAACCTGGTCGTGATCACCAAAGGCGCGGGCCGTGTATCCGAAGTGACAGCCCGTTTTACCCTTGACGCAATGCCCGGCAAGCAAATGGCGATTGACGCCGATCTAAATGCCGGCGTTCTAACCAATGACGAGGCCAAACTCCGCCGTGAAGACATTGCCAAAGAGTCCGATTTCTACGGTGCTATGGATGGTGCATCAAAATTTGTAAAAGGCGATGCAATTGCCGGCATTCTGATTCTGGCAATCAATATCATTGGTGGCCTCATCATTGGCATTACCCAGCATGATATGTCATTTTCCAGCGCCTCCGAGTCTTATATTTTGTTGTCAATTGGTGATGGACTTGTCGCGCAAATTCCATCGCTAATGCTGGCCATTGCGACAGCCATTATCGTAACCCGCGTTTCAACAACCGAAGATATGGCAGCGCATATTGGAAAACAGATCAGCCTGTCACGCGCCTGGATTCCCGTTTCGGGTGTCTTGTTATTGATAGGTTTTGTTCCAGGCATGCCGAATTTTCTGTTTTTAGCAGCGGCTGCCATTGCCGGCCTTGCCGGATTTTTCATGCGCAAGAGAGAAAATGTTGAAAACGAGCTCGAAGCGCAGCAACAGTCTGGCGACGCAGCTCTCCTTGAAGATGAGGGCGCGAAATCACCTGACCAGATCAATCTGATCGATGTCACCGATAATTCCGCCGTTTCAGTGCAGCTTGGCTATGGCCTGATTGGCATGGTTGACGAGGCAACTGGCGGGCCGCTTGTAAACCGTATCACTGGTATCCGCAAACAGGTTTCCAAGGCGCTTGGCTTTGTTATCCCACCTGTACGGGTTCGCGATGATATGACCCTGAAAGCAAACGATTACCGCATTCGGATTGGCCAGACAATTGTTGGCGAAGATCAGGTCTATCCCGATTTAAAACTGGCCATTCCAGGTGACTCAACAAGTGTAAAGATCGCCGGTGTCGAAGTAAAAGATCCAACATTCGGCATGGATGCCATTTGGATTGAGCGGCATAAAGAAGCCGAAGCTGAGAGCAATGGCTATGTCGTTGTCGAGCCTGAGTCAGTGCTGGCAACGCATATTTCACAAATCATGTATAAATTTGCACATGAATTAATTGGCCAAGATGATGTCAAGGTGCTTCTTGATAATCTGGCGCAGACATCGCCAAGCCTTGTTGAGTCAGTTGTTCCCAAGCTGGTACCGCTTCATGCGTTGACAGGAATTCTGAGCGAGCTTCTGGCCGAGCGCGTACCGATCAGCGATCTTCGAAAAATTTTGGAAACACTTGCCAATTTGGCTGGTCGTAATCTTGGCATCATCGAATCCGCCGAAGCGTTGCGGCCGGGCCTTGCCGGTCTTTTGATCCAACAAATTGCTCCGCTCAACCAGCCCTTGCCCGTAATCACGCTCAGTTCTGAACTGGAACATATGCTGATTTCAATGTCGCGCCAAAGCAATGATGGCGGGTTACTTCTTGATAGCGGCCTTGCCGAGCGATTAATCAAATCAGTTGCGCAGGCCAGCGAAAAAACATCAGCTGATGGCCGCCAGGCTGTTCTCGTGGTCTCACCGCAAATACGTCGCCAATTATCAACAATTATGCGTCAGCATATTGATGATCTGGCGGTTCTTGGCTTCACCGAATTGCCTGACAACCGGAAAATTAATGTTATCGCCACCATCAGCGGTGATGCCGACAACAAGCTTGAAGATAAATAAGATCCGGCGCTTTTGCCGTCATCCAAAAAAGGAGGGTGAACCATGCCAACGATAACCGTACAAGCCGCAGATTCGGCAACCGCAATGGACAAAATCTGGGATCAGCTTGGCCCTGATGCGATGATCGTTTCGACCAGAAAGCACAATGGCCACGTTGTCATGGAAGCAACAACCGACAGCATTAAATCGGCTTTGGCACCATCTGCTGAGGCCAAATTTAGTGACATTTTTACAGGCAAAATGCTAGCAAAACCTGAGGTAAAAGTAAAAAATGGTATAGCGCAAGAAGGCGAGAGAATATCAGCTACTTCCTCGATAAGTGTCGACATCGCTGCACTTCGCCGAGATATCACCCAAATGCAAAATATGCTGTCAGGCCTCGTGCTTACCGATCTTGACGGGGTAAATCCGAATCTATTAGCAAGCACAAAGCTGGAATTGCAGCGCGCCGGATTTTCCGCCAAAACACTGAACCTTCTGAAAAAATGTTATGCTGGCCTAACCTATCGGGAAGGTTGTGATGCATTTCTTGGCGGCATCGCAGAAAGGCTAGCCGATCCAAATGCCAAATCACTATTGTCAAAAAGGTTGATTTTTGTTGTTGGCTCAACTGGCACTGGCCGCACAACAATGGTAGCAAAATTAACTGCAATGCTTCGAGAGGAGCATCCAAAAAAGGAAATTATTGCCGCTAGTCTGCATGGACAGAACGCAAGAAATAATCAATCTTTGCAAAATTTTGGGAGATTATTAAATGTGCCAGTCTGCGAGCTGTCCATGGAAACGCCAGTCACTGATTTTAACAAGATGACCGATTATGACATTATGGTAATTGATGTTACCGCAATGCCTGATGAAGCCTGCCAAAAAATTAGCGAAATCAAGGCACATGTTGGCGTCAAAGAGATCGGCGTTGTTGTGACTATTCCAGGTAGTACAAGCCGAACTATGATTGAAGCAACCATGCAGCGTTTTGCCGATCTGGCACCGTTGATAGCGCTGACAAAACTTGATGAATGCGAAACGACAGCAGGTGAGTTCTCTGCCTATGTTGAACAAGGCGCATGTATAAGCATACTGTCAGGAACAAAATCAGTGATTGGGGCGTCGGTATTTGCTTCAGAGGGTATATTATTGCAATATCTAAAAGAAAATTTTAGCAATCACGAAGCAGTTTTGCCAATCGATACGGATACAGAGTAAATATCATGGCGACAACCATTGCAGTAACCAGCGGTAAGGGTGGAGTTGGCAAAACCAACACAGCAGTCAATCTGGCCGCAACCATGTGTCGACTTGGCAAACGTGTCATTCTTTTTGATGCCGATTTTGGCCTTGCAAATGCACATGTTCTGCTTGGCACCAACCCAAAAGCCACAATCGCTGATTTTTTGGCAGGAACAGCCAGCATGGCTGAAGTAATAACGCCTGGGCCACTTGGGCTCAAATTCGTTTCTGGCGGTTCTGGACTAATTGAACTGCTTAATCTTGACAATCAGGCACGATATCGCATGGTGGCTGGCCTATCCAGTCTGCAGTCTGAGATTGACTATCTAATAGTTGATTGTCCAGCTGGTGCGTCTGATAGCACTTTGTTTTTTGTCAATGCGGTAGATATTGCGCTGGTTGTTTTGATGGCCGAACCAACAAGTTTTTTGGATGCCTACGCGATGTTAAAGGCCGCATATCTTGAAAAAAACATAGCGGAATTTTCAATAATGGTGAATATGGCCGAGAACTCGAAAACAGCCGAAGCCAACTTTAAAAAATTTCGTGACATCGCAATGCGGTTTTTGGACGTGAAATTGCATTACGCAGGTATGATACCGCAATCAACAGCTATCCGGCAGTCAATTATCAAGCGCAAGCCGATCAGTGTCAGCCAGCCAAAATCTTCGCTGGCAGAAAACTATGAGTCACTTGCGCGACGTTTGATGAAAACCCAAAAAAGCACACATGATGCGGTGAAGTTTTTTGACGGGGTGAGTTAATGAACATGGCAGTGCGTGATCATTATGCCAATCAGAAGATAGATGTTGATGAACTGATCAAGACACATAGTGATTTGGTCCGGAAAATTGCTTGGCAAATTCACGGCCGCACGCGCCATACAACTGAAATCGAAGATGTCATGCAGGTTGGCTTTACCGGTCTGGTCAACGCCGCCCAGCAATATACGCGCAAAGAAGGTGCCAGCTTTGGCACCTATGCCAGCATCCGTATTAAGGGTGCGATTATCGATTATCTTCGCAAAAGCTCAAATCTTTGCCGCACAACGATTCAGATGAAAAAGCGCTATAATGTGGTGCAAAGCCAGCTTCAAAGTAAATTGATGCGCAAGCCAACTGTTACCGAACTCAGCGTTGCCATGAACATGTCTGAAACTGAGCTTCAAGAATGGGAACATGCTTTTCAGGCAAATGCACATGAATCGCTTGATAGCGTTTATGATCAATATTCGATCTGGTATGCCTCAAGTGAAGATTCACCCGAAGAAAAGCTGAACCAAGATCAACTCAAAGGGTTGCTGAAATTAGCGCTCCTTGAACTTAGCGAAAAAGAAGCGCTGGTAATCCAGCTCTATTATGTCGAAGAATTGAACGTTTTTGAGATTGCTGCTGTGCTAGAAGTTTCGACTGGTCGCGTCTCGCAGATCAAAAAATCAGCGATTGCCAATCTGCGTTCCTGTATTTCCAAATCACAGCATATTGATTGATCATGGCCGAATCTGGATTTAATGAAATCACCGAAATTCAGATGTCATTGCAGCTTGCCGAACATCAGCTGCAGCATAACCCTTTTCAAGAACAGCTGCATCTATCATTATCTTTGATATCGATTGCGCGCGGGTCATGCAAAATGATCATCCGCCCCGATCGGCAAAGCGCGCCATCGTTTGTTGGCGCCCTGCACATTCCCGCTGATCGCGCAATTATGCAGGCAACCATCGCGCTGCCACAAAGCCCATTTGATGATTTGTCACAAAAGCTGCGCCGGTCAGCGCCACGCCCAATTAATTTATTTGCGACTTTAGACAAACCGCTAACGGTTGACTATGAAGGGATTTTATTCATTGATCCGCCAGTTGATGCGGCCATCACAAATCTAGTCTGGACAATTCCACTTAAATAAATGACTAATGGTCACTTACAGGAATTTACGCACCATTTCGGTCTCAGATTGGAGCAGACGTGATGTTCCGGAAAAGGCCTGTTGTGCGCGGATCAGCTTGGCCAATTCGCCAGTCATGTCGATATTCGACATTTCCAAAGCGCCTGAATGGATTTTACCACGGCCATCTTTTACCGCCTGCCCAAGATTTCCCGGCCCCGATTTTGCATTTTCGCGAAACATATTATTGCCAATCGCGGTTAGACGGTTCGCATCAGCAAATGTTGCAAGGCCAATTTTCCCAACAGCAACAATGTTTGTGCCACCATAAGTTGCCTCAACAGTTCCATCTGACTGGATACCAACACTGGTTAACGCAACCGAGCCAAGCTGTTCGACACCATTTTCGGTAACAATACCGGCGGCACGCATCGGAACCGTAATTGCCATACCATTTGCCGACATGACTTTATGGCCCTCGCTTGTCGCAATCTCACCATTTAAATCAATCGAGAAAGACCCATCGCGTGTATATAGAACATCTTGCAAATTACTGCCATTGCGAAGCGCGAACATCCCCTCGCCTTCGACAGCCAAATCAAGAACCGTGCCGGTTTGCCGTAATTCACCCTGCGACCGCATAATCCGCATTTCAGAGGTTGTCACGCCCGACCCAACCTTGTTTCCAACACCCATGGTAACCGTATCGGCATAAACATCCACAAAGCTGGTTTCCCGCTTTTTGTAGCCAGTGGTTCCCGCATTGGCGATATTATTTGACGTAACATCAAGGTCACTCAAGGCTGCCGACATGCCGCTGCGAATTACCGAAATCATGATTATCAGACCTAACGTAGTTTGCTTCGCACTGTAGCAGCAAATTTTGTGCCAAAGCATAATCATGGCCAAGTTTGGTTCATTTTTGCAAGCCAGCAAGCAAGCCATCCTTGGGTAAATCGTTTCGCTTAAAATTCAACTTGTTTAGCCGTTGCTAATGCAGCATATTACCAGATTGTTAAGCGAAGGCAGAAAATGGCAAAACAACAAAACACATCGCTGGTTCCCATGGCAAAACGATTGCCCGCAACCCGCCCCGCCAAAACGGGCACGCAATCATTTTCACTCTATGATGGGGAGCGACATTTCACCAGCCGTGAAGATGTGCGTGAATTTTTGCCGGATATTCTTGGTAAGGCACTTGCCCGCACATGGATTGATGCTGATTTTCGGACTGCGTTTGATAACGATCCCTGCGGCGCGCTTGAAAGCCACGGTGTGTTTCTGCCTGAAAATATGTTGATTGAGTTCCAAAGCCAAAATTCCGATCGCCCGCGGATTGTTGTGTATGAACAGCGGCCAAACTCAAAATTCAAAGCACGCGTTCTGTACTTGCAGTTGGTGATGATGGCAGGGCGGTGATGGTTCGTTCCGCCCCTATCAAACGCGTTTTTCCCAGTCTTTTTGTGCTTTCTGTTTGTCTTTTGGGCATGCCTGCCAACGCCAGCGACCCACAAACCCAGATGGAAAACAAAGCCTTCAAAGAAGCGGTCGAGGCGGTCAAGGACAAGAATTATGCACACGCCATAACCTTGTTCGAAGCTCAGGCCAAGATGACACGCCATGACGCGCAGCATAATCTTGCGGTTTTGCTGAATGCCGGCAAGGGCCGCCCACGCAATTATGTTGAGGCGCTGTTCTGGTCATGGCAGGCCCAGCTCGGCGGTATTGAAGATGCCGAAGATTTGGCAAATGATATTGTAGATTTTCTGCCGCCAAAGGTAGCAGATGAAGTGCGGAGCCGCGTTGGTGAGGCATTACAAGCGCGCATCGACGCCAATGACCTAAGCGCAATTCCGCAATTTGCCAATTATCACTTAACCATTCTTGCCGAACCTGATTATGCCAATGCCTATATCTGGTATTCAATCGCCGCTGCGATCAATCTGCCCAAGACAAGCGATGCGCGCGACGATGCCGAATCTCAAATCGACAGCAAAGATCTTGTTGAATTGCAGATGAAAACCCAAACCCTTTTTGACAAATATAAATTCAAACCATTGCCAGCCACTGGCAAAGGAGGGAAAAATGCAAGTTAAGGTTCAATGGATTATTGATGGTCTTATCGAAATTGACGCCGAATCAAATGAAGCAGCCGAAGCAATTGCTGATGAAAAGCTTCGCAGCTTTATCGCAGCAAACCCTGAATTGACTGAAGTGTTGGGCGCTGTTGCCATTCAAGGCCATGCCGTCATTGAAACCGATTAACCGAAACTGTTCAGCAGCTCAGCAATGGTCTTTTCTAGATCGTCGTTATCAGTTTCGATCTCGGTAATTTCCTGACGCAATTCTTCAATACGCTGTTTGCGCTTTTCCATGACATCACGGATTTCTTCGAGAACCGTGGCAAGACGACCGCTTAAATCGGCTTCGTTCATCTCATCTTCGGCCATTTCACCCATCCTTTTTCAAATCTGATAATGCAACCTGCTAACCTGTAAAACACCAGCGCTAGATCATTACATTATCTTTTGCTAAACTTAGCAACTTCAATCTGTGAGACAACCCTTGCAGATACCATGCCAACAACAAAAGTGATGTATCAGCATGTTTTCACGCGATCTAGCCAGCTTATGCCAACGCGCGACCATAATGATTGCTTTATTGGCGATAGCTGGTGTTTTTATTATGTTTACAGCGGCCAATAGCCCACTTTTTGCTGGCAGTCACCGCAAAGTGGAAATCGTGCCTTGCGACATCAAACTGGTATTTGGGGCTGACGATAGCGGCATGTCGCTTGTGTCCTATGATCTGGAAATGCAAATCAGCAACCACCATGGCCAGACAGTCACCGGCATTTCGGTTCATTGGCTTGATCGCAGTGAAAAAATTATTGGCAATAGTGACGCCTTGTGCGGACAGGATTATGACGGCATAAAACCGGCGCAATCAGGGTCATGCCGCCGTGTTGTGCAGAAAATTGGCGGGCGGCTTCTTGACCAGCTTGGGCAAGATACATGGACAAAAATTATCAATTCTGAAATGACAAATTTCCGTGACGTTCAGCACTGCGCCATTATAGGATACCGCTTTGGTGACAAGGCCGTGAAAAGTTACTAGCGACACGAAGGGGCGGCTTGGCATTAAAAATGCTTAACACGGTTTTGGACAATGCCGGTCTGATAGGGCAAAGACGTCAAAACCTCGATTGATAAAGGCTATGAATTGATGGCAAACCCCAGCTTAAAGTCGCAAATAGAAGCTGCAAAATCTGCCCTTGCAAGCGACCTTGCAGCGCCGTCATTGATGACGCAATCGCTCAAACCACCAACAACGCCAATGACATCAACAACGCAAGTCATGGCGCGCAATGATATTGCAACTGACGCTGGTACAACTGACGCCATTTCCAATTCCGGCAACGCCGCCAATCCCATTCAGGCTGATGGCAAATCAGCACATGCCGCAAAAACTGCCGCCTTGGATGAACGCATCTTCCGGCTTGAAGCCAAATTGTCAGATAATCAACGCGATCTACACACGCTTTTGCAGAAGATCCGCGAGATTTCACGCCTGCAGGCCAATTCCGGCCACAACCATGAAAAACCAGTCAATGATCACCCCAAAACCATGGTCTTTGATGAAGCCAAAGATGCGGCCACAGCGCACCACAGCCAAAGATTACCCCTGATCATGGTTGCAATGGCAACTCTGATCGGCCTTGTAGCCGGCATTGTCTATTTTCTGGCAACCGGTGAAGGTGATCCATCAGCGCTGAGAACGCCAAGCTGGATTTCAACAATCATTGACCGTTTTAATCGGTGGATTGGGTAAATTAGTATGGCCGAACATCGTTTTTCATCTTCATCATCGCGCCAACCGCAACGGCTGTTTTTGCCACTAATGATTGGTGGCTGCATGAGCGTGGTTCTAACGCTCTTTACGGTTGGTTATCTGACCCTAACAACACCAGAGCCAGTGCCAGACGATATCTTCGTCATCATGCAAAAAGCTAAGGCCAAAACCGAAGCTGAAAAAGCTGGTAACAGTGAAGATGCCGAAACGGCAGTTCCGGAAAATGCAACACTGCTTCCCGATGGAACGTTTGATTTTGCCAAATACAGCTATTACAGCTTTCCCCTGCCCTTTGTCAGCAACCTCGCCAGCGGTAAGGGCATGTTAACCGCCGAAGTCGCAATTGCGACTTATGGCAACACGCTCGCCGGTGAAAAAGTCATGAAGCAGTTAGAAACTTTTAATCCTAAGATCAGATCTGCAATCAATCTCAAATTATCAGATCAAAAACTCACCGATGTTGACACAGTCGACAAACGCAAGAAGCTTGCCAGGGCATTGTTGCAAGATGTCAGGATTTTGGTCGATGGGCCAGATATGGGTGAACCATCAGCAATCACTGATTTTCATTTTATAAAATTTGTGATTAGCGGTGCGCAGTAGCCCCTGACGGCCGGGCAGATGTGCCTAATGGCTTGAACCAGCAAAAGATAAAACCAGTGTTTCAAAAGCCGCATTTTCTTCGGGTGAAAGACGTACTCGCTGGTGCGGTTCAGATCGCACATCCGCGTGGTTATATTGAACAGATTCTTGCGGAAATGACCAACACATTTCAAGCCGGTTCTGCCGTGTCACCCTAAATTCGATGTTAATATTCAGCGGGTCAAAAAGCTGCGAAACCTGACGCTGGAATTCCGGAACATTAAAGATTTGAATATTTTTGGGAAAGATAACCGACCGTTTTACACCGCTATCTGCTGAATTGACAGACGGCGCATCATCCAGATCAAGATCCAGCAAAAGCTGGCGCGACGATGATGATGAAACCGGATAGAAAGCCATTGGGCAACCATTACCTTAACACAATAACGAGCTGTGGATAACATAGGCAAAATTAATATTTTCGTCAATATGAATAGGTAGTTAGCCAAAAGCCAGTGTTGTGGATAAACCCTATATCAAACCCAGAAGTTGATTGATCCAATAATGGCCTGATCGGGTTAGGGCGCCCCAGCCAATGACCAATAACCCAATCACAAACCAATATAGATTGCGGCGCAGAAAATATTTGACTGAGGCTTTATTTTGGCGGGTGGGCTTTGCCGCCATATCAAGACCCGATAAAAGAGTGATCAGTTCTAGGATATGTTTTTGGTTCTGCACAATATCACCCTCAAGCCGATCAAGTCGTTGATCGAACATCTGAAAAAGTGGCTGACCTCGATCTCGAGTACTGGTGTCAACATTTACCATACTTATAGGTGATAGCGGGGCAAATGGTTGATCGGACCGCTTGGGACGATGAAAAAATTGAGAGTTGTTACTTGTCGCCACATCATCATTGACCATGTCAGTAGCTGCCATATCATCTTCGGAGACCATACTTTGGCCCAGGGCATCTGGCACATCATTTTCATGTCCACCAATCAAACCAGCAAAATTTGCGGCAGACGTGGCAGCAGGTTCAATTAAAGGATCGGCAGCAGTGACCGCTGGCGACATCTCGGCAAGGCCGCGTTTCGCCGCTTCGATTTGTTCTTTTAATTTGGTAACCGAGACTTGCTGGCCCATCATTACCTACTTTACTCTGGCATAATACCAAAACAACAACAAGAGGTTGCAAAAATTCTGCCAAGCTAATGTTCATGATATTGCCTGGAAAGGAACGCAATAACCAGCCTTGTTAGCGCATGCTAAATGAAGCCCACCAACTCAAAGCTGCCTTAAACGATAGCATTCACCGCCCGAAAAACACTAAGCCAATGATTGGTTGTATAGCCTTTGTGATAACGGCTGTGATTGACCGGCATTGCCAGCCAATCCCGCGGATCATAGCCATCTTCTGGAGCGTCCAATTCCTCGTCGGACGGCAAACAACGCCGCGGCTCACGCGGCGGCGCGCCTAAATCTTTTTGAATTTGTAAAAGATCATTCATCATCACCCCGGTTAGAACGGCATGAAAAATCCAAATGTTAGCTTTGCGTGATCAGAGATTTGAACCAATTGTTGGTTTAAATGCCCTATTGATCCCAATCAATATTGGAAACCAGCGGTGCCCGCGCAATCCAGCCCCCACCAAGCAATTGATCGGGGTTGGCACCATCATAGATTGCCGCAGCCTGACCAGCGGCAATGCCAAATTGCGCCTCATCCAGCCGAACCACAACGGTCGCCGCATCGCCATCTTCATAGCAGAATACGCGCGCCGCCATCGCCGGTGCTGTATTGCGTAACCGTGCCAAAATCAGGGTGTTATCGCGAGGTACGCCATTGATCCAATTGACATCGCCTAAATGAACCTCGACACAGGCAAGCGCCTTTTTTGGGCCGACAATCACCTGATTTGACGCCGCATCAATAGCGACAACATAAAGTGGGCCATCCGCCTCATCCGCACCAGCCCGCCCGCCAATACCAAGGCCACGCCGTTGGCCAATCGTGTAATCAATCACTCCGCTATGGCGACCAAGAACCGTACCATCAATATGCACGATGTCCCCTGCATCGACCGCACCGGGCCGCAACCGGCGAACAACATCGCCATAACGCCCGTTTGGTACAAAGCAGATATCCTGACTATCTGGCTTTTCCGAGACGGTAAGACCGAATTTACGCGCCAGATTGCGCGTTTCATCCTTACCAAGACCACCAAGCGGAAACCGCAGATAATCCAGCTGCTCAGCCGTTGTGGCAAACAGGAAATAGGACTGATCTTTCGCCGGATCCGCACCGCGAAGCAAACGCGGGCCATCATCACCATCAATGCGCTGGACATAATGGCCAGTGGCAAGGCAATCGGCTTCGAGGTCACGCGCGGTTTCTAACAGATCAGTAAATTTCACCGTCTGGTTACAACGCACACAGGGGATTGGCGTTTCACCACGAAGATAGCTATCGGCAAAATCCTGCATAACCTGATCATGAAACCGGTTTTCGTAATCAAGCACATAATGCGGAATGCCAAGGCGTCCAGCAACCGTGCGGGCATCATGGATATCAACACCAGCACAGCATGCGCCCTTGGTCTGTACCGCAACCCCATGATCATAGAGCTGCAAGGTAATGCCAATCACATCGAACCCCTGCTCTTGAAGCAAGGCGGCAGTTACCGATGAATCAACCCCTCCAGACATGGCGACAACAACGCGTGTTTCGGCAGGCGGTTTGGCGAAGCCAAGCGCATTAAGACCAGCAGCAACGCTGTCCTTTACTTTGAGTTTTGCTGCTTGTACCACCATAATTAGTCCTACATATCTTCCGGGATCGTTAAACGCAATCCATCAAGCATATCCGACATTTCAATCTGGCATCCAAGGCGCGAAGTCGGCGCAAGGCCGAATGCCAGATCAAGCATATCCACCTCATCTTCACCCGGTGCGCCAGTTTTGGCAAACCAGTCGGCATCAACAATGACATGACAGGTCGCACAAGACAGACAACCACCGCATGTTCCCTCAATGCCAAGTCCGGCATCACGCCCTGCTTCCATGACAGTGATACCATTTTCAACAGTGACATTATGCTCTGAGCCATCTGGCTTGGTAAAAATAATATTCGGCATTTTGGACGACTCCTTGTTTCACCTGTCTCTGTGGCGATTGCCATTTATTTGCAAACCTTGCTGAATTTGCAAATTTAAACTTGGCAAATCAAACTATGCCGGCTGCTTGTACAGTTCTAAAAACACATCTGCAAGCGTTTCAAAGTCGCTTTTGGTGGTTGCCCAACCACCTGAGATGCGAATGGCCTCGCCAGCCCGTGGCCCCGCACCCATGGATTCCAGCACATGGCTCGGTTTGACCTTACCCGACGAACAGGCTGAGCCGGCGCTAAGCGCAACACCGGCAATGTCAAACGCCATCACCATTGTTTCAGCAGTCTTTCCCGATGCGGCAATACAGCTAGTATTGCCAAGCCGTGGCGCCTCACGGCCAAACACCGCGATCCCGCTTCGCTGATCCAGCATGCGGCGTTCAAAATCATCACGCCATTTCGTCATTGTCTGATAATGGCCAATATCACCAAGCGCATCATCTGCCGCACCGCCAAAACCGGCAATACCAACTAGATTCTCAGTGCCAGCCCGCCGCCCCTGTTCCTGACCGCCACCACGAAGGAGGCTCGAAAGCCTGCATCCGGGGCGCACAAGCAACGCACCAACACCAGAGGGGCCACCAATCTTATGCGCTGACAGGCTGGCATAGCTGATTTTTGATGCGGAGAAATTGATATGGCGTTTGCCAAAAATTTGTACCATATCGCTGTGCAAGACGATATTTGCACTTTCAGCCATTGCGGCAATGTCGTCTATTGGCTGAATAACACCCGTTTCATTATTGGCGGCCATGATCGAGATGAGTGTTCGCTGCTTGGCCACATCATCAATGCCAGATATTACTGTTGCCAGCATACCCAGATCAACAACCCCATTTTCATCAACGGCAATTTGATGACAATTTTGATGTGCATGTCGCACCGAATCATGTTCGATCGCGCTTGTGATCACATGATCATACATTGCCATCACAAGGTTATTAGCCTCGGTACCGCCACTGGTAAACACCACATCGGCGGCGTGGCATCCGGCAAGCGTTGCCACCGCGCTACGCGCCGTTTCAACAATCAGACGGGCATTGCGCCCAAAGCCATGAACCGATGATGGGTTTGCTGGCGGCCCCATCGCATCCTGCATGGCCGTTATGGCAGCAGCACGCAATGGCGTTGTTGCATTATTATCAAGATAGATTGGCGTCTTACGCATCATTGATGACCAGCTTCAACAAACAACCTAGCTGACCAGCTTTTGCTTGGCTTTGTGCGGAGCCTTTTTCGGTGTGGCTGGTGCTGCCGCACTGGTCAGCCTGTCTTCAAGATCGCTGAGGCGTGCACGCTGACTTTGCACCTCGTCAACAAGCGCTCTGATCGTGCGCTCACGCGGATCAAGATCGATACCCGATTGAACACCATAGGCCATAAAGCTTGTATCGGCTTCGGCCTTGGTTGTGGTTTTGCTCATCTGACGCGCAGGCACGCCAACAACGGTTGCCGCTTCGGGGACATCTTTTGTCACCACCGAATTGCCACCAACCCGCGCACAGCGATGAACCGTTATCGGGCCAAGAATTTGCGCGCCGGCACCAACAATCACATAATCGCCAAGCGTTGGATGGCGTTTCGCATCACGCTGTTTGTCTGAATCAACCGCTGGCATGACACCGCCAAGCGTTACATCGTGATATAGCGTGACGTCACGGCCAATTTCGGCCGTTTCCCCGATGACTGTTCCCATTCCATGATCGACAAAGAAACCGGGGCCGATTTTCGCTGCGGGATGAATTTCGATGCCTGTTAGTACGCGCGCAATCTGCATGATCAACCGCGCAATGAACCTAAGCCGCATCTGCCATAAAATATGCGACAACCGATAGGCCAGCATGACTTGAAAGCTCGGGTATAGAAAGACCGCTGCCAGCTGGTTGCTGGCTGCCGGATCGCGTTCCATAATCGCATTTAAGTCACGGCGTAAATTTGCAAACATATGTTTCGATCCAATGTCGGCTTTGGTGGAATAAAAATGGCTGACGCGTAATTTTTTAGTCAAGATCATCGACAGCGAACAAATTTACACCGGTTTGTCACTAGCAAATCACACATTCGCGCGCATTCGAAGTGAAAGCTCACTTGGCGTGTCCTGCATATTACGATATAAGCCCTGATTACGATAGTGCAAGATGAACGTAAAAAACTTATGCCCGAGGTTATCATAAACGGCCCCGACGGACGATTGGAATGCCGCTACATGCCAAGTGAGGTGCCTGATGCACCGACCGCGCTAATACTGCACCCAGAGCCTGATAAGGGCGGCACAATGAATAACCGTGTCACCTATTCAATGTATAAGCATTTCCAAGCGCGTGGCTTTGCCGTGCTTCGGTTCAATTTTCGAGGTGTTGGCCGCAGTCAGGGCGAATATGACAATGGCGAAGGCGAATTGTCAGATGCGGCAACAACAATGGATTGGCTTCAGGCACAAAACCCCGCATCACGCCAATGCTGGATTGCCGGATTTTCTTTTGGCGCATGGATTGGCATGCAATTGATGATGCGTCGCCCAGAAATTTGCGGTTTTATTTCGGTAACGCCGCCAGCACTAACCCATGATTTTTCGTTTCTAGCACCATGTCCGGCGTCTGGCTTGATTGTGCACGGTGAACAGGACGAGCAAGTGCCACCCGATGCCATTCACAAGCTGGTTGATCGTCTTTCAATTCAAAAGGGCGTTACAATCGATATTGATATCGTGCCCGGTGCCAATCATTTCTTCACCGATCATCTTGATCCGATGATCGAACGCGTTGGCAGCTATCTTGATACCGCACTGATCGAGCCGGATTTTGATCCATTGGCCTAGCCTGAAACATAAACTGCCAACGCGCCGCTGAATCGGTACGCTGGCTTTGACATTTTAAAAATTTGGATCGTAGATGAATTATAAATCGAACCTAATCCGACAATTTAGCGAACGTGGCTATATTCATCAGGCCACTGATATTGACGCTCTTGACGCGCTAGCGGTCAATCATACGATCCCAACCTATATCGGTTTCGATTGCACCGCTGACAGCCTTCATGTTGGCTCGCTTGTGCAAATCATGATGCTTCGCATTTTGCAGCGATGCGGCCATAAACCAATCGTTTTGATGGGTGGCGGCACAACCAAGGTTGGCGACCCGTCGGGCAAGGATACCGCCCGCCCACTGTTGTCAGATAAGGATATCGAAATTAATAAAAACGGCATCAAAAGCATTTTTGAAAAATATCTGACCTTTGGTGACGGCCCATCCGATGCTTTGATGGTTGATAATGCCGATTGGCTCGACAGCCTTCATTATATCCGGTTCCTGCGCGATTACGGGCCACATTTCTCGATCAATCGCATGATGGGCATGGAATCGGTGAAATCACGGCTTGAACGTGAACAGCCCTTATCCCTTCTCGAGTTCAACTATGCCATTTTACAAGCCTATGATTTTCTGGAATTGCGCCGCCGCTATGGCTGCCAATTGCAGCTGGGCGGATCAGACCAATGGGGCAATATTGTCACCGGCATTGATTTAACCCGCCGCGTTGATGGTCAGGAAATCTATGGTCTAACGTCACCGCTGATCACCACGTCATCAGGCGCAAAAATGGGCAAATCGGCTAATGGCGCGATCTGGCTGAATGACACGAAATTATCCAGTTTTGATTTCTGGCAGTTCTGGCGTAATACCGAAGATTCAGACGTCGCGCGTTTTCTTGGCCTATTTACCGAATTGCCAATGGACGAGGTGCGCAAATTAGGCGTGCTTGAAGGCGCCGAGATCAACCAAGCCAAAATTATCCTTGCTGATGAAACAACGCGGCTTTGCCACGGCATTGACGCTGCCAAAAAGGCCAAAGCGACCGCGCAAACCACCTTTGCCGATAAAGGCATGAGTGATGGCCTTCATCAAGTGACGATCAATTCAGCCGACGCTGCGAGCCTTAGCGTTATCGCGGTTTTGAATATGGTCGGCTTTGCCAAATCAAATGGCGAGGCACGACGGTTAATCCGTGGCGGCGGCGCAAAGCTGAATGACAATGCCATTACCGATGAAGACGCCATGATCAGCATTATCGATTTCCAAGATGGTAAGCTGAAAATATCGGCTGGAAAAAAACGGCACGCGCTTATTATTTTATCATAGATCAATAGCCCCAGATTAGCGATAAATTATACCGCTTTTCCGGCGGCCTATTGCGCTGGCGCTGGCGCGGTTACACCCTCGCCAAACAGGCGTTTTTCTTCTTTACCTAGCCAGTTTGGCGAAAATAGATCACGCAACAGCCCAGGGGCAATTGATGACACTGGATTGACAGCTGTTTTCATATCATCCGATGTGCCAGTCACGGTGAATTGGCTGACAAAGACGCCGCTCTTATCCATGCCTGCGATAAAATCACCTAGCAGAGGCACTTTGCCAAGAAGCTTACTGATCTGATTTACCGGCACCAAATTACCACTCACATCCACCTTTTTAGTGGCACGATCATACACCCCAAGCATGGTGACGCCAACCGCCTCACCGCTGGCTTTCATGCTGACGATCTTTACTGCTGGGCCGCGCGTTTCTAAAACCGCCTCCCCGCGCCTAAACGCGGTACCATTACCCTCGACAAGCGAATAAAGACCAGCAAGGCTGAGCACCGAAAACGCCCGCAAGGCTTTTGGCGCTTCGACAATCCTGAATTTTGCCAATTCGATTTTGGTGTCAAAAGATTTGAATTTATTATCTTTGAAAATATTTGTTAGGCGCAATTGGCCACCACGAACCGTATCCGTCACTTTCAATCCAGATAATACCCGGCCAGCATTTTCGGATTCGATTACCAATTTTGGATCAGTCTTTGTCTTTGCATCAAAGCTCAGATTGACTTCACCGCCGCCAATCAGGCCAGTGCCAGTAATCCTGTCACCATTTATCCCAAAGCTCATCTCCAGATCAGCTTCGGTAATCAATGGCGTACCATCAACAAGCATGGTTCCCAGAAATTCAGCCTTGCCCATGCCATCACTCTTGCGATTGCCCGATAACTGACCCGACAAGGCAATTTCATTATCAATAACAATTTCATCAGCAGTAAAATCAAAAATCAGTGTTTCACCACCACTGACCCCTTCATTGCGACGAAGCGGCAAAAGATTTACCAGCCGCGCTGTTGCCCCGACTTTCCATGATGATTCGGCATTGCGCTCGATAATTAAATCACGAATATCATTTCCCGGCCAGGCAACGCGTTCGAAAAATGCGGCCTGTATCTTGGCCAATGTGTCAAAGGCAATTTGGCCTTGTGCTGACAAGCTGCCAGCGGCCACATCGATATTTTGCAATGACGCCACTTCACCCTTGCGGAGCAGGATGGTCATTGTTGCGCGGCCGTCCTCGGCTGGTAATTTTGCCCAGTTCAATTTGGGTACATCAATTGACGCACTGCCAAGATCCACCGTCATAACGATCTTTGCCTCGCCCATTGACGGGTCGCCGGAATAGACCATTTTACCACCAATTGATCCAGCGATATCAAGGCCAAATATCTTGGCAATCGCCGAGGCAAGCAAGGCCGAAGGCGGGGTTTGACCAACCAGTTCGACATGGTGTTTTTGGTGATCAATTTCGAGGCTGAATTCGCTTGGCGCGCCATAGACAGTCGCCGTACCAGTGATCTGGCTATTATTAGCCGACATATTCATCACAAGCTCGGCATCATCAACATTCATCTGGTTTGGCAAACCACGGAACGAACCATTGCTGATTGTGGCATCTAGTTTCTGGATAAGATTGGCTAGTGACGCCGATTTACCAAGCGGCAACGCAGCTTCAAGGCTGAATTCGACTTCACCATCAGCTTTGATTTTGCTGAAATCAAAGCTGCCATATTGTGACAAGCCGGCTTCGCGCGCCAAATCCATCGCCGTACCAGCTGCACCTTTGGCATTCAGTGAAATCACCGCATTTTTCTGGATATCTTCAAGCACTGGCTCAATGACAATCCGGCCGCGCTGCACGGCAATATCGTCAATACGTCCAGTTAGAAAGCTGGCGGTAAACACATCATTATCCCAATAAAGATCAGCATCAATATCGGTGATAGCTGTCGCGCCTTTGGCCCAGATTAATTTGGCGTTGCGTAATTTAAGATCGCCTTCAACATCATAGAGTTTACGCACCCCTTTGGCCGCGCCAAGATCAGCCGCAAATGATAATTTTGACTCACGAACCCGCCCGGCCGGAATATTTTCTGCCACCCATGCGGCTGTTTCAGACGCGGCCCATTGCGGCCACAATGCTGAAAATAATACCGCATCCATATCCGGCACATTCAAATCTAGCTGTAAATCTCCAAGCGTCCAACCATCGCCAATTTCAGCTCGGCCACCAAGATTAAACTTTCCAGCGCTTCCCATATCGAATGCCAGATTTTCCAAAGTCGCCACATCGCCGCGAAGCATCGATTTTAATTGTCCAGACGCCAGATCAACCGACCGTTCATAACCGTCCAGAAGCATTGACCCATCGGTCATTTCAAGATCGACCCGAACATCCTGGATCTCCCCACCTTTGCCAACATTCATGCCCAAAGCGCCGCCAATAGTTGCGACAAGACGTTTGTATTGACCGCTGGCAAAATTTGCCCGAACGCCAGTAAACCGGCTTTCAAGACCAAGCCTAGATAATGTCAAAGCGCTGGTTTCAGAGACAAAGACACCGTGGATTTCAGCTTTGACAAATTTGAATTGGCCGCCGCTAAAGCGTTGCCGTAAAGTCTGTTTCAAATCAGCCGCTACCGGATCAGGCCAGCCATCCAGCAATGATTGAATCGGCAGGTTATTGGCCTCGATCATGCCCGTTACATTGGCAGATGGGGCATGGACTTGGGTCACCGCGCCATCGAAAGATAATCGCCGCTGATCGGCAAAACTCAATGCCGCTTTGCTAACCATTAAACTGTCGCTTGATCGGCTGTAAGAAAACACCAGATCAGCCGTATCAAAAGCCGCATCGCGGTCAATACCCGGAATGCCAAGCATGCCATCAACCAGTGCAACATCGGCATTCAGCTTGGTCAATAAATCATCTTTCATCTCAAGGCCAAGATGCCCCGATAAAACGCCAATCTGGCGCAAAGCGGCAGGAAGCCGGTCAATATAACCACTGATATCGGCTGTGTTCAGATCAGAAGCGCTCATATCAAACGCAAAAGATTCGCTTCCGGGCCAGCCATCAAATGACAGGGTAAAGCTACCCGCAGCCTCATCATCGCTTGCCAGCCGTCGCGCCCGCAGGCTGCCAGCAATAGCGCCATCATCACCCGAGGTCACATCAATATTGATATCGGCGAACGCCAGCTTTGGCAAAGCGCCAGTTTCATGCGACAGCGACAAACGATCAGTCTCAATCACAATTAATTTCACCCCGCCAAGGCGGTTTTGACTGGCATCCGATCTTGGCTTGCCAGTTTCAAGCTTATTTGATTGTTTGGCCAGCTGATCAAGAAAAATAATGGCCGACGAACCGGACCACCCTGACGCTTTTTTCACCAGATCAAGCTTGATCCCACGCAGCAAAATCGTTTCTGGGCGACCACCAAACAGACTTGTCAGGCCAAAGCCGATTTCGACATCCGGCAGTTCGATCTGTTCGCGCTCAAAATTAATGACGATATTTTCGGCGCCAAGCTGAAGCGGGCGGCGTGACAAAGCAAAATGAAGCCGCGCATCGCCAACCGAGGCCGAGCCTTTGCCAACCATACGCGACAATTCGGTTTCAAGAAGATGGCGAAGGCCACCAGCTTGGTTCACATAAGCATAACCAGCCCCAAAAATTATCGTTGCCAGCAGCAAGACAGTGATCACAAAAGTCATGAAAATGCCTTTGGCGGTGAAATGTCGATCAGCAAACACGCCGCATCCTCTATCGCTTTAAATCTTGCTTTTGTTTACCATGCTCAACAGTGGCTGTCTTGCGATCTGGCAGAAAAATATTATCTATAATCAATAAGGACTCAAACAACAAATAAAGCGCGCGTTCATTTCAGCGCCAGTGCAAATGATTAGGACATGTTATGCTTGCGATTGGTGATTATGCCCCCACCTTGTCGATTCCAACCGATACCGACATGTTTTCATTAGCCGAACAAGGTGGCAAAAAAGTGGTCGTGTTCTTCTTTCCGCGTGCCAACACCCCCGGCTGCACCAAAGAGGCCGAACAATTTTCCGCCCTTCACGATGAATTTGCCGCGCAAAATACCGTGGTGATTGGTGTTTCCAAAGACAAACCAGCCAAACAGGCAAAATTTCGCGCCAAATATGGCCTGACCTGTCTTTTGGGCGCCGATCACGAAACCAGCTTTTGCGAAGAATTTGGCGTTTGGGTTGAAAAATCAATGTATGGCAAGACATATATGGGCATTCAGCGCGCCAGTTTTATCATCGACAGTGACGGCAAGATCGCCGCCATATGGCCAAAGGTAAAGGTTGCTGGTCATGCGGCCGATGTTCTTAAGAGATTGAAAGCGCTTTAATCATGTCAGACATGTCAAACAAAACGCTCAGCAGCGCGATATGTGAAGTGCTTAGCAAATCGGATGCGCGCCAAAAAGCCACGGCAACGCGCCATCTTGTTGCCGCGTGGAAAGCCGCCACGCTTGCGCTAGGCAACCAGCCGCCGCCAGATAGGCCAGCTCGCCCTGACCGCCCATTATTGCGTCCACCGCGTAAGGTACCACGGCGGCGGATCACCCAATCTGCCTCGGGCCGGATCGCGCTTCTTCACGCCATTGCCCATATCGAATTAAATGCGGTTGATCTGGCACTGGATATGGCCAGCCGCTTTACCAAAACCCAGCTTCCAGTGGATTTTTATCATGACTGGCTTGGCGTTGCCGATGACGAGGCACGGCATTTTCTGATGTTAAGTGATCGGCTCGCCGATTTAGACGCAGCTTATGGCGATTTGACAGCGCATGACGGCCTATGGCAAGCCGCTGATGCCACCAAACATGATCTTTTGGCGCGGCTGGCGATTGCACCGCTTGTGCTTGAGGCGCGCGGGCTTGATGTGACGCCAACCATGATCGACCGGTTGAAATCGGTTGGTGATAAAAAAACGGCAAATGCGCTTGGCATCATCATGACCGATGAAATTACCCATGTTTCGGTTGGCAAACGCTGGTTCGACTATATGTGTGGCATGGATCGCCTTGATCCAGTCAGCACATGGCAGAGCCTTGTTAAACGTTATTTTCACGGCGATTTAAAACCGCCATTCAATATTGCTGCCCGTAATGCAGCGCGCTTTTCGGCGGCGTTTTATGGCCCGCTTGCCACAAGAGATGATTTGGTAGCGTCACCCAAAAAAAGACCCAACGCCTAGCGTTGATTGCCAACACGCGCGGCAAGGCTGGCCTCGATAAAATCATCAAGATCGCCGTCAAGAACGCCCTGTGCATTGCCCTTTTCAACATTGGTTCGCAAATCCTTCACCATCTGATAAGGGTGCAGAACATAAGACCGGATCTGATTTCCCCAGCCAATATCGGTTTTGCTTGACGCAGCATCATTCGCCGCATCTTCACGGCGTTGCAGTTCCAATTCGTAAAGACGGGCTTTTAGCATGTTAAAGGCGGTTGCCCGATTGCGATGCTGCGACCGGTCATTCTGACATTGAACAACAATATTTGTCGGCAAATGGGTGATGCGGATTGCTGAGTCAGTTTTGTTAACATGCTGGCCACCAGCACCCGATGCGCGGTAAGTGTCAATCCGTAAATCCTTTTCTTCGATTTCAATTTTAATATTATCATCAACTACCGGATAAACCCATACACTGGCAAAGCTTGTATGGCGACGCGCAGAGCCATCAAAAGGTGAGATTCGAACCAAACGGTGAACACCTGATTCAGTTTTCATCCAGCCGTAGGCATTTTCACCTTCAATCCTCACTGTTACTGATTTAATACCAGCTTCTTCACCCGCGCTTTCTTCGATGATTTGCAATTTAAAACCGCGCGCCTCGCTCCATCGACTATACATGCGCATCAGCATCAAGGCCCAATCCTGTGCCTCGGTTCCACCAGCACCAGCGTGAACTTCGATAAAACAGTCATTCGCATCAGCCTCGCCAGATAGCAGGCTTTCGAGCTGCCGTTTTTCGGCAATTGCCACAAGTTTGGTCAATGACGCTTCAGCATCATCAATAATTTCGCCATCCCCTTCGGCCGTGCCAAGCTCGAGCAACTCGATCGCATCATCCATTTCCAATTGAAGCGCATCAATGACCGCCAATTGACTTTCAAGCCGGTTTTTTTCGCGCATGGTTTCTTTTGCGCTGGCTTGATCATTCCAAAAGTCACCATCGGAAATCACGCTTTCAAGGCTCGCAATCTGCGCCTTGGCATCATCATATTTGACATGTTTGCAAAGCAGATCGATTGCCGTTTTGATAATGTCAATTTTTGCTGTGGTTTCGGCCTGCATGGTGTCGGAGTCCAGCCTGCAATGAAGTAAACAAGTGATGCTTGTACCTAACGCGCCGGGCGCTATTGTGGCAAGCCTCAATTCTTATCTGGCGGCAAGATAGCGCCTAGTAAAGCCCCTGTGTCGCCAATGTTCCGCCTGTTGTTGTCGCCTGACCATCCATGCGTGGGGCAACATCAATCAACACCCCACCCGGCCACTGTCCGGGTTTGAAAATCTCCAGAATAGCCTGCGGGTCTTTTGGCAAAACACGTTCGCCCGTTTCGGCATGAACCGGAATGACCTGAATGTCATTTGGTCGCCGGAACGGAATCACCGGCTTGTCAATTTGCGACCGCATCAGAAAATCGCCAAAAATCGGTACCGCCACTGTTGAACCGGTTTCACGTTTACCAAGCGGACGCGGCCGATCATAACCGATGAAAACGCCAATCGCCAGATCAGGTGTAAAGCCGATAAACCAACCGTTTGTATTATCATTGGTGGTTCCAGTCTTGCCAGCGACAACTTGATCCAGATCATTGATCGACCGACCGGTACCACGTTTAATGACACCTTCTAACATTGACACCATCTGAAAAGCCGATGCCGGATCAGTTAGCTGTTCACGCGTATCGGGCAATGTTGGAATTGGTTGATTTGACCAGCCATCTGGCGCCACGCAGGAACCACAGTCACGCGCATCATGGCGATAAATGGTTTTGCCATGGCGGTCTTGAATCCGGTCAATCAGGCTTGGGGTGATTTTCCGCCCGCCATTCACAAGCATGCCATAGGCAGATGTCAGCCGAAGCAGGGTCGTTTCGCCAGCACCAAGCGACATTGATAAAAATGGCGGCAAATTATCGTTCAAGCCAAAGCGTTTTGCATAGTTCTGAACTCGATCCATGCCAATTGTCATCGCCAAGCGTGCGGTCATCAAATTTCGTGATTTTTCTATACCAACCCGCATGATTGATGGGCCATAGAAACGTTTGGTATAGTTTGCCGGTTTCCATTTCGGTTTGCCCGGCCCCTGATCCACCACCAAGGGCGCATCAAGAATGCGCGTTGTCGGGCTATAGCCAGCATCAAGCGCCGCAAGATAAACAAAAGGTTTAAAGGCTGATCCGGGCTGGCGCACCGCTTGAATAGCACGGTTAAATTCTGATTCAGCATAATTATAGCCGCCACTCATCGCCAATAAACGGCCAGTATGCGGATCAAGCGCAACAATCGCCCCTTCAACATCGGGGCGTTGTCCCAATGCAAAATGATTTGGCGCGGGTTCAAAACCATTACGGATCAAATCTGGCGTATAGCCGGGCGGTTGGACAATGACAATGTCATCTTTGGACAAGGCTTTGCGCAAATCACGCAAGGGTGGTGGTCTAATGCCATCATCACGGCGTGGTGGATAGGCCCAAAAAGCAAGCTCAAACGGGATAATCGCATTGCGGCCATTCACGTAGATTTCAGCACTTCGCGGCCTGACCTTTGTGACCAGCGCGGCAAAATGGTTTGCGCGTAACTTTGCCGTTTGCGCGGCAAGCACCTTGTCAATATCGGCCCCTTGCAGCATGACGCCAAGCGGGCCACGCCAACCTTGTCGTCGATCCAATGCTTCTAGCCCACGTTCAAGCGCATTATCAGCAATTTGCTGCAAATAGGGATCAAGCGTTGTGCGAACCGATAAACCACCATCATAAAGTGATGTTTCACCAAAGCGGCTAATAAGTTGACGGCGCACCTCTTCGGTAAAATAAGGCGCTTCGGCAGTGTCAAATCCGCTTTGTCCGATCATACGCAGCGGCACTGCCTTTGCCGCATCAGCTTCATTTTGTGAGATATAGCCGTTTTGCTGCATTTCATCCAAAACCCAGTTGCGCCGAATGGTTGCCGCGCGAAAATTGCGAACCGGATGATAGTTATTTGGCGCTTTTGGTAGGGCAGCAAGATAGGCGATTTCAGGCAATTCCAATTGCCCAAGCGATTTATCAAAATAATTCAACGCCGCCGCTGCAACGCCGTAACTGCCGCGCCCAAGATAAATTTCGTTCAGGTAAAGCGCCAAAATCTGGTCTTTGCTAAAAGCGCGTTCCATCCGAAGCGACAGGATTGCTTCTTTGATTTTGCGATCAATCGAAACTTCATTCGTCAGCAGGAAATTCTTGGTAACCTGCTGGGTGATGGTCGAGGCACCAACCGGTCTTCGGCCTTTGCCATAATTGACGATATTGGTCACAATTGCCCGCGCTAAGGCGCGCAAATCAATGCCAAAATGATTGTAAAATGCTTTGTCTTCAGCCGAAATAAAAGCGTGGATCAATCGTGGCGGGATTGCCTCAACCGGCACAAAAAGCCGCTTTTCACTGGCATATTCGGCCAGCAACGCCCCGTTGCCAGCGTGAATGCGGGTTACAACAGGTGGCTCATAATTGGCAAGCTGTTGATAATCAGGAAGACCTTTTCCATAGGTCCAGAAAACCCAAAAAATGCCAGCGCCAGCAAGCATGCACATCAGGAAAACAAAGGATAATGTAATCGAGATAAATTTTAACATGATTTTGATAATATAGCCGAAATTGGGCACAGATATGGCAATTCAGACCTTTTCTTCATTTTGACACTCGTCTTTTGAGAGGGTAACAGCCCTTTTTTCACGGTTTTGCTGCCAGATCGATCATAGGCCGCCAATCCTCACATTTTGGGGCCATATTCATTCAGGTAAACAAGAATGGCCTTTGTCAGTCGTTTTGACAAATCCTGCCGGTAAGATTGCTTATTCAAATTCGCCTCGTCTTGTCGATTTGATAGAAAGCCCATTTCGACAAGCACCGATGGCATATCAGGCGCCTTCAAAACAGCAAAACCGGCAAACCGATGCCCGCGCTTATCCCCGCCTGGCAAATCGCGAATCTGTTGCAAGATTGCCGCAGCAAACCGCGCCGATTGGTTCATTGACTCACGTTGGAACATCCGCACCAGCGCCCCCGCTGCCTCGGGGTCTTCGGCGGATAAATCCGGCCCACCAATTAGATCGGCGCTATTTTCCTGACGCGCCAAAGCGGCAGCTTCTTTGTCAGAGGCTTTATCTGACAGGCTAAAAACCGAAATGCCCCGCGCCGATGATCTTGGCGCCGAATCAGCATGAAGCGATATGAACAAATCGGCCTGATTTTGCCGCGCCAGCCGGATGCGCTGGCGAAGCCGCAAAAACCGGTCGTCATCACGCGCCAGAATCGGGGTTATTTTGCCCGTGGCGCGCAATTGGCTTGCCAGTTCACGCGCCGCCGCCAAGGTGATGGTTTTTTCCGCCGTTCCCGCTTTGCCAAGCGCGCCCGGATCTTTGCCACCATGCCCAGCATCAATAAAGACAACCCATTTTCGCGGCCGCGGCTTTGGCACGGCAAGTGCCGCCGTAGCTGGCTTATTCGCATGACGCGCCGGTTTCGATTTTGGCAATGGCATGGTCAACGGCTTGACCGTTTTCACGCGATCAGCACCTTTCACCGTCGCGCGATCAGGAACAGCATCGCTTAGATCAATGTTTGGGGTTTTTTCTAGCGCTGAGGATGCCACCAGAAACGCCGTTTTACCGCGATCAAGAAGATCAATCACAAAACGGTTACCGGCCCCTGCCAGCGGAAGAGCAAAGACCCGCACGGGCGCTGCCGGTTTTTCAAGCTCGATCACCAACCGGCCGATGTCTGGCTTTGGGTTTCCAAAACGATAGGCCGAACCGGGGGCAACTTGCAAATTGCCGCGCCGTGCCAGCCTGTCCACATTCCAGCTAGTGTTGGGCATATCAATCACCAAACGATAAGGTGACTGTAACAACAAAAGTTTGGCTTTTAGCGGGGCTTTGGTTTCGATCACAAGCCGCAAACCGTTGCGGTCATCAATTTGCACCGCACCAACCCGCATTCCGGTGACGGCATTTTCGGCAAAAGCCTGGCCTGTTGCTGCTAGCACCAAGCCCAGTGCCAGAAACGGGATAGAGCGGCCAATTGCAGCGAGCATTGCCTTAACAGGTATCATCATCGATATTTTAACCAAGTCTGGCCTTCTTTGCTATCGCCGATCACGATCACCGAATCCTAGCCCATGCCTCGCTCGCGACAAAGATAAATCATGTTAATTATCAGAACGACATTACTTTGTTGGCAAAAAAGCTTTAGCAGGTATATAAGAGAATCAAGTTCGAGGTAGAGGTCTGGTTTCTCTGACATGAGTGGCGCCAACGCGCCAACAGCAGAAAGCAAAAAAACCGACATTTTTACCGCTGAACGGCAATTGAATTTTTCACCTGATGGTGTTTATCTCGACGTTCTTTGTTATGCCGTAATTATGAGTGATCTTAATTATCGTGCCATGTCACTGACCGCCAGCGAGCCTTATCATCAGGACACATAACGCGATTTGAAACCACCGGACTAATCTAAATGACTCAGCTAAACCGATCACATAACAAAAGCAGCCATTACGGCCACCGCTTTATGGTCGGCGCTGCGCGTAGGTTTGGTCTGGATTCACAACACCTGCCATGCCTGATTAAAACACTGTCTGAATTTGACAGCCGAACATGGTTGGCAGGGGAAAGACAAGTACATGACAAAACGCCTATTAATCGATGCACGCCAGGCCGAAGAAACCCGGGTGGTTTTGCTAAGCGGAACACGCATTGAAGATTTTGACTATGAAACAGAAAACCGCAAACAACTAAAAGGAAATGTCTATCTGGCACGGGTCACACGCGTTGAACCGTCTTTGCAGGCAGCTTTTGTTGAATATGGCGGAAACCGTCAGGGCTTTCTGGCTTTTAGTGAAATCCACCCCGATTACTACCGCATCCCAATTGAAGACCGTGAAGCCCTGATTGAGGCCGATAGTGTCGAGGGCGATGATGACAGTGATGAAACTGGTTCTGATGACGCGCCTGAAACCATTGGTGGCGAAGAAGCGGATGAAGAAGATATCCGCCCAAAACGTCAGGTAAAACGCTATAAAATCCAAGAAGTGATTTCGCGCAAACAAATCATGCTTGTGCAGGTCGTCAAAGAAGAGCGCGGGAATAAAGGCGCGGCTTTGACAACTTATCTCTCACTTGCCGGACGCTATTGCGTATTGATGCCAAATAATAATCGTGGCGGCGGCGTTAGCCGGAAAATCACTAATATTGCTGATCGTAAGCGGCTGAAAACAGTCGTTGGCGGGTTGGATATCCAAGCCGGAATGGCCGTGATCGTTCGCACCGCCGGTGCCAAACGCACCAAAACCGAAATTGCGCGTGATTTTACCTATCTGTCAAAATTATGGGATGATATCCGCGCGCGCACGCTTGAATCACAAGCCCCCTGCCTTATCCATGAAGAAGGTGATTTGATCAAACGGTCAATTCGTGATCTCTACACGAGCGAAGTTGACGAAGTGCTTGTCGAAGGCGAAGAGGCCTATAAGATTGCCCGCAACCAAATGAAGATGCTGATCCCAAGCCATCTGA
>Ga0255783_10000276_pt1 | contig 61139 bp, 52 predicted proteins | sample 011ome_22_FD_179981 | JGI IMG/M metagenome (GOLD analysis project Ga0255783, IMG submission 179981) | Coastal salt marsh microbial communities from the Groves Creek Marsh, Skidaway Island, Georgia - 011507BT metaG (version 2) | ecosystem: Environmental > Aquatic > Marine > Intertidal zone >... | reverse complement strand
GAAGTACTTTTCCATCCTCTTCACGATAGATGCCGGCCCATTTTGGATATTTAAATTTTACCGGTGACCATTTTATCCATCCAGGTATTTCAATACCGAATTGCATTCCATGGGTATGCCCGCTAAGGGTTAGATGCACCTTATTGGAATGTTGCTTAACCTTGGCGTCGAAGTGACTAGGATCATGACTCAACAACACGGTGAACGCATCTTCTGGAATCTGTTCCAGCGCTTTATCTAAGTCACCATAAGGAGGGAATGGAGGCAATCCCCAGTTCTCTACACCTGCGAGGTACATGCGCTGTCCATTGCGCTCAAAATAGCGGCTTTCATTCATAAGAAGGTCCATTCCCATCTCTGCATGGATTTCTTTAAGACGATCAAGATTGGCCACTTTCGCTTCAGGTGAAGGGAATTTCCAATAATCGCCGTAATCGTGATTTCCCAGAATGGAAAAAATGCCCAATTTCCCTTTCAAACGTTTGAACGTCTCAATCCAAGGCTCTGCCTCTTCTGCAATGTTGTTTACCATATCACCTGTAAACACAACGGCATCAGCACCAAGCTCGGTTACCATATCAACACCGTATTGGACCTTTTCTTGGTTATCGAAGGATCCACTATGGATGTCCGAAATCTGCGCTATCGTGAATCCATCAAAAGCTTCCGGTAAATCTTCGTATTCCAAGGTATGGCTGATGACACGGTAGCGGTAGCGACCTTTCCAAATGCCATCAATAATTCCGAGAAACGGAATGGCTGCGAGGCCTAGCGCTATCTTAGAAATGAATGCGCGGCGCTCTGGCAGTATTGCGGGTTGGACGGTAAATAATCGGACCGCGTATTGGATGATCCGCGTAATGTCTTCGAGCAATAGTGGGACGATGGCGATTAACTTAGGTACGGCAAGAAGAATGGACGCTCCGAAAAGGATGCTTCCTACTTTGTAATCCACTTTACCGTTCATCATCATGAAGGTTACGAATAGACTCAGTACAATGTAAGCGCCAGTGATTCCCCAGTAAATCCAGGGTGTGACGGGGCTTTTAAAAACAGTGCGGAAGGCTTGGTAGGCGTAAAGGTCTATGGCGAGAACCATACCCAGGGTAAAGAGTATGCGAAAGATCATTATATCTGTATGTATGCTTAGGAACAACGCCATTTTGGCCCGATTGTTTTAGATTGCAAAAATGGGTAATTGACGCGAAGTCCCTAACTTACCTGCTTTAAATTTCTGACAATTCTAATAAGCAATATATGGGCCAAGAAACCCCGGATCACGATAAAAAGCTTTTTCTTCTCGATGCGTATGCATTGATCTTCCGTGCCTATTTCGCTTTTGCGAAAAACCCGCGAATCACATCCGGAGGATTGGACACGAGCGCCATCTATGGATTTACTACGGCTTTGTTGGACTTGTTGTCTAAGGAAAACCCAACACACATTGCGGTATGTTTCGACCTTCCTCAGCCTACGGAACGTCATGAACTATTTCCAGAATACAAAGCAAACCGCGATGCAACACCCGAGGCCATCAAGATTGCAGTGCCCTACATTCATAAGATTCTAGAAGCTTTCAATATTCCCGCACTTGGTGTTCCTGGCTATGAAGCAGACGATGTCATTGGAACCTTGGCGAAGAAGGCGGAACAAGAAGGCTTTACTACCTACATGATGACGCCAGATAAGGATTTTGGCCAATTGGTGAGTCCTAACATATTTATGTACCGTCCCGGTCGTGGGGGTAATCCGCCTGAGGTTTGGGGCGAAGCGGAAGTTTGTGAGAAGTTCAGCTTGGACCGAGTTGAGCAAGTGATCGATTACCTCGGCATGATGGGGGATAGCGTTGATAATATTCCAGGCTTACCAGGGGTTGGAGCTAAAACGGCTTCAAAATTGTTGGCGGAATACGGTTCACTCGAAGAGACGCTTGCAAATGCTGACTCAATCAAGGGAAAGCTTGGCGAGAAAATCCGCGAGAATGCTGAATTAGGTTTATTGTCAAAGAAATTGGCCCGAATCATTATTGATGTTCCAATTGATCTAGCGCCACAAACCTTGACCCGTGATCCGTGGAATCAAGATGCGCTTTTGGCAATTTTTGAAGAATTGGAATTCCGTACGCTTGGACGTCGTCTGGGTTTAGGACACCATGAATCTAGCGATGATGCACCGGCAGCTCCCAAGGCGGCAAGCACTAAGGTGAATCTTGCTTCGAACGATCAAATGAGTCTTTTTGGTGGCGATGATACGCCAACCCCCGAGGCATCTGTAAGTCCGTCCAATAGAGATTCCGTTGCTACGACGGACCATCTGTATCAGCTCGTTGAAACATTGCCGGAGGCACGTCAATTGGCTTCTTTACTTGCGCAAAAAACTTCTGTTGCTTTCGATACTGAAACCACATCGCTGGATGTATTGGACGCCGAGATTGTCGGGATGAGTTTTTGCTATGAGAAAGGCAAATCGTTTTACGTTGCGGTACCTGAGGATCGGGCGGCAGCGGAAGAAATCATCCATGCCTTCGCGCCATTCTGGTCGAATGACGGTATTGAGAAAATTGGACAAAACATTAAATACGATATCAGCGTCTTGATGAACTACGGCGTTGAAGTTACAGGTCCAATCTTTGATACGATGATTGCGCATTATTTGATACAGCCGGATATGCGTCACGGTATGGACATCCTCGCTGAAACGTATCTAAACTACCAGTGTATTTCCATTGAAACGCTCATAGGCAAGGGGAAGAACCAAAAGAATATGCGAGATCTTGCTCCAGCGGAGATCCTGGATTATGCGGCTGAGGATGCTGATATCACCTTCCAACTCAAGGACTTGTTTGAGCCGATGCTACGTGATACGGGCGTGGACGGCGTATTCCGGAATATCGAGATGCCTTTGGTGCCTGTTTTAGCGCGTATGGAGCGTGAGGGAATCGCAGTGGATGTCAACGCTTTGAATAGCTACAGCATAGAATTGGGCACCTTAATTGAACAGCTTGAAGGTGAGATTATTGAAATTGCTGGAAGGCCATTTAACGTTGGTTCTCCGCGCCAATTAGGCGAGGTGCTTTTCGATGAACTCAAACTCATCGACAAACCCAAAAAGACGAAAACGGGGCAATACGCCACGTCCGAAGCTATTCTAGAAGGGCTGAAGAAAACGCATCCCATTATCAATAAGATTCTGGACTATCGCGAGTTGAAGAAATTGAAAAGCACTTATGTGGACGCATTGCCTGAGTTAGTGCATGCCAAAACAGGTAGAATACATACGAGCTTTAATCAAACGGTTGCTGCCACAGGTCGCCTCTCTTCCACCAATCCAAACCTTCAAAACATTCCAATTCGTTCAGAGAACGGAAGGAAGGTACGTGCCATGTTTACTGCTGCCAATGCCCAGCATACATTAATGGCTGCAGATTACAGTCAAATTGAATTGCGTGTAATAGCTGCCCTTGCCAAGGATGAGGCAATGATAGAGGCATTTAAAAACGGCGAGGACATTCACCGAGCTACTGCGGCGAAAGTATTTGAAGTGGCCCCGGAGGAAGTAACGCGTGAGCAACGCTCGAATGCAAAAACCGTCAACTTCGGTATTGTCTACGGGGTCAGCGCTTTTGGCTTGAGCCAGCAGACGGATATGAGCCGAAAGGAAGCTAAAGCTGCCATCGATGGGTATTTCCGTACGTATCCGGGCATCAAGAAATACATGGATGATCAAGTCGCTTTTGCACGTGAACACGGATATGTGGAGACCATTACGGGTCGTCGACGCTACCTCAAGGACATTGATAGCCGAAATGCGGTGGTACGCGGTCACAGCGAGCGCAATGCCGTTAATGCACCTATTCAAGGATCGGCGGCAGATATCATCAAGCTCGCGATGATTGAGGTGGACCGTGCCATGCGTGCTGCGAACATGAAATCACGAATGTTGCTTCAAGTGCACGATGAATTGGTCTTTGATGCCGTGCAAGAAGAATTGGATGCGCTGAAGGCACTTGTAATTGAAAAGATGGAAGCAGCGGTAGATCTAGCGGTACCAATGGTCGCTGAAGTGGGCACTGGTGATAACTGGCTTCAAGCACATTAGAATTCAATTGTTTTTTATCGTAGAATTGTAAGTGAACACTTACAATGACAGAAAAGCAACAAATACTTCTACAAAGTGCGCAGCAATCCTTTTGTGATTTAGGGTATGCTGGTGCATCTACTGCTAAAATTGGACGACTTGCGGGTACCAGTGAGGCCTTGATCTTTCGTCATTTTGGAAGCAAGCGCGACTTGGCAAGATTGGTGGTTAAAGAGGGACAAAAATGCCGTGCTTCAATGTCTTACGGTACATTAAACCATCCGGATCCATCGGAGGTGCTGAGAGGATTTATTGGTCTACATGCCATGTTTTTGGCGGGTAAAGACCCATTTGTTCCTTGGATTGCAGGGATCCGTATTGTCAACGAAAATCCAGATTTTTTTGAGGAGGACGGTTTTATTGTTGAGCGTTTAACCTGGGCAGTTTCTAACGTTGGACACGCCAAAGCCGGTGCCGTGACGCGCATTATTATTTCCACGCTCGATCAAGCTTTGCTCTACGCCTTTAAGGGTCAAGAGGAGCAAGCTGAAGCACTCATTGTTGGTCTTCGTGAAATCATAATAAATGAGTAAGTAATTACTCATTATGTTCTAAACAAAGCCAAAAGTGCCCTTTGAGGATCGCGGGTCTCGCGCACCATCACTTATTTAACGACCTAGATGAGCACATTTAACGCACGGTGAACCTAAAAGCCATCTAATTGTTGTAACTATGCAACAAATAAAAAATCCTAGTTTTTGGAGCCTTCAGATATTAACCAAAGCATCGGCTATTTGACGGGCAGGTCCCATCGGTTGATTCGGGATGCAGTAAGTGCTGAATTGGTCGCTCAAGGCTATGAGATCAGTTCGACATTTATGCCGGTCTTAGGCTATATGGCACTCAATCATCCCAAGCCCATTGTCCAACGTGACTTGGCGGATATGCTCGATTTTGATCGCCATAGAGTGAGTAGGATCGTCAAAGAAATTGAGGGGAAAGGTTGGATTCGAAGTCAGACGAATCCAAAAAGCAAGCGCGAGAATCTGATTGAGCTTACCAAAGAGGGCTTTAGTATTTTTAAGGTCATAGGCCAATGCGCATCGGAGGTCTTCGAGCGTGCTTTTGAGGGGTGTTCAAGAGAAGAACGTGAAATAACAGAGAAAACATTAAAAATAATTATCAATAACCTGAGTGCATCATGAACGTAAAAGTCATTCGCAACATCATCATTGCCGTCCTTATCATCGCGGTAAGTCTCTTTGTAAAAAGGAAGCTTTCCGGCATGGCAACCAAGGCGGAGATCAAGGAGAGCAAAACGGCTCCCATAGTAAACACCTTCGCTTTTTCATCCGGTACAGTTCCTTTGCCGCTTGAATTGTACGGAAAGTTAAATGCCGTGAATCGCGTTGACTTGCTCGCCGAGGTTAGCGGTTCTTTTGTAGGCGGTGATCGCCAATTTCTCGAAGGCGTCGCTTTTCAAAAGGGAGAAGTTCTGATAGCGCTTGATAACCTTGAAGCCACGGCAAATGTGATGAGCCTCAAAGGGAATTTCATTAATGCTGTGGTAGGCATCCTCCCAGATATTAAAATGGATTATGCAGCGTCTTATCCCGATTTCGAATCGTTCTTAAACGATCTGAGTCTATCGAAGCCTTTGCCAACGCTCCCACAAACTTCTGGTACTCTAGAGAAATTTCTAATTGCACGAGGGATTCAAAGTGCGTACTACCAAGTTAAAAGTGCTGAAGAGCGATTGCAAAAATTTAGTATTCGCGCACCTTTTAATGGTGTGGTTGCTGTAGCGAATGTGAAGCGCGGGAACCTAGTAAGTCCAGGGCGAGCTTTGGGAACGTTTGTGGGAACTGGCGCGTATGAAGTAAAAAGTGCAGTGACCTTAGCCTATGCAGACGAACTGAGCGTGGGACAATCGGTTCGATTTACCAGCCCAGATATTGAAGGGAATTGGACGGGTCGTATAGATCGCATCAGTCCAATTGTAGACGGTGCAAGTCAAAGTATCAATGTTATAGCTACGGTTCAGGGCAAGGAACTTCGTGAGGGCATGTACTTGACCGGAACAATTGAAGGACTGACAGTAGAAAACGCTATGAGGGTGCCTTCTTATGTGGTCTTTGACAACGAATACGTTTACACCGTGGAGAATGATAGCGTACTCCAAAAACAAAAGATACATGTGGTGGAGTGGCTCGACGATTCCATCATTATTACAGGTATTGAGGAAGGCACTAAGCTGGTCGATTCACCGACCTTGAAGGCCGCTGCCGGAACTATTGTGAATGCAATCGGGAACAACAGATGAAACGACTGATAGAGTTCTTTATAAAGTATCCTGTCGGAGTCGATACCCTATTGATCGGGTTTTTCTTCTTTGGCTGGATCAGCTATTCAAGCTTAAACACCACCTTCTTTCCGTTGGTGGAATCGCGCTTGATTACCATCACTGCCGTCTATCCGGGAGCTTCACCGGAAGAGATCGAAGAGGGGGTGGTCAATAAAATCGAGCAAAACCTCAAAGGCTTGACGGGGGTTGAGCAATACACCTCCGTTTCTAGTGAAAATGCAGCGACCATTCGCGTAGAGGTTTTGAAAGGTTACGATACAGACCTGGTTTTGGAAGATGTGAAAAACGCCGTGGAACGCGTCCCTTCCTTCCCAACCGGATTAGAGCCTGTACGAGTTTCAAAGCAAGAAAACCTCACCTTGGCCATGAGCATGGCACTCTCTGGTGAAGGAGTGGATTTGGTGAGTTTGAAGCAGGAAGCACGCCGATTAGAGCGTGACCTTCGCCTGAAAGATGGCATTTCAAAAGTGACTTTAGGTGGTTTCCCTGAAGAAGAAATTGAGATTGCATTGGACAAGAATACCCTGCGTAAGTACAATCTTACGTTAACACAGATAGCCAATGCCCTTCGCGCCACCAACCTAGATATTACTGGGGGGACCATAAAAGGAACCCGCGAAGAAATGCTCATACGTTCGCGAAACAAGAACTACGACGCTCAAGAACTGCAAAACATTATTGTTTATACCAGTCCTACAGGACAGATCGTTCGATTGAAAGATTTGGGTGAGGTTCGTGATCGTTGGGCAGATAACCCAACGCGCGCGTCCTTCAACAGTATTCCTTCGGTTGAGATCACGGTAAACAACACAGATCAAGAAGATCTTCTGGCTACCTGTGAATATTTGAAGGAGTTCATCGATGATTACAATTCGAAGACGACCAACATGCAGTTGGACGTTATTCGCGATTTCTCGGTGACACTGCAGCAGCGGAAAGAGCTGCTATTCGAAAATGGATTGCTTGGATTCGTTCTTGTATTGATCCTACTAACCCTGTTTTTGAACATGCGCCTGGCCTTTTGGGTCGCCATCGGGATTCCGGTATCGTTCGCAGGGATGTTCATATTGGCCAATTATTTTGGCATAACCATCAATGTCATTTCGCTCTTTGGTATGATCGTGGTTATTGGGATTCTCGTTGATGACGGGATCGTCATCGCGGAAAACATATACGCACATTTCGAAGAAGGAAAGCCGCTGCTACGAGCAGCATTAGATGGCACTGTTGAAGTTATTCCATCCGTAGTAAGTGCAGTACTCACAACGATTATTGCATTTTCAAGTTTCTTCTTCTTGGATGGACGTGCTGGTGATTTCTTCTCAGAGATGGCATTCATTGTAATTGCAACCCTTGCCGTATCCTTAATAGAAGGCTTGTTGTTCTTACCTGCACACTTGAGCCACAGCAAGCTCGATCGAAATGCCAAAATGAACCCGGTCCAATCGGCGGCCACTGGGGTATTGTTCAAGTTCCGCGATAAGATCTATGCGCCATTCTTGAAGTGGTCTCTTCAAAATAAATTGGTCACTATATCTCTTTTCGTCGCACTCATGTTAGTCACATTTGGGGCCATTGGCGGCGGAATTATTCGTACCCAATTCTTCCCATTCATCGAGCGTGACAATTTGGATATCAGCCTAGATATGCCGGCTGGAACCAATGAGGCCATCACTCAACAATGGATTGATCATATTGAAAACACGGTATGGGCGGTCAATGATAAATACAAGGCCCAGCGCGATGATAGCCTAGATGTGGTGGTAGCCATTCAGAAGAACATTGGTCCATCTACGTCCAAAGCGCGCCTGAATGTCATTCTCTTGGATTCAGAAACGCGTTTAACGCCTTCCTTCTTAATCCAAAACGAAATCCGAGAGGCAACGGGTGAGATACCTGGTGCGGATAACGTGAGTTTCGGTGGGGCGCAGGCCTTCGGTAAACCCATTTCTGTTAGTTTGGTGAGTTATGACCTTGAAGAACTCCGTGCGGCCAAAGAGATTTTAAAATCCAAGCTCAAAGGCATGGAGGAGTTGACGGATGTTATAGATAACGACCAAAAGGGAATACGTGAGATTACGCTCCATTTAACGGACAAGGCAAGGTTCCTTGGCTTCACCCCAGGAAGCATGATGGCCCAGGTTCGTGAAAATTTCTTTGGTTCTCAGGTTCAGCGTTTACAACGTGGCGAAGATGAGGTGAAGGTATGGGTCCGATTGGACGAAAAAGACCGCAAAGAATTGTGGGACCTCGAGGAACTACCTATAGCCACACCTCAAGGGGCAATTCCCCTAAGAGAATTGGCCACCTACACCATTGAGCGTGGTACGGTGAACATCAACCACCTCGATGGGCAACGTGAGTTCCGTGTTGAAAGCGATTTGTCGAGCCCTAACGGCTCTGCTCCGGCACTCCTCTCACAAATCCAGGCCGACATTTTGCCTGCCATCTTTGCGCAATACCCATCCGTGAGTGCGCGCTATGAGGGTCAGCAAAAACAGAGCATGAAGACGCAGGAAAGTTCTAAGAAAGTGATGCCAATCATCCTGTTCCTAATCATATTGACCATTACATTCACCTTTAGATCCTTGGTGCAAACAATCGTCATTATGCTGCTCATTCCACTAAGTATGACTGGTGTGGCATGGGGACACTGGCTGCACGGCATGCCTATGTCTATTTTGAGTTTCCTCGGAGTAGTTGCTTTGATTGGAATTATCGTGAATGATTCCTTGGTATTGGTGAGTAAATACAACCTGAATGTAAAATCGGGGCAGTCCGTTTATGATGCCATATACAACGCCGGTCTAAGCAGATTCCGCGCCATCTTCCTCACCACGATAACAACGGTTGCAGGTTTGGCGCCTTTGATTTTTGAAACTTCGTTTCAGGCCCAATTCCTAATCCCAATGGCAGTTTCCATTGCGTACGGCATTGGGTTCGCTACGATGCTTACCCTTGTTGTTCTCCCATCCCTTATGGCGCTTGTCAACGACGCAAGAGTCAACATTGTGCACTTGCGTACCCTAGAACGTCCGAGCCGTGAATCGGTAGAACCGGCCATCAAGGAAATGAAGGGCGAGGCGTATTTTAATGAAATAAACAGAAACGATGAAAAATAGAATCCTATTAGCCATCGCCAGCCTATTACTTGCGTCTAATCTATGGGCGCAGGATTCTAAGCCCGCTATAATAGACCTGGATCAGGCTGTGGCCTTGGCATTAGAGAACAACCATGATTTGTTTATTGCGAAAGTGCAATCGGACAAAGCAGAAAATAGTGCTACCCTAGGAAATGCCGGTGCGCTACCTACACTGCGTGCCACAGCAGGTACAAACTACAGCAATCAGAATTCTGACCTGGAGTTTGCCACGGGTCAAACCCAAAACGTATCGGGTGCTCAAAGTGCTGGGCAAAATGCTTCTTTAGGGTTGAGCCAAGTACTCTTCGCTGGTGGTGCCCTTCAGCGTACTTACAGCATCTTGAAATCCGCGGCACAAATGGCGGATGTTGCGGAACTCCAGCAGATCAATGCAACCATTGCACAGACGCAGAGCCAATATTTCGCTATTGTATTGCTCGGTGAAACCGTTCAAACGGCAGAAACGAACCTGACAATCAGTGCAGACCGGTATGCGCGCGCGCAGTTGAAAAAGGAATTGGGCGGGTCCAATACCACTGAATTGCTTGCAGCTGAGGTTGATTTGAACCGAGATAAGATCACGCTAATGGATGCGCGCACACAGCTGCTCAATGCAAAGACCCTCTTCAAGACCTTTGTCGGCATTGAGGGGAGCTACGAATTGGTGCCGGTGGTTAACGACGAATTCGCAGACGTGGACGACCTCATGTCCTTGATTAACGCTGCCCTTGAGAACAACCCGACGCTTCAAATGGCTAAGATCTCTGAAGAAACGGCCTTCATGCAACAAAAACTGGCACAGAGTACATTGTTCCCGTCGCTAAGCGCACAAGTGAGCTATGGCCTCAACCAAAGTCAAGCCGAAGCAGGATTTTTGACTGCTTCACAGCAAACAGGTTTGAACGCTGGTGTGTCTTTGACTTATGACCTTTTTGGAGGCGGTCGGAGCAGAACCCAACGCCAAAACGCGGCACTGGATGTGGAAATTGCGCAACGCCAACGCATCAAAGCTCAAGAAACCATTGAAGCCGCAGTAATCAACGCCGCCGAGGTGTACATGAATGCCCGCGCGAAATACGAGCTCGAGAAAAAGAGCGTTGCCGTAGCACAGCAAAATTTTGACAAGACAAAGGAACGCTATGACATGGGTCAACTCAGTTACTTGCAATTGCGCGAAGCACAACTTGGCTTGCTAAATGCACAAAACGGTAAAACTTCAGCGCTGTTCCAGGCTCGAAATGCCTACCTCGCTTTGTGGCAATTGGTCCAATCTTTTGAACTCTAGAGAAAAAGCGCCCATGGGCGCTTTTTTTGCTGGAATGACAAATGTCACGACCGTTTCTTGAATGCCGTATTACATTAGAATAACCTAATCTAATTCAATGACTTCCTAGCCTAAACCGCATGGAATTTTTGACCGGTTTTGTCTGATTTGTTCCGGTACAAAAAGAGAAAAGGCGCCCTTCCCGGGGCGCCTTTTTTTAGAACTGCATTTCGGGTACTTCACCCTCAACCACTAAGCGTCCGGCGGTCTTGGACTGAATCTCCTCAACGGTTATTCCTGGTGCGCGTTCCAATAAGATAAAGCCGCGCTCCGGATCTACTTCTAAAACAGCCAGGTCCGTTACAATCTTTTTCACACATTTCACTCCAGTGAGCGGAAGTGAACATTCGGTGAGTAGTTTACTTTCACCGGCGCGATTGGTATGTTGCATGGCCACGATGATGTTCTCGGCCGAAGCCACCAAATCCATCGCACCGCCCATACCTTTTACCATTCGGCCCGGAATTTTCCAGTTGGCAATATCGCCGCTATCGCTGACCTCCATTGCGCCCAACACAGTGAGCTGAACGTGCTGTCCACGTATCATAGCGAAACTTAGTTCGCTTGAGAAGAAGCTTGCTCCTGCCAAGGCAGTAATGGTTTGCTTTCCAGCATTGATAAGGTCCGCATCTTCTTCACCTTCGAATGGGAAGGGGCCCATGCCTAGGATGCCGTTTTCACTTTGAAATTCTACATTGATGCCTTTCGGGATGTGGTTCGCCACTAAGGTGGGAATCCCGATGCCCAGATTCACATACCATCCGTCGCGAAGTTCCTGGGCGATGCGCTGTGCAATTTGATCTTTACTCAATCCCATGGTTATTCGCTTTTGGCACGTACTGTGCGTTGTTCAATTCGCTTCTCGTAATCCACACCTTGGAAAATTCGTTGCACAAAAATTCCTGGAATGTGAATGCTATTGGGGTCGAGCTCACCAACCTCAACCAATTCTTCCACCTCAGCCACGGTAATTTTACCCGCCATGGCCATCATAGGGTTGAAGTTGCGTGCGGTCCCCTTGAAAATTAAATTTCCTGCTTTATCTCCTTTCCATGCTTTTACGAATGCAAAAGGGGCATCAAAAGCGTGCTCTAAAACGTGTGGTTTTCCATTGAATACACGTACTTCTTTGCCTTCAGCAACCTCAGTGCCATATCCTGCTGGGGTATAAAAAGCAGGAATTCCGGCACCAGCCGCACGGCATCGTTCTGCCAAAGTACCTTGAGGGATGAGTTCGACATCGAGTTCTCCGCTTAGCATTTGCCGTTCAAATTCATCATTCTCACCAACGTAAGAGGCAATCATTTTTTTGATTTGACGCGTTTGAAGCAACAGCCCGAGTCCGAAATCGTCAACCCCAGCGTTGTTCGATATACAAGTAATGCCGGTAATGCCTGCATCGCGAATCGCGGCGATGGAATTCTCAGGAATTCCACAAAGCCCAAATCCGCCAAACATCACGGTCATGTCATTTTCTAATCCCTCGATGGCGGCCGCAGCATTTGGCACCACTTTGGAGATGTAATTATTTGCTGACATAGGTTCTTTTTTCTGTGTTAGTCTTCGATAGCGGGTAAGAGCTTGGTGCTCACTTCTCCAAAGCCAATGCGTACAGCCCCGTTTTGGCAGTATCCACGCATTGTGATGGTATCGCCATCCTCAATAAAGGTACGCGTATCCCCAGTATCGAGAGTAATGGGCTCTTTTCCGGCCCAGCTCAGTTCCAACATCGAGCCATAGCTGTCTTTGGTCGGGCCTGATATGGTCCCTGAAGCCATCATATCACCAGCATTGATATTACAACCGTTAACGGTGTGGTGGGCCAATTGCTGGCGCTGGTTCCAATACATGTACTTGTAATTCGATCGGCTAATCACCGTCTCGGCTTTGCCTTCCGGTGCCAAGCCTACTTCAAGGGCGATATCGTAGTTGTTAGCGCCAGTGGTTTCAAGGTATGGCAATACGGGCGGGTCTTGCTTTGGGCCTTCAACCTTGAACGGCTCTAATGCGTCCATGGTAACTACCCAAGGACTGATGCTTGAGCCAAAGTTTTTACCCAAGAACGGACCTAAGGGTACGTATTCCCATTTTTGAATATCGCGTGCACTCCAATCATTGAACAGCACCATGCCAAAGATGTATTGATCGGCTTCATCCGCTTTTATGCGGTGTCCAAGCGGTTTTCCTTCGCCAGTGATAAAGGCCATTTCTAATTCGAAGTCCATTCGTACAGAAGGACCGAACGTTGGCGAATCTGCCCCGGGAGCCATGCGTTGGCCTTTTGGACGGTGCAAAGCCTCACCGCTAATCACGATGGAGGAGCTGCGGCCATGATAGCCTACAGGAATATGTTTCCAGTTCGGTAGGAGCGCATTGTCCGGATCACGGAACATCTTGCCCACATTGGTGGCATGCTCGATGGAGCTGTAGAAATCGGTATAGTCTTGTATAAAAACAGGCATGAGCATTTGAACATGGTCCACAGGGAACAATGCTTTGTTTTGATGCTCAACGCGTTCTTTAAGTTCGGTGTTGTTTTCGTCGAAAAGCTCGGCTAATCTATTTCTAACTCGGCGCCAAGTAGGGCGTCCAAGTGCAATAAAATCATTTAAGGTGTCTTGCAAAAACACATCATCTGGAAGATCGATTCCCTTAAAATATCCCAATTGCTGCAAAACGCTTAGATCAATAGCAGTGTCGCCTATACGCGTTCCTGTAGTGATGATATCATCCTCAGGGATAAATACACCAAAGGGCAAGTTTTGTATGGGGAAATCACTGTTTTCGGGTACAGGAATCCATGATTTTCTTGACGGGTCGTTCGCAAGATTTTGAGTCATAATGATTTTATCTTTTTGGGTTAGAGGGTTCCTCGGTTTTCTTGTTCGCGCTCAATAGCCTCAAACAATGCCTTGAAGTTTCCTTTTCCAAAGCTCGTCGCGCCTTTGCGTTGGATGATTTCAATGAATACTGTTGGTCGGTCCATGAGTGGTTTTGTAAACAATTGTAGCAAGTAGCCTTCATCATCACGATCCACCAAGATCTTATAACGTTTCAGAACCTCCATGTCCTCATCGATGGCACCTACGCGTTCTTGTAGGTCGTCGTAGTAGGTATCAGGAACATCTAAGAATTCTACGCCACGTTCGCGCAATTCGTGAATGGTGTAGATAATATTATCAGTAGCTAGTGCGAGGTGCTGTACGCCTGCACCGTTATAAAAATTGATGTACTCTTCGATCTGAGAGCGCTTTTTTCCTTCTGCCGGTTCGTTGATAGGGAATTTGATACGGCCGTTTCCATTTGACATCACCTTCGACATCAAAGCGGTGTATTCTGTAGAAATATCCTTGTCATCAAACGAAATGATCTGTGAAAAGCCCATAACCTCAGCGTAGAACTTAACCCAAGTATTCATCTGTCCCCAGTCGACATTTCCAACCATGTGGTCAATGTATTTTAAACCAACATCTTTGGGTTGATATTTTGGCGAACGCGCCACATAACCGGGCAGGAATGGGCCATTATAGTCGTTGCGCTCCACAAACATGTGCACCGTTTCTCCATAGGTGTAAATACCAGAGGTCACTACTTTGCCGTTTGCATCTTCGTGTACGGTTGGTTCTTGGTAGGGCTTTGCACCGCGCTTTGTGGTTTCTTCAAATGCTTTGGTGGCATCCGGTACCCAAAGGGCAACGAACTTTACACCGTCTCCGTGCTCATTCAGGTGACGATTAATGTCGCTGTCCTTCACCATAGAAGAAGTAATGACCAATCGAATTTTATCTTGTTGCAAGACATAAGAAGTACGGTCTTGTACGCCCGTTTCTAGTCCTGCATAGGCAACTTCTTGAAATCCAAAGGCGGTTTTAAAATAGTACGCACTTTGCTTGGCATTTCCCACATACATTTCAACGTGATCTGTTCCCCATAACTCGAGGAAGTCTTGTGCATCAGCGAATTGTTTAGGAAGGGTAGTGCTTTGGTCCATTTGCTATTTGTTTAGGTTGCTAAAGTATTAAATGATACGGTTTAGGGCGGCATGAAGATCCTGGATCAAATCATCAGCATCTTCAACGCCTATACTTAGTCGAATTAAATTTTCCGTTATGCCAATTTTCGGCTTTAGTTCGTCGTCTACCTTGGCGTGTGTCATGCTGTAAGGATGTTCGGCTAAGCTTTCAGTGCTCCCTAAGCTAACCCCTAGTTTGAAGACCTGAAGATGATCAAGTACTTCAAAACATTCTTGTTCTCCACCATAGATATGCAAGGCAATCATGGAGCCGGTCCCACTATACTCCGACTCAAATGTTTGGAGCATTTCGGGTGCCCATTGCGCTAAGTTTCCTAAATACTTTACCGATTCCACAGCTGGATGATTTTGGAGTGCAAAAGCCACTTTATGGGTATTGTCTTGTTGGGCTTTGGTGCGAAGTTCAAAGGTTTCCAAAGAACGCAACAACAGCCAGCTGTCCATAGGACCTAGGATGCCCCCTATAAAGGTGCGGGCCATTCGTAATCGGCCCATCCAGTAGGAATTACCCGTTGCGGCCCCCGCAATCACATCACTGTGTCCGCCGAGGTTCTTGGTTGCGGAATAAAGGACGATATCTGCGCCATTTGAATGCGGATTGCTCATGAGCGGTCCCATGTAGGTGTTGTCGACCATCAACGGAACGGGATGATCTTCGGAGGTAAAGGCATCAACAATATCGCGCGCTTTCTTTATGGAATAGAGGTCCATAGTGGGGTTCGCGGGTGTCTCTGTGAAAAATCCGCAAACCTGAACATTGGGATATTTTGAGTTAATATCTGCAATTACTTCATCGGCACTCATTGATCGATCAATCGGGTATGAATGGACATTGTATTGCGCGAGGTAATGGTGAATAAAACTGTGCGTGCCGCCATAAACTGGGTCCGTATGAAGGAGTACCGTCCCAGGTTTTGCTACCTCAAAGAGCGCAGCGGATATGGCAGCCATGCCGGAGGCAAAGACCACAGATTCGTCGCATTGGTCCAAAAGAGCCAGTCGTTGTTCGAGCAGTTGAGTGTTGGGAGAGCCTAGACGGCTGTAAATGTTTCCCATGGTTTCACCCTCGGGCATCTCTTCTTTACCTGTTGCCCAAGCAAAGTAGTTTTTGCCAGCTTGAGCATTGGGGAATTCGTAGGTTGAGGTTTGGTAGATGGGTTGCTTCATGCTGCCATGGTAATCAGCGGCATGATAGCCATGACCCAACATTTCTGTGGATGGTTTCTTTTTCATGTGATAGGTATGGTTTCGCCTTAGGGCGAAGTGGTTCTTATTTCAGCCAGCTTTTATGGTACTTGCCGTCGCTTAACGCAATCGCCTGTTCGGTCACCATCAGTGGTTTAAAGGTGTCCACCATCACGGCATATTCTTCCGTTCCCTTTTTTCCTATGGAGCCTTCATAGGTGCCGGGGTGAGGACCGTGCGGAATGCCCGCCGGATGCAAGGTGATGTGGCCGCGTTCAATATTGTTCCTGCTCATAAAATCCCCGTCAACGTAGTACAAGACTTCATCGGAATCGATGTTGCTGTGGTTATATGGAGCCGGTATGGATTGCGGATGGTAATCGTACAAGCGTGGCACGAAAGAACATACCACGAAAGCATTGGTTTCAAAGGTTTGATGCACCGGAGGCGGTTGGTGTACGCGACCGGTGATGGGTTCAAAATCTTTTATGTTAAAGGCATAGGGGAAGTTAAAGCCGTCCCAACCTACGACATCGAAAGGATGTGAAGCATAGATGTAGTTGTGCATCATGTCTTGCTTCTTCACCTTAATGGTAAAATCGCCCAATTCGTTTACCGCAGGAACATGCTCTGGTGTACGTAAATCACGTTCGCAGTAGGGGCTGTGCTCCAATAATTGGCCAAACCAATTACGGTAACGTTTTGGCGTGTAAATGGGTGAGGCACTTTCCACGATAAACAGTCGGTTGTCCGTGGTGTCAAAGTGCAATTGCTGAATCATGCCTCGAGGAATCAATAAGTAATCCCCAGGCCCAAAGATTAGCGCACCCATTTGCGTGTATAGCGTACCTGATCCTTCGTGCACAAAGATCATTTCATCTTGCTGCGCGTTCTTGTAGAAATAATCCACCATGCTTTTACGCGGAGCGGCAAGGGAAATGGTTAAGTCGCTATTGGTAAGTACAGGTGTTCTTGAGCTCAAGTAGTCGTCTGTCGCAGGTACTTTGAAGCCTTCCAAGAGGTAGGCTTTCATATTTTTCTCGACAGCGATTTTAGGCTTTACATCTTCACTTTCTAAAACTTCCTTAACCATAGTTGGCGGATGCTCGTGGTAAAGCAGGGTCGACATCCCGTCAAATCCTATGGTGCCAAAAAGTTCTTCGTGGTACAAGCTGCCATCCTCTTTTCGAAAGGTGGTGTGCCTTTTATGTGGAATTCGTCCGGATTTTTGGTAAAACGGCATACGGTTCTGTTTGCAGGTTCCCTACAAATATAATGTAACTTCGAGGTGTAAAATCTGATCTATGTCATCCGTTACCAACCATGCACTAGCATTGTATAAATCGTTCAAGTCAAGACAAACCATCGGACCTATTCGTGATGCCATTGGCAACGATATTGAGACGGCATATGCCATCCAAAAAAAGCTCATACAGCAGCGTATAGCCGATGGTGAGCGCGTCGTAGGTAAAAAAATTGGACTTACGAGCCCAGCCGTTCAAGCACAACTGGGTGTGGATCAGCCGGATTACGGTGTGCTGTTTGATACCATGGACCGATCGGCAACGCGTGTAATTCACATGCGTGAACTTATGCAGCCTAAGGTTGAAGGAGAATTGACGTTTGTTTTAGGAGCGGATATTCTGGATCCAGAAGTGGAGATGGAGGCATTGAAAAAGGCCATCAAGGAGGTGCGAGCTTCTATTGAAATTGTAGGTTCTCGAATCGAAGGTTGGAACATTCAGATTTCCGATACCATCGCTGACAATGCTTCTGGCTCACATTTTGTCATTGGCGCTGATGCCAAGTCACTGGCAGAGGTTGATACGGCTGCCGTGAAAATGGTTCTGAGCAAAAATGGGGAGGTTGCTTCCGAAGGTACTGGGACCGCCTGCATGGGTGACCCCTTAAATGCGGCATTGTGGTTGGCTCGTACTATGGCGAAAAATGGCCAGCCACTAAGGCGTGGCGAAGTTTTACTTTCTGGCGCTTTAGGTCCAATGGTACCTGTTGAGGAGGGCGATGTTTTTGCTTTAGAAGTGAGTGGATTCGAAACCTTGGTGATCCGTTTTGAGGCATAGCGCATTCATTATCGGTCACTTACGCCACATTTAATATTTCATTAACTTCATTCTTAAGGTGTTGCATTAATCTGAGAAGAGGTTACATTTGCGCACCTTTTTACGGAAATGAAGAATAAATATTTAGATCTCGTTGAGCAAACGTTTGATTGGCCAACTGAGGAGTTCGAATTGAACAATGCCGGAACACTAATGTGGAACGGTTTGGATCTTATGCCCATAGTTAAAGAATATGGGACGCCACTTCGCATGACCTACTTGCCGAAGATTGATGAAAACATCCAACGCGCCCGCCGCATGTTCCATGTCGCCATGGCAAAGGTGGATTACGATGCAGAATACCACTATTGTTACTGCACCAAAAGCAACCATTTCAGTTTTGTTATGGAGCGCGTTTTGGACAATGGGGTGCACATGGAAACTTCTAGTGCGTTTGATATAAATATTGTCCGTAAAATGAAGGCCAAAGGTCTATTGACGGATGACCAGTTTGTGGTTTGTAACGGATACAAAACCCCAGCTTATCTTGAGAATATTGCGGGCTTAATCAACGACGGCCACCGCAATACTATCAATGTAATAGACCACGTGGAGGAACTCGAAGAATTGACTTCCCGCTTAAAGCATAAGGCCAAAGTGGGTATTCGAATTGCCTCGGAAGAAGAACCCAAATTTGAGTTCTACACCTCTCGTTTAGGTATTGGGTACCGCGATATCGTCGATTTTTACAAGAGTAAGATTGCGGACAACGATTTGGCGGAATTGAAAATGCTCCACTTCTTTATCAATACCGGAATAAAGGATACCGCATACTATTGGAACGAATTGCGCAAATGTGTGATGGTTTATATCGACCTGAAGCGCATTTGTCCAACTTTGGACAGCTTGAATATTGGCGGGGGGTTCCCGATCAAAACGAGTTTGGGCATGGACTTCGATTATGAGTACATGGCGGAAGAGATCATCTCTCAGATCAAAACAATGTGTGACCATGCGAATGTCCCAGAACCAAATATCTTCAGTGAATTTGGTTCGTATACCGTAGGGGAGTCAGGGGCCAATTTCTACAGCATTCTTGGTACCAAGCAACAAAATGATAGAGAGTTGTGGTACATGATTGACAGTTCATTTATGACCACGCTTCCAGATAGTTGGGCCATCAATAAACGTTTTATCATGTTCCCTTTGAGCAAATGGGATAAGCCATACGAGCGTGTTTTATTGGGAGGGTTGACTTGTGACTCCGACGATTACTACAATTCTGAACAGCACGTGAATGCGATCTTCTTGCCGCGCTTACGGAGATTGGATGCTGAGCCACTAATCATTGGATTTTTCAATACGGGTGCATACCAGGAAAGTTTATCAGGCTATGGAGGAACTAAGCATTGCTTGCTCCCTGCTCCGAAACACGTTGTGGTTAATCAAGAAGATGATGGAAGCATCACTACTAAACTCTTTGCCGATCAGCAATCGGCCGAACAAATGCTAAATACTTTGGGCTATGAATAAAGGACCTATCTCTCAATTTATGGCGCATCACTACCGCCACTTTAACGCGGCGGCTATGGTGGACGCGGCGAAAGGTTATGAAACCCATATTAATTCGGGCGGTAAGATGATGGTAACTCTCGCAGGGGCAATGTCCACCGCAGAGCTAGGCATTTCATTGGCCGAGATGATTCGCGAGGGTAAAGTGGATATTATTTCTTGTACTGGGGCAAACTTGGAGGAAGATTTGATGAATCTGGTGGCGCATTCGCATTACGAGCGTGTACCGGAATACCGTGATTTGACACCAAAGCAAGAGCGTGAATTACTAGATCGCGGCTTGAACCGAGTGACGGATACCTGCATCCCAGAAGAAGAAGCTTTCCGTCGTTTGCAAGGACACATTGAGGACATTTGGAAAGACGCAGAAGCCAAAGGTGAGCGTTACTTCCCACACGAATACATGTATAAGATGCTTCTTTCTGGCGTCTTGGAACAATACTATGAGATTCCACCAGAGCACAGTTGGATGTTGGCCGCTGCAGAGCGCAACCTACCAATTGTAGTTCCAGGTTGGGAAGATTCAACCATGGGTAACATTTTCGCTTCGTACTGCATCAAAGGAGAACTTAAAGCCTCTACAGTGAAAAGTGGTATTGAGTACATGCAATGGTTGGCGGGTTGGTATACTGAAGAGAGTAAATCAGCATCCATTGGATTTTTCCAAATCGGAGGGGGTATAGCTGGTGATTTCCCAATCTGCGTAGTACCGATGCTGTACCAGGACATGGAGTTGGAGGATACGCCTTTCTGGGGATATTTCTGCCAAATTTCTGATTCAACCACTTCCTATGGATCTTATTCTGGCGCTGTCCCGAACGAGAAAATTACTTGGGGCAAGCTAGATGCGGACACCCCAAAATTTATTGTGGAAAGTGATGCAACCATTGTTGCTCCTTTAATTTTTTCTTGGATATTAGGCAAATAATTAGCCGCGTGCGGCCCACCTGATGGGGGTCGCGATATTAGCTTAATAATGTGTGATTTAGCCGATTTACATTACTAGTGATATCAAACATATTTAGGAGATGGCAAAGCGATTTGTGATCAAGGACTACAAGTCTATGACTCCCGACCTAATGGCGCTATTGGTCGAAGCGTACCCAGACGGTTTCGAATACGATACCGAGTATTTTACCAATGCGAAGGGAGAGCGTGTTGAAGCGGTGCCTTTGGAAACAGAGGACACGAAGTACCTCATTAAAGTGAGTACTACGTTGGTGCAAAATTTCGAGGCCTTCGAGAGCGAAGAAGAGGATACGGATAATGATCCGGAAGATTTTGATACAGAAGGCGTAGAAGACGACGACCTTTAGTAATTTGGGGGCATGATACAACGCAAGCTCCTTATTCTAATGTGCTGTGCATTTTTTGCCAGTACATCATATGCACAAAATAAACGCACCTTCATCCCTGAACCGGGTGAAGGTGTTTCTTTTAATACATCGGCCTTATGGGTCGTGGGTGCCCCGGAAGCTTTTGAGGCGGGCATGCGTGCAAATAGCCAAGCCATTCATTTCATGCGTGACAATGTCATCGGCATTTCACATTTTTCTTGGGCTTGGGGCTTGGGTTATAGTGCACACTTTTACAATGGCAACCTTCACCTAGACGTTTCAGAAGACGGTACGACTACCCCTGTATACCTTGATCCTGAACAATACAATAGCAATCGATTTGCCACGGAATACGTAGATGCAAGTTTTGAGTTGCGCTACCGCGGTACAGCGAATTCTAAAGGGAGGTACAATCGCCTCTACTTAGGTGGGCTGGTGGGTTATAAAACAGACTCCTACAGCTACCTTAAAAATGATAACTATCGCGTCAAATTTTACAACGTTGGAGGATTTAACCCGCTTCGTTATGGGGTATATGCAAAGTTAGGTAGAGGACAGATTAACTTCTTTGGTTTCTATGGACTCAGCCCTTTGGTTACGGATGGAGCCTTGTTGGACCAATGGAGTGATGCCCGCAGTATGAACGCGGGACTCAGCATTACACTTTAAATCACTTTAAGGGAACTGCGCTGCAAGCCTCACCATAGCTGATTTTTTTAGCTATGGGCTTCAAATATTGAACGGCTTGAACATAGGCATCTCGTGGGACTCTTGAATCGCCACAGCCTTTTAAGATAATTGGCTTGCCACGAAAAGCTTCCCAATCTACTCGGGCCAATTCCTCTCTGAAGAATTGGTTCCAAAATGCTGCGTCCGATTCGGCCCATATGCTTTTGATGCCAACATCCGATAACCGGCTAGAAAGTAGAATAGGTGCCCACGCAGGAATGATCATATCTTCACTGCAATACGTGCGTACAATCGCACCCTCGAGTGCTACCGTTTCTAGGTTTTTTAGCGTTGCCCTAAATTCCGTTTCGCGAAGTATGCCGCCATGTTCAATCAAAGACACAAGGTCTAGGGCCGCAGTCTTCGTCGGTAAATAATCTTCTAGATTAAATGTGATTAAGGGGCTTTGGGCCACCTTGTTGATGATTTCTCCTTCGCTCATTACCCGTTAAAGGTATAATCTCTGTAGAATTCTTGGTTCTCTTCAGTGCGTAAACCTGTGAAGACAAACCCTTTTTTATCTGGACTGATCGCCTCAGTGAGTCGTTCATTGTGCCACAGTTCATAGGTTTCAAAGGTTACTGCCGAACGATTTTCTAGTGCTTCGAACAAGTTTAATCGGCCCACCTTAGACCAGCCACTTTCAACGGTGCCTTGGAAAACCTTTGCCTTAGATCCAGAACCGTAGCCCATAAATCCAATGGTCATGCCTTCAATATTTTCGCCTTTATCGGCTGCATCGCACAACGTGCTTAATAGCCCCATAAAGATTGAGGCGGTATACATATTACCGATGAGGCTTGAAGCACGCTCCGCTGGGGCCAAGGCTTTGGCTACATAAGCACGGTAGTAATCGCTCTTGCTGAAAGCGCGAATCCATTCTTTTGCTTCGGCTTTATCGGCGGGCATATCTCCACCCATTACCGCTACAACATCGTCCCATTTTCCGTTAGCTTTCATCCAATCCAGGTAGAAGTTTACGAGCATACGGCGTCCTTGGAATGCATAGGGAAGGTGCATTACTACCTTGTCCCAATCCAGGGCGGGGTTCGTAGTGACTTTGGTGCCAAAATTTTCAAGTGCCTCTTTAATGCGGCTTACATAAGCAAAATTGCTGTACTGACCGTCAAATACCGGCTCCTCAACATAGCTGCGAAGCATGGTATTTCCTCCCCAGAATCCATTCGTAGTGGCCAGCTTTTCTGCAGCTTCTTCCAAGGTCATTTCTACACCAAGGAGTTTTGCAGCGTCAACAAAGACCTCCGCCTTGGAGAAAGAGCGTCTGGGCTTAAAGAAATCACGTTCCCCTTTGGTGGCAACTCCTATGGCCGGGTTGATACTGATGAGGTCTGGGTTTGATCGTACGGCAAGTGCCACAGATCCAGCGCCCTGAGTATATTCTCCTGTGCTTTCGAGGTCGTATTTGGCCAAATCTGAGGCTACGACAATGGCGATTTTATCTGGATTTTGTTGCGCCCAAAGACATGCGTTTTCTAGTGCGTCGACAGCGCTAATGCAGGCGAAAGTCATATCAACTGCATCCACATTGCGCAAGCAGTTTTCACCGTGATCCGCTGCCAATTGCTTTTCAACGAGATCAAGTATGTAGGTGGCAGTAGGTTTTGCCGAATCTAGAGCGCTTTCCGTTCCTAGGTACAAGCGACCTACGGAAGATGGATGTATATTTTCTTCGCGGAATAGACGTAGTACTGCATTAGCACCCATGGTGGCAGCATCCTCATCTATATCAGGAAAAGACATTGAGGTTAATCCCAATCCCTTGTTCAGCTTGGCATATTCAATATTTCTTGCTTCTGCAAGTGTTTCAATTGGCAGAAATTGAGACGGTACGTAGTAGGAAAGAGCGTGTATACCAACTTTCATTAGGCGGTGTTGTAATTATTAAAATTGAGCTAAATGCCTCAAAAGAAGCGGCTAAATAACGAATACCTAACCATTTTATGTGGCAAAGGTTTGAATTTTGGCTTTTTTTTAAAGCATCCCTAATTCAAGTTTGGCTTCCTCGCTCATCATGTCTTTATCCCACGGCGGATCAAAAGTTATTTCTACTTCTACATCCTTTACCGTGTCAAGAGCACGTGTTTTTTCCTTCACTTCTTGCGGGAGGCTTTCCGCTACCGGACAGTTCGGCGAGGTTAATGTCATGAGGATATGTACATCGCGTTCGGTGCTGACCTGCACGTCGTAGATCAATCCGAGCTGGTAGATGTCTACGGGAATCTCAGGATCGAAGATGGTACATAGTACGCCTACTACCTCTTCACCAATCTTTTGCATTTCTGCGTTGCTCAATTCTTCGCTCATGTCTTGGAAGCCTAGGAAAATGCCAAGGCGTAAATTTTCATTTGTTTAATCATGCTCATCAAACCGTTCGCACGGGTAGGACTGAGGTGATCTTTTAATCCGATTTCTTCGATGAAGTTCAATTCTGCACTCGCGATGTCCGCAGCAGGTTGTCCGTCAAAAACATCAATCAACATCGCAACAATACCTTTTGCGATGATGGCATCGGCATCGGCCCAGAAACGAACAGAATGCTCTTGCTTCTCGGCTTTTAGCCACACTTTGCTTTGACAACCTTGGACTAAAAGGTCATCGTCTTTGTCGCTTTCGGGCATTGCTTTTAAGCTCTTCCCCATTTCAATGATGTGGTTGTATTTGTCCATCCAATCATCAAAAAATGCAAATTCATCGACGAGTGCTGCTTGCTTTTCGCTTATGGTCATTCCTAAGGTTATTTTAACATGTTCACGGCACGCTCGAGGGCAGCCTTGAAGAGGTCAATTTCTTCTTTTGTGTTGTACATGGCGAAGCTCGCGCGTGCGGTCCCTGCGATACAAAACTGGTCCATTATGGGCTGGGTACAGTGTTGTCCGGTTCGAACAGCAATACCTTGTTGATCCAGTAGTACTCCCAAGTCGTATGGATGGGTTCCATCAACAAGGAAACTTATTACACTCGCCTTGTGCGCTGCAGTACCAATAATTCTAAAGCCCTCAATGGTGCTCAAGGTTTGAGTGGCGTAATTCAGCAATTCCTCCTCATGTGCGGCAATGGCTTCAATGCCTATGTCGTTCATGAATTTTAGCGCTGCGCCAAAACCAATTATTCCTTCGATGTGCGGTGTGCCTGCCTCAAACTTGTGTGGTATGTCGGCATATGTGCTTTTTTCTAAGGTGACCGTGGCAATCATTTCGCCGCCACCTTGGTAGGGGGGTAAAACTTCCAATCGCTCGCGCTTCCCATAAAGCACTCCCAATCCTGTAGGTCCGTACATTTTATGAGAGGCTAGGGTGAAGAAGTCCACATCCCAGTCTTGAACGTTTACTCGTGCGTGCGGTCCACTTTGTGCCCCATCAACTAGGGTCCAAGCGCCCACCGCTTTGGCGCGTTCAAGAATCGTATGCACTGGATTGACAGTACCCAAAGCGTTAGATATATGGTTGAACGCAACCATCGCCGTTTTTTCGTCAATGAGCTGCTCCAACTGATCTAGAATCAATTCTCCTTTATCATTGATCGGAATGAATCGCAAAGTAGCTCCGGTGCGTTCACACAGCATCTGCCAAGGCACAATGTTGCTGTGGTGCTCAAGCGCAGTGATCACGATATTATGCTCAGGGGTAACAATGGCACCCATTCCAAAAGCGATCGTGTTGATGCTGTCGGTAATTCCGCGGGTGAAGATGATTTCGGCTACTTCGCGGGCCCCAATGTGGGCACGAACCTGTTCACGAACGGCTTCCATCGCATCCGTAGCGCGTTGGCTTAACGTATGAACGCCGCGGTGAACGTTAGCATTGTCCTTGAAGTAGTAATCGCGAATGGCATCAACTACGGCAATGGGTTTTTGAGCCGTGGCTGCATTGTCCAGATACACCAAGGGTCTCCCGTGGATCTGTTGGTCCAAAATGGGAAACTGCGAACGGATGTATTGAACGTCGTAGGCCATTAGAGCGCGAATTCTAGATTAATGCCCAGCTTGTTGGCGATGACCTTATTCAAGCGCTTCTCCAACTGAGGAATCTTAACGTATTCCAAGGCATCCGAGGCAAAGGCGTAGGTCATTAAACCTTCCGCTTCCTTCTTTGGGATCCCGCGTGAGCGCAGGTAGAAGAGGGCGTTTTGGTCCAATTGGCCAATGGTACATCCGTGCGAACATTTCACATCATCTGCGAAAATCTCGAGTTGAGGCTTTGTGTCCACTTTGGCCTTATCGCTCAAAAGAATGTTATCGTTTTGTTGGAAGGCATTGGTTTTTTGAGCCTTTTGGCGCACCATTACTTTCCCGTTGAATATACCATGGCTGTTGCCCAGGTAGATCCCTTTATACAGTTCGCGGCTGTAACAGTTTGGTTCCGCGTGATCAACCAACGTGTGATGATCTACAGTTTGACCGTCGCTTATAATGGTCACTCCATCCATGTGGCTTTCTGAATGCTCACCGTTGGCGTAAAAATGTAAGTTGTTACGGACCAATTTTCCTCCGAAACTATAGGTTCCTACATGCACGTTGCTCTGGCGCTCTTGCTTGATGTGCGTATTGTCTACCAATGAGGCATGAAGGGCATCGTTTTGAACCTTATAGTAGCTCACGCGCGAATCTGCGGCTGCAAAAACTTCACTAACGAAATTCGTAAAACTCGGCTGTGTACCAATGTTTTGATGGCGTTCTACAATCTGTACTTCCGCATTTTCTTCTACTACGATCAGATTGCGGTTTTGTGAGAATGCTGCGCCGTTCTCATCGGTGGTGAGGTATAGAACCTCAATGGGCTTGTCTACGGTCTGATTGCGCTTCACACGAACAAAAGCGCCATCATCCGCAAAAGCGGTATTCAAATCCACAAAGGTTGCGCCTTCAGGTGCCGCCTTGCCGAGGTATTCCGCAATGGTATCTGGGTATTTGTTTAAAGCTGCCGCGAAGGTGCACACGTCAAATTCACGGTGTGAAGTCTCACTTAGCCAAGAGCTGTATTTCCCATTGATGAAAACCAACTTATAGGTATCCAAATCACTGAGAAGGTACTGCTTGATATCCGCAAATGAAACGGCATCGTCTCCTTTTAGCAGGATGCGATACTCTTGCTTCAATACAGGTTTGAGGTTGGTGTATTTCCACTCCTCGTCCTTCGTTGTTGGGAATCCGCTTTTCTCGAATCGGTCCATGGCCTGCTTGCGCAAGGTCACAACCCCAAGATTTTTGCTGCCGTTTAGTTCGGATTCAGCAACGAGAAATGAAGAAAGTAAATCTTGTGCTAAATCTGTCATGCGTTTTCTGCCTTGATCCAATCGTATCCGCGTTCTTCAAGCTCTAGTGCCAATTCTGGTCCACCGCTTTTCACAATTCTACCCTTGTACAATACGTGAACGTAATCTGGCTTAATGTAATCGAGAAGTCGCTGGTAGTGTGTAATTACAACTACTGCGTTGTCTTTGCTGCGAAGCTTGTTCACCCCGTTTGCCACAATGCGAAGGGCATCGATGTCCAAACCTGAATCGGTTTCATCGAGGATGGCCAATTTTGGCTCAAGCATGGCCATTTGGAAAATCTCGTTTCTCTTCTTTTCTCCACCTGAGAAGCCTTCATTCAAACTGCGGCTTAGGTAGCTCTTGTCCATCTCAAGCAATGCGCTTTTTTCGCGCATCTTGGCCAGCATCTCACGCGCTTCCATAGGCTCTTCTCCGCGGCCTTTGCGGCTCTCGTTGATAGCGGTTTTGATGAAGTTGCTCACCGTTACCCCAGGAATTTCTACAGGGTATTGGAAACTTAGAAAAATACCTTTGTGTGCGCGCTCCTCTGGGGCAAGATCGAGCAGGTCTTCACCTTCAAAGTCGATGGTGCCACCGATCACTTCGTATTCATCGCGACCCGCGACCACGCTGCTTAATGTTGATTTACCAGAGCCGTTTGGCCCCATGATCGCATGCACTTCGCCTGCGTTGATTTCTAGGTTGATGCCCTTGAGGATTTGGTTATCTTCTATTTGGGCTTGGAGGTCTTTTATTTTTAGCATGATCTTATCCTACGGAGCCTTCTAATGAAACTTCCAATAGTTTTTGTGCTTCCACGGCGAATTCCATGGGCAGCTGGTTCAATACTTCTTTACAATAGCCGTTGACAATAAGTGCAATAGCTTCTTCGGTGCCAATTCCACGTTGGTTGCAATAGAACAATTGGTCCTCACCAATTTTCGAAGTGGTCGCCTCGTGTTCAATTTGTGCCGTTGGATTTTGCGCCTCGATATACGGGAAGGTGTGTGCACCACATTGATCGCCCATCAAGAGCGAATCACATTGACTGAAGTTTCGCGCATTTTCTGCTCGCGCACCAACACGTACCAATCCGCGATAGCTGTTGTGGCTTTTTCCAGCACTGATCCCTTTAGAAATGATGGTACTCTTGGTGTTTTTACCCAGGTGAATCATCTTCGTTCCGGTATCCGCTTGTTGGTATTTATTTGTTACCGCTACGCTGTAGAATTCTCCAACGCTGTGATCCCCTTTGAGTATACAAGAAGGGTATTTCCAGGTAACTGCAGATCCTGTTTCTACCTGAGTCCAACTTATTTTGGCATTGCGCTCGCAAAGACCACGTTTGGTAACAAAGTTGTATACCCCACCTAGGCCATTCGCATCGCCTGGATACCAATTCTGCACTGTACTGTATTTGATTTCAGCATCGTCTAGTGCGATCAGTTCTACCACTGCAGCGTGCAATTGGTTTTCATCGCGTGAAGGTGCTGTACATCCTTCGAGGTAGCTCACAAACGAGCCTTCATCCGCAACTACGAGGGTACGCTCAAATTGGCCCGTACCGGCTTCGTTGATTCGGAAATAAGTGCTTAGTTCCATGGGGCAACGAACTCCCTTGGGGATGTAACAGAACGAACCGTCAGTAAAGACGGCACTGTTCAAGGCTGCATAAAAGTTATCGCGCTTTGGCACAATGGTTCCAAGGTGTTTGCGCACCAACTCTGGATGTTCCTGAATGGCATCGCTCATGGAACAGAAGATGATGCCTTTTTCGCCTAAGGTCTTTTTAAATGTGGTTGCTACGGATATGGAATCAACAACAACGTCCATTGCTACGCCGCTCAAGCGCTTCTGCTCGTCCAAGCTAATGCCCAAACGCTCAAATGTTTTTAGTAATTCGGGGTCTACCTCATCCAGGCTGCCTAATTCCTTTTTTTGTTTCGGGGCACTGTAATACGAAATTGCCTGAAAATCAGGCTTTTGGTAAGTTACATTGGGCCATTCGGGCTCGACCATTTCTGACCAGATGCGAAATGCATCCAATCGCCATTCCAACATCCATTCCGGCTCGTTCTTCTTGGCACTGATCATGCGAATGACCTCCTCGTTAAGACCCGGAGGAACGGTGTCGCTTTCAATGTCCGTGGTAAAACCGTATTTATAGTCGGACGCGGTGATTTCGTCTAAGATTTCGTCGCTCATAGGTTATACTGCGAAACTTTCGCCACACCCGCAGGTGCGCGTCGCATTAGGGTTATTAAAGTTAAATCCTTTGCCGTTCAGACCGCCGCTGTACTCTAGGGTCGTCCCAATGAGGTACAAAAGCGCTTTTTTCTCGACAACGACTTTGACGCCATTGTGCTCATACAACTCGGCATTTTCAGGCATTTCCGACACAAAATTCATTGTATAGGAAAGGCCAGAACATCCCCCGCTTTCCACGCCTACACTGATGTAGGTGGATTCCAGGGTTTTTCCTTCTTCGCTCATTAAGGCAGTTAATTTTGCCTTGGCTGTATCTGAAACTGTGATCATATTATTTAGACGCATTCTAAACACGCGGCACAAAGTTAAGGAAAACAGGAGTTTTTTCGTCCCTTTGCAATGCCTAACGCAATAACTTTGCTCTATGTTCGAATCGAAAAATCCTCAACGCACGCCGATCTCCTCTTTAGGAGAGTTTGGCCTCATCAACCACCTTACAGAAAACGTGAGCGTGAAACACGCAAACACATCGCTGGGTATAGGCGATGATGCGGCGCTTATTGATATGGGCGATTACTACCAAGCGGTCAGCACGGATCTATTGGTGGAAGGTGTACACTTTGATTTAAGCTACATGCCGCTCAAACATTTGGGCTACAAAAGCGTAATTGTAAATTTGAGTGACATCTATGCCATGAACGGCATCGCGGAACATATTACCGTAGGTATAGCCGTTTCGAATAGATTCCCAGTTGAGGCTTTGGAAGAAATTTATGAAGGAATCAACTTGGCTTGTGAGAAGTACAATGTTGATCTTATTGGTGGCGATACGACATCATCACGTTCTGGTTTGATGATCTCAATTACTGCCATGGGCCGAGTAGAAAAGCCCAAAGCTGCGAAGCGTTCAGGTGCAGGCGACAATGACCTTATTGTGGTTTCTGGAGATTTGGGAGGAGCTTATATGGGGCTGCAGGTTTTGGAACGTGAAAAGCAAGTCTACTTGGAGAATCCAGATATGCAGCCAGAGTTGCACGGTCACGAGTACATACTTGAACGTCAACTGAAACCTGAGGCGAGAAAAGACATCGTTGAACTTTTGAATGCCTTGGAGGTAGTGCCCACATCGATGATTGATATTTCTGACGGATTGAGTTCAGAGTTGATGCATTTGGCCACCCGCTCGAACGTTCAGGTGAATGTGTACGAAAGCAAGATTCCTATTGACCCTTCCATTTACACACTGTGTGAAGAGTTTAATCTTAGTACGACAACGGTTGCGATGAATGGAGGTGAAGACTATGAATTGCTTTTCACTATTCCCATCGCAGATCATGATAAAATTAAGGCCAACCCAAATTTAACGGTCATTGGATACGTCAAGGACGGCTCTGGAGCGAACATGATTACGCGCGATGAAAAAGTCATCGAGTTGAAAGCACAGGGATTCAATCACATGGAATAGACTGAATTTTACCTCAAAAAACTCGATTTTTAACAATTTGAGCTAATTCCTGATGGAGAAGTATGAGGTTTTTGGTGTAACTTCATAGCACCAACCAAAAACCTAGTGCTATCATGGAAGAGAAATTAATCAACAACATCATCCGGGGCTATCCCTTTTCATTTCCCTTTTGGAAAGGCCCCATGGATCAAAACATCACTTTAGAAGAGGCAAAAGAGATGAATGCTTGGAAAGGCATCAGAGGATGTTCTACCCTGAGAGAGGAAGAGTTTAATATGCTCTCAGGGAATATTCGAAAGCTCTTTGCAATCTATGCTTCGGGCAAAAAGAACCATCCAAGGTGGTCTGAATCCAAACATGCCGTTCGCGCGTTTCCACATTCTTACATGCGCGCCATGGGCATTACCGCTCCCATGAAGAGCTGGATGCCTAAGTTGATCTAAAATTTAACCTCAGGAGGAAGGACGTGGCCCCACTGTGACGCATCGAACCAAGCTAAGCGACCATCCCCTAACTCAAGAAAGAACCACCCTTCGCTGCTCTTGCGCAGTTGGGCGGCGCTCCCCTCACTGAGCAACAAAATCCTTTTCCCTTGTCCGTAAGGTTCACTGTATCCGTAGGTGCTAGGTGCCGTGGCAATGCAGAGATCACTTTTTGGTGTGCTCCACCAACTCAGTCCTATGAAGACGAGTGCCAATGTGGTAATCGTGAATGGCCATCGCCAATTCATCATGGGAGCGCTCCATTTGCGCAGCGCCAATAGGAGTGCGCTGGCGGCAAGGACTACAAGAGCTGACCACAACCATCCTTCATTTGGCATAAAGCCGCGCAGTTGTATACTGAACCATTGTCCTAAGCTTTGCGTTGGGTCGACAATCGCATCGGATAAACGCAGTTGAATCCAGTCTAGGTTATGGCGGGCGTCCGCATTTTTGGGGTTTAGCAAAAGGGCTCGTTCGAAAAACAGGCGTGCTTCACCAAGCTCACCCAATCGGGTATAACAGTTTCCAATGTTATAAGCGACTTCAGAATTAAGGTCAAATCGGCCAATGTGAAGTAGCTCTATTGCTTCGGCATAATCGCCTGAATCGTAGAGGGCCTGGGCACTATCTAATCGTGTACTTATATCCATTCCCAAATTGCTTTAAATTCATTCAACACTTGCGCATCATCCCCAATAGCACCATGGGCATATTGTGCCATTTGACAAAGCTCCATGAGTCGATGAAGTTGTGCTCCCTGATCCTGGCCAAATGCTTCAATAAGGGCCGATTTTTGGAGTCCCTCCTTCGTCATTCCACGGGCAATGAGTCGGTTCTCTAGGGTATTCAGCATAAGGCCGAATCGGTCCGCATCTCTTTTTTCAAAAGCGAACAACACTTGCTTTTTCTCTTTTGCCATTGTGGCTTGAAGTGACGGTGCCTTACCCCCCATCTTAATGCCCTGGAGTCCCCAGAGTAAGAGGGTTGTTATTCCCAATATGCCGATAAGCTTCCAAAGCAATCCACCATTCGTTCCCGAATCTTCAACGCTTTGCAAGTAGCGGATATCTGAATCAATGTCCTTTACCTCACGTTTTTGGAGGGTCATCCCATCCGTAGGTGAGGCGCTCGCGGGAGCTTCTGCACCACTAAGTACCACCAGACTTTCTTCAGGAAGCACAATCTCCTCGTATTTTTCAGTCTTGGTATTAAAGAAGTTCCAGCGCATCTCAGGCAAAATGAAGTTGCCTTTAAACTGGGGTACGAGCAAATATTCTAATTCCTTGTATCCACGCACACCGGAGGTAGTATAGTCAATCTTCTCATTGAATTTAGGGTCGTAGACATCGAACCCTTGTGGGGCGATAAGTTCAGGGACTGAGATCGTATTGAAATTTCCAGTTCCGGAAATTCGGATTTTTAAAGTGATGCTCTCATTGCCACTAACTTCGGTACGGCTCAAGCTGCGTTCTAATTTGAGTTCGCCCACGGCGCCACTGAACCCGGCGGGTGAAGGTGAGGGCAAAGGTTTGATGGTGACCGCGGGAATTTTCGCCGTTGCTACTTGGGGAATAAATGTAACTTCTGGCATGCCCCAGAAATCGGCCCGTCCCGTACGAACCTGTAGTTGGGCACTCATTTTTAGTTCTTGCCCTCCGAGCGTTCCTGGCTGGGTGGGAGTGAGTAGTTTTTTGTCAAAATCGAGGACAGTAACATTTTTACCGTCGATGACCTCTCTGCGTTCCCGTTGCTGTACGTCCAACTGATTTTGTAGAACGCCTTCAAAGTTTGGGGTCTGTACGATGTTTAGATTGCGCAATGGTTTGGACCAATAGGCCCGAAGTAATAGCACTAAAGGCTCACCAACGTAAACGCTTTTCTTGCTGGTTAGAATCTCAACATTAAAGGCATCTTTCGCCCGTTCAGCCATTGGGTCTTCTCGTACCGCACCGGCTTTAACTACTATTTCAAGCGTATTACTTTTTAGCGTACCGTTCTTGCTCTTTTGGGTAGCGGGAGGGATGTTAAATGTGCCCTGTTCCTTCGGCATGAGCTGGTAGGTAAGCTCGCGCTGAAAATTCACGGAGCCGTTAATGATTTGTGTTTGCTGCGAGGAGAATGGGCCTCCAACGATCAAGAAGTTTTCAAATGCCGGAGGCTGAATTTCTCCACCGCGCTCCGTAGTGCTGAAGGTGATTCTAAACTGTTCGTTTAGGCCTACGGTTGTTCTCGAGCTTCGCGCAGTGAGCGTTCCGTCCTGACCAAAGGCCACGGCTGTCCATAAAAACAGCACCCCAAAAAGCAGGTATTTACCAATCCTTTTCACCACTCTTCTTTTTTCCTTTTGCCTTCTTGGCGTTCATTTTTTCAGCGGTCTTTTCTTCGGCGCGCTGAATGGCTTCTAATAAGCCTTTGATCTCTTCCGGGGTCATTTTCGCCTTGCTTTCACCACCGTCTTTAGGTTGGTTTTGGTCGCCTGGCTCACCGTCTTGATCTTGTTGTTGCTCCTCGTTAGGCTCGTTTTCGCCCTCATCGCCTTGACCCTCCTGGTCTTGGTCTTTCTTACTATTCTGGTCGTCCTGATTCTCCTCTTGTGGATCCTCTTGTTGATTGTCCGATTGTTCTTTCTCTTCCTCTTTTTCCTGTTCCTGTTCTTGGTCCTGGTCTTGCTCCTGTTGTTGTTCCTGCTGCTTCTGTTTTTCAAGCGCACGGTTTAAGTTATAGATAGCATCCTTTCGGCCAGGCTGACGCTTAAGGCTTTCAATATACGCCCCAGCAGCTTCTTGGTACTTTTCGTTTTCCATCAAAAGGTTGCCCAGATTGTACAAGGCATCGCTTTGTTCGGACGGGTTTTCGGTGCTCTGAACGGCATCTAGGAGTGCCCCAGAGGCACCTTCCATATCTCCGGATTGTAGGCGTGCAGTACCCTGGTTGTATTTTGGTAGAAAGGCATCAGGCTGCGCGGCTGCGGCGGCATCATAGCGCTCTAAGGCACCTTCTATGTTGCCTTCGGTTAGGGCCTTGTTTCCTTCGCGGATGGCTTTGCCGTATTCGTGAAGGTTTTGTCCTTGGGCTGCAGAGGTGCTGAGTAGGAAAGCGAGGAGGCCGATTGTTTTCAGCGGCACGCGGTTGGGTAGCATGAGGTAGAGCAGCAAAAGGGCAAGGCCCGGAATAAGGAACCACATGAATTGGGAATCGTAGTTCATGGCAATCTCCTCTTGAATGTCCGATTTTTCTCCGTTCTCAATAAACTCTTGTATTTCGGCAAGGGCACTTTCGGTATTGTTTCCGTCAACGAAGAATGCTTGCAGTTTTTGGGCAATCTCGCCTAAAACTTGCTCGTCGCGGCGGGTGATGACCACTTCGCCGTTTTGGTCTTTTTTGTAGGAAGTTCCTGCCCTGTCTTTACCCATGGGGATGGGGCCTCCTGTGGGAGTGCCTACACCAACGAGCATTACGTTCACCGGCATTTCGGAATCCAATGTGAGGTCATTGTATTCGTGATCTTCTCCATCGGTCAGCACGATGATGAATCGGCCAGCTGGGGAGGCCGGATTAAAGTATTCCTGCGCGTATTCCAGTGCTGCGGCGAGGTTGGTTCCTTGGGAAGGAACTTGGTCGGGGGAGGCACTTTGAAGGGCCATTTTTGCGGCAGCGTAGTCGGTAGTTATAGGAAGTGCAGGGTAGGCGCTACCTGCGTAGGCGACGATTCCAACTCGGTCACCACCCAAGGCATCGATGGATTTCGACATGAGTAGTTTTGCCTTTTGCAGGCGGTTGGGTGCTATATCTTCCGCCCACATGGAGCGGCTTACGTCGAGGGCAAAAACGACATCTGCACCCTGACGTTGAACTTTTTGTGTTTGTCCACCCATTTGCAGGTTGGCAAGGCTAAGACCGATGAAAGCGAGGGCGAGGGCAAGGAGGGTGTGCCGAGTGAAAAATCGAAGAACGCCTTTCTTGCCGGTGGTTAAGTTTCCGTCTTCGCTGAGGTCCAATTCGCGCCAAACCTTCATTCTCCAACGGTGAAATAACCAAGATGCGAGCAGGGTCGCCACTAGCAATGCGGGTCCGATCCAAAGCCATTCGGGATGTTGCCATTTAAATGCCATTAGAAAGCGGTTTTAACCATTACGAAGTTCAACAATAGTTCCAAGCCTATGAGCAGTAGTCCCAACCAAACCCAACGGTAGAAATGCTCGCTGTAACGGTAAAATTGGTAGCCCTCAATCTCACTTTTTTCAAGTGTATCAATGATTCCGTAGATCTCTGCCAAGCTCGCGTTGTCGGTAGCTCTAAAGTATTGACCGCCCGTAGTGCTGGCGATGCGTTTCAGTAGGTCTTCGTCAATGCTTACCGGACGTTGTTCATAGATCAGGCGTCCTGTTCGCGGATCTTTTGCAACCGGGGTTTGTGCCACGCCATTGGTCCCGAGTCCGATCGTGTACACTTTGATGCCAACACTTGCAGCCAGGTCCGCAGCTTGGGTGGGATCAACAAGTCCGCCATTGTTCTCGCCGTCCGTCAACAAAATGATGACTTTGCTTTTTGCTTCACTTTCTACAAGTCTATTCACGGCAGTGCTGAGCCCCATGCCAATAGCAGTTCCCCCTTCGAGCAGGTCGTAGCGCAGTGCCTGGATTTGTCCGTTGAGGAGCGTATGGTCTGTGGTTAGCGGGACCGGGCTATAGGCTTCACCGGCGTAGATGACAAGGCCTAATCGGTCCATCGCGCGGGCATTGACAAAATCTTGCGCAACGACTTTTAGTGCTTCAAGACGGTTGGGTTGAAGATCGCGTGAGAGCATCGAGGCACTGATGTCCAGGGCCATGATCATGTCTACACCCAAGTTTTGGGCGGGCTGCTGAATCACCTCCGAGCTTTGCGGTCGTGCAAGAGCAATGAAAAAGGCGCCGACAGCAAGCCAACTGAATAGGCTACTATTCGCTCGCAGCAACCCAAGAGGACTGCTGGGAAGCTGGTCCAATTGAGAAAACTTGTACCTGTTGAATAAGGCTTTACGACGCCAAATCTTAATCCCAAAAGCCAGCGGCAAGAGGGCAAGACCTAGGAGCCAAAGTGGCTGTGCAAATTCCCAATTACTCCCCATCCTGCTCCGGTTTAAAGGCATGTACCATTGTCTCCGCCTTGTCTAAACAACTTAAATGAGCCTCAACATCGAGGGTGCCTTTCGCAAACTTCACGACATCTGCACGACCCATAATGAAAGCATAATCTTCGCGTTGTGCGGCCGTCCATTTATTCTTAACCAATGCCAAGGCCTCGTCCGTTGTCTTCTCTGCCAATGGAAGACCGCTCTGTATTCCGAGGTAGGTGCGCACGAGGTCTCCCAACGCAACATAGTAAGCTTTGATGTCGGTTTCCCATGGTTTTTGTTCCCGTATTTGGGCCAATTGGTCCATCGCTTCCGCATAGGGATCCACTTCTGGCGCTGCCGCTACCTGTACCTCCGTAACTTCACGTGCACTCCATCGACGCCACAGCCACCAAGCCGCAAGGCCAGCTAATACAGTCCCGAGCAACCACCATTTGTAGGCAAGCAACCACCACCATAAAGAGAACGGGACGTCCATGGGCCCGCGGGCTTCTGCGGCCTCAACTCCTTCCATGGCGGGGAGGAAGTTTAACTGCACGGGAGGAATAATTACCGTGCCCACCAATTGCCCGGATTCATCAATCAATGCCAAATCTTCTGGATCTACAACTCCAGTATCTACAGCCAATGCGGTCCAGTGGTAGATGATCGAAGTTTCCTGTGTATCTCGCGTTGTGGCTATCCATACCAAGGCACTCGAGCTGTCCATAGGGGTAAGCAGGAGTTGTGAGGGGACCTCATAGGTTAAATCCATTGTACCACCAATAATTTGGGCGGTTGTATCCCAGCGGGCTTGAATAGATTGCGCCTGCACACATACAGTGGTGGCCAAAACCGCCCATAAAATCAACACACGTCTCATCGTCCTTTTGATTTTAAAAATTGCAGTAATGGAGGGACAAAATCATCTTGGTCGGCAAGGGTAATGCAACCTGCACCGGCTCTTTTGGAAAGGTCACGAATTTCGTTAAGGTGTCTCGTGTGCCTCGTTTTCAATGCGTTTTGGAACGACTTGCTTTGGCTGTTGAGCCATTGAATGGCTCCAGTCTCAGTATCGACCACTGGAAGTAAACCGACTTTCGGCAATGTGGCTTCTCCCTGGTTGTAGGCATGAATGGTGCAGAGATCGAATCGCTTCGCTGCAATTTTGAGCGCGCGCTCTGGAAGTTCACCCATGAAGTCACTCATGACGAAGACAATGCTATGACGCTTTTGAATGCGCAAAAGGTGCTCTAAAGCTAAATCCACTCGTGTCCCTTGGTGTTGCGGTTCATGCTCCAAGATGGTTTTTATGATGCGCATGACGTGTGATTTTCCCTTCTTGGGAGGGATGACCTTCTCCACCTGACCTGCAAATAGTATCAAACCGATTTTATCATTGTTGCCCATAGCACTGAAGGCTAGCGTGGCAGCAATTTCAGTTAGCAGGTCCGCTTTTGACCGTTTCGCACTCCCATACTGAGTACTCTTACTGATATCAATAACTAGGAATAGTGTGAGTTCTCGTTCTTCTTCGAAGACCTTAATATAAGGGCTTCGCTTGCGTGCGGTTACGTTCCAGTCAATGCTGCGCACATCGTCCCCATTTTGGTAGGGGCGTACTTCAGCGAAACTCATCCCCCGACCCTTAAAAGAGCTTTGGTATTCACCGGAGAAGAGTTGGTCACTGAGTCGGCGTGTTTTGATTTCTATGCGCCGTACTTTTTGAAGTAACTCGAGTGCGTCCACGGATTAGGGTACCATTAAGGTGTTCAAGATTTCGGTGACGATGCCTTCCGTGGTCAGTTCCTCAGCCTCAGCCTCATAAGTTAGACCAATTCTATGGCGCAATACAGCCGGAGCTACAGCGCGTACATCTTCCGGAGTGACAAAACCGCGGTGGCGTAAGAACGCATGACAGCGTGCCGCTTTTGCTAGAGCAATAGAACCACGTGGGGAGGCCCCGAAACTGATCTTGTTTTTCAAGCCAATCATCTGGTATTCATGTGGGGCACGCGTAGCAAAGACGATGTCCAAAATATAGGATTCGATCTTTTCGTCCATGTATATTTTATCGATGAACTTGCGCGCATTCATGATTTGATCTAGACTAACCACGGCTTGAAGGGTTGCTTCGCCTTCGGACATTTGTCGGCGCATGATTTCACGCTCTTCTTCTTTCTTTGGGTAACCAAGGAGGACCTTCAAAAGGAATCGGTCCATCTGAGCCTCAGGCAATGGATAGGTGCCTTCTTGCTCGACAGGGTTTTGGGTAGCCATGACCAAGAATGGTTTCGGTAAGGCAAAGCTTTCTTCGCCTATGGTTACTTGACGCTCTTGCATCGCTTCAAGCAATGCACTTTGCACCTTAGCAGGCGCACGGTTGATTTCATCTGCCAACACGAAGTTGCTGAAAATTGGCCCTTGCTTTGTTTCAAAGGCGTGGTCCTTCATGTTGTAAATCTGGGTGCCAATGACATCTGAGGGAAGCAAGTCTGGAGTGAACTGTACCCGGGAAAAGGTCCCGCCAAGTGTTTTGCTGAGGCTATTTATGGCCAAAGTTTTTGCCAATCCCGGCACCCCTTCAAGGAGTATGTGGCCGTTTGCTAAAAGTCCGATAAGCAGACCTTCGACCATGCCGTCTTGGCCGACGATGACCTTACTTAATTCAGATTTCAACAAGTCTACAAATGCACTCTCGTTTTTAATTTCTTCGTTCAATGCAATAATATCTGGAGCACCTTCCATACCTGAATTTTTTTGTGTGGGTCAAAAGAAAAAAAACCGCAGCTTTTAAGCCGTTAAAAGAGGGTTAAAAAAGCGATAAAACCTGTCCTTCAGCGATGCCAAAGTATTGGCCTTGCTCCTGAAGTGCGTGTGCGCCGGTAAAGGGTCCGAAAGCGGGGAGGATCCCGATTTGTTCTCCGAAGTAGAACGCTTTCATGCGAAGACGTCCACGCCCTTTGCCCCGAAGCATCACGCCTGGATGAATATGTCCGCAGAGTAAATAATTATCTGGGTAACGATCGGCAATTAGACTTGCGTCGAAGGAAATGTTTGCATTGAAATTGGACCCCGGCGGTTCGTGAAGACAAACGAGTCCATTGAACTCCATACTACTATGGATTTGAAGTTCTTGCCAGTCCGGTAGGTCAATGTCGTGGTTGCCTATAATGAGATGAAAATCCGAATCTGGATAGGTAGCGATGAGTGACCGAAGGTCTGCGGTTTCCTTATTTTGAAGGTTGTGAAAGAGGTCGCCGAGGAAAACAACTTTGGCCTGAGAATGGCGCCCTATTGCCTTGTGTAGTGAAGCCATTGCATGGTCATGGATGCCTTTTGGGGTGGGAATGCCAAAAGTGCGGAAATGACCGCTTTTGCCAAGATGCACATCGGCAATGAAAAGGGTGCGAAGCGCAGGTGCGAACGCCGTTCCATCTGCATAGAGGTGAAATTCAATACCTCCGAATGTATGGGGGACGGCCCCAGGCATTATTTAAAAACGCTCCGTTGAAATACGAATAAAAGACCTACACCGGTCGAAATAGCCGTGTCGGCTATGTTAAAGATTGGGCGAAAGAATGTGAAATAATCGCCTCCCCAGATTGGAATCCAATTGGGCAATTCTCCCGAGAATAGCGGGAAATAGAGCATATCTACGACCTTGCCTTGCAAGAAGGGCGCATAGCCACCAGCTTCTGGCATGAAGGTCGCAACTTTCCCGAGAGAATCGCTAAAGACCATGCCGTAGAAAAGGCCGTCAATCACGTTTCCAATGGCGCCAGCAAGAATAAGACTGATGCCCCAGATTCCCGCATTTCCAACACCTTTAGCAAGGCTCTGACGCAACCAATAAATGATACCGCCGATCGCCACGATGCGAAAAAGTGTCAAGGCAATTTTACCGGCGACACCACCGAACGAGATGCCCCAGGCCATGCCTGGGTTTTCCGTAAAGTGAATGTAAAACCAAGACGTGATTTCGTGGCTTTGACCGAGGTACATAGTGGTTTTCACCCAGATTTTGACAATCTGGTCGAAGAGTAATGTACCTAAAACAATGTAGATGGATTTTCTCAACGCTGCTTTAGTTTCGCCTCCATGCTCATGGTCGCATGTGGAACCAACTTTAAGCGTTCCGCCTCAATGAGTTTTCCCGTTACACGGCAAATACCATAGGTTTTGTTTTCGATACGAATCAAGGCATTCTTAAGGTCACGAATGAACTTCTCTTGTCTTGAGGCCAATTGAGAGTTGCTTTCCTTACTCATCACAGAAGATCCTTCTTCAAACGATTTGAATTGCGGAGAAGTGTCGTCAGTGCCATTGTTCTTATCGTTTGCGAATTGCTCACGTAAAAGGTCCAAGTCGCTTTCCGCCTTGTCAATTTTTTTCAAGATGATCTCTTTGAACTCTTGTAGTTCAGCATCTGAGTATCTAGTTTTTTCTGTCTCTGCCATTATTTCTTTGTGTTAGTCAGAATCGTGTTTTAGGCGAGGTAAGCTCCGAAAATAAATCTATTTCTTGATAATTGAAACACTTATTTCGTGTCCTTCCACTTCCATGTCATTTTCCGCAGTACTCACATATGAAATTGAATCGGAAAGAACTTCTTCGTTTACATATGCTTCAAAAGATTTTAGAGCATTTTGGAAGCGCTCGTTTGCTACAATTTCTATATCAATGCGATCGACAACTTCAAGTCCAGACGACTTTCTTAGGTTTTGTACTCTGTTGACAAGCTCGCGAGCTAGCCCTTCGTTTTTCAAGTCCTCAGTCAGCGTTGCGTCAAGAGCTACAGTGAGTCCATCGCCCGTTGCAACTAGCATTCCCGGAATATCCTCCGTCATTACTTCGCAGTCGATGAGTTCAATACTTACCTGTTGGCCTTGATCTTCAAAAGTAAGAGACCCAGCGGCCTCGAATGTTTCGATGGCAGCGGCGTCCATGGCTTCCACAAAGGCTTTTACAGCCTTCATGTGACGACCTACTTTAGGACCAAGTGCCTTGAAGTTTGGTTTCACCTTTTTAACAAAGACACCTGCGTCGGGAGAGATAACTTCCAGTGCTTTGATGTTTACCTCCGCCAGTAAGATGTCGCGAATGCTTTCCAAGAGTTCAGCATCTTTTGCATTCATTGCAGGAACGAGGACTCGAGATAGCGGTTGGCGTACCTTCAAGTTTTCCTTCTTGCGAATAGAGAGCACCAAAGAGGTAAGCTTGCGGGCTGTATTTATTTTCTTTTCCAGTTCAGGTTTGATCAATGTGCTATTGACCTCAGGGAAGTCACTTAGGTGCACACTGTTCAACCCTTTTTTTGAAATGCCGGCGTACACATCTTGGTACAATTGGTCCGCGTAGAATGGAGCCAAAGGTGCCATCAAACGACTCAAAGTTTCCAAACAGGTCCAAAGGGTTTGGTAAGCACTAATTTTATCTTGACCGTATTCTCCTTTCCAGAAGCGGCGACGGCCTAAGCGTACATACCAATTGGATAATTTTTCAGTAGTAAATTCTTGAACAGGTCGGAAGGCGCGAGTTGGCTCGAAGGCCTCCATGCCCTCTTCAACTTGAGCAATCAATGTATTGAGTTCACTCAAGATCCATTGATCCATTTCAGGACGCTCCGTTACCGGGATTTCAGCTTCTTCGAACTTGAAACCGTCCACGTTAGCGTATAGGGCAAAGAATGCGTAAGTGTTGTGTAAGGTCCCAAAGAACTTGCGTTTCACCTCTTCTAACCCGTCCATATCAAAACGGAGGTTGTCCCAAGGCGAGGCATTCGTCAACATGTACCAACGAAGTGCATCTGCACCATATTGATCCATTGTAGTGAACGGATCTACGGCATTGCCCAAGCGCTTGGACATTTTCATTCCGTTTTTATCCAAAACCAAACCGTTTGAGATCACCGTTTTGAATGCTACGCTATCAAAGACCATTGATGCGATTGCATGCAAGGTAAAGAACCAACCGCGCGTTTGATCTACTCCTTCTGCAATGAAGTGTGCGGGGTAGGCGCCGTTATTTTCAATTTTCTCCTTGTTTTCAAAAGGGTAGTGCCATTGAGCATAAGGCATGGAACCGCTATCGAACCATACATCAATGAGATCGCTTTCGCGGTGCATTGCCTTTCCAGATGGGCTGGTCAACACTACCGTGTCCATGATATGACGGTGTAGGTCAATTTTACCGTAATTCTCGGTGCTCATATCTCCCACTTTGAAATCGCCCAATGGGTTTTCAGTCATGTGACCTGCCGCAATGGACTTTTCAATTTCTTCGTGAAGCTGAGCTACGCTGCCAATACAGATGCGTTCTTCGCCTTCCTCTGTGCTCCAAATGGGGAGTGGAATTCCCCAGAATCTAGAACGGCTGAGGTTCCAATCGTTCAAGTTTTCCAGCCAGTTCCCGAAGCGACCTGTTCCGGTCGATGCTGGCTTCCATTGGATGGTCTTGTTTAGAGCAATCATGCGGTCTTTTTTCGCCGTGCTCTTAATAAACCAGCTGTCCAGTGGGTAGTATAAAACCGGTTTATCCGTTCTCCAGCAATGTGGGTAGCTGTGCTCGTACTTTTCAATCTTAAAGGCCTTGTTCTCAATCTTTAGTTTCAAGGCGATACGTTCATCTACGCTGAGGTATTCCTTGAGTTCGGGTATGATTGGTTTGAGGCGTTCTTTTTGAAGCTCGTATTCTGCAGCTTTTTCCTCATCACTGAGGTATTCTGCCTTGATATATTCTCCACCTAGACCGAAGGTTGAATCGGCCAATTCTTGGCGGAATTTTCCTTGAAGATCTACGAGTGGGACCAAGTTTCCAGCACCATCATCGATCAAAAGTGGAGGGACACCAGCATCCGCAGCGACCTTTGCATCGTCCGCACCAAAAGTTGGGGCAGTGTGCACAATTCCAGTTCCGTCTTCAGTGGTTACAAAATCCCCAGGAATTACTTGGAATGCCTTATCTGCGTTATCCGCTGGGAGCGCATAGGGAAGAAGCTGTTCGTAGCGTAGACCAACCAAATCTGTACCGATTACCGTGCGAACGATCTCGTATGGGATTTTCTTATCCCCAGCGCTATAGCTGTTTACATCACCTTCGACAAACTTTTTTCCAAAGAGCTTGCCCAAAAGTGGTGTGGCAGCAATGATGCTTACTTTTTCGTGCGTGTATTGATTGAACGTGCGAACGAGCGAATATTCAATCTTAGGACCAACAGTCAAAGCAGTATTTGAAGGCAATGTCCATGGTGTAGTGGTCCATGCCAAGAAATGCACCGCTTCATCTCCGAAGAGATTTTGGCTTTGCTCACTTTTTATCATTTTGAATTGAGCCACGACCGTGTTGTCTTTTACGTCGCGGTAACAACCGGGTTGATTAAGCTCGTGTGAACTCAGCCCCGTTCCAGCTTTAGGAGAGTATGGTTGGATGGTATATCCCTTGTAGATAAGTCCCTTATTGTACAACTCGGAAAGCAACCACCAAACGCTCTCCATATATTTTGGATCGTAGGTTACATAGGGGTCGTCCATATCCACCCAATAGCCCATCTGGTCGGTCAAGTCTTTCCAGATACCCGTGTAGCGCATTACTGCATTGCGACACGCATCGTTATATTCTTCGATACTCAGGCTTTTGCCGATATCCTCTTTGGTAATGCCAAGTTCTTTTTCGACACCGAGCTCCACTGGAAGTCCATGAGTGTCCCAGCCGGCTTTGCGGTCCACCAAAAATCCTTTCTGGGTTTTGTATCGACAAAATACATCCTTGAGCGAACGTCCCATCACGTGGTGAATACCCGGCAACCCATTGGCGCTAGGTGGACCTTCAAAGAAAATCCAAGGTTCTGCGTCTTTGCGGGCCTTCAGTGTTTGTTCGAAAACTTGCTGGTCCTTCCAACGCTGCAATACTGCTTTATGGACACCTGCTAAATCGAGGTGGGAATATTCTGGGAATGTACTCATGTGCTTATTCTACGGTGGCGATACATTTTAACTCTATCGCAATAGGGGTGGGTAAACTGTTGATCTCACACGTGGTGCGACAAGGTTGATTGTCCTTGAAGTATTCCGCGTAAATGCGGTTAAATGTGTGGAAATCACGCTTCATATCTACGAGAAATACAGTGACATCAACCAATTGTTCCCAGCTGGAACCGCTGGCCTCCAAAATACTCTTTACATTTTGGAATACACTGTGGACTTGTGCTTCAAAATCAAATGCTTTGAAGTTTCCATTGTGGTCCAATTCCAATCCAGGAACACCGCTATCATTGGCATCACTGCCCGCAGTACGAGGCCCCACGCCGCTTAGAAAAAGTAAGTTTCCCACCTTTCTTGCATGCGGGTAAAGTCCCACTGGTTTTGGGGCACTGGAGGTCGAAATTTTTGATGTATCAGCCATAACTCGAACGATATAAGGCTGCAAAAATAGGGAAAGCCATCGGGAAGGCCGTAATGAATTGATATCAAGGTGAAAGAAAAGTTAGTGTTATTTGTACACTTACTCAAAATTGTTTTATATTTGCCTTGTATGTGAAGATTGGTGGTTCTTTCTTTTCATGCTTCTGTGATAGGTTCTAGGGGCTATTTGGCAGAATTTTCAAGGTGTTACTGAGCCGATTTTTAACATCTGAGAATGCTTCCAAATTCCCCTTTTTTTATTTCCAAAACTTCCGATTTCCCAAATTCTTGCCTGACAAAATCGGTGCAATCGCGTCATTATGGCCAATTTTTCCCTTTTCAGAAAGAATTGGCTCTTTTTTAGCACCTAGAAAAGCCGTGCCTAGGCATACTCTATTATTTTTGTGAACTATTTATAAGAATATCCCAGCCCAATGCTGAACTTAATATCTAAAATCATCGGTTCGAAGAGCGGTCGCGACTTGAAGAAACTTCAACCGTATGTCGATGCTGTGAACGTCCATGCTGCTGAGCTCGCTACCATGAGCAATGATGGATTGAGAAGTGAAACAGATTCTTTCAAAAAGAAAATTCAAGAGGCTACTGCTTCCTTGGAGGAACAAATAGCTGCGCTGCGTGAGCAAATTCAGTCCACTGAGGATTACGATGCGCGTGAGCCCTTGTACGATCAAATTGAAGCCCTCGACAAAGAAGTTCTTGAGACCATCGAAAGTGTCTTGGAAGAAATTCATCCTCGCGCTTTTGCGCTGGTGCGTGAAACTGCTAAACGATTCACTGCAGGTCCAATTACAGCGACGGCTACTGAATTAGATCTTAGCCTAGCCGAAAACCACTATCATATTTCTGTTGAAGGCGACCAAGTCACTTATGCCAACAGCTGGAAAGCAGCAGGCGGCGACATCACTTGGAATATGGTACACTACGATGTACAGCTCATCGGGGGAACCGTATTGCATCAAGGTAAAATTGCCGAGATGGCTACAGGGGAGGGAAAAACCTTGGTGGCGACCTTGCCGGTTTACCTAAATGCCCTTGCGGGAAGAGGCGTGCATGTGGTTACGGTGAACGATTACCTAGCAAAACGCGATAGCGAATGGATGGCGCCAATGTTCAACTTCCATGGATTGACCATTGATTGTATTGATAAACATCAGCCAAATTCTGAAGCACGACGTGCAGCCTATTTCTGTGACATCACCTACGGAACAAACAATGAATTCGGTTTCGATTACTTGCGCGACAACATGGCGCGCCGTCACGAGGACCGTGTGCAATTGCGTGGGCACCATTTTGCCATTGTAGATGAGGTCGATAGTGTATTGATTGATGATGCACGTACGCCATTGATTATTTCTGGTCCAACCCCTAGAGGTGACCAGCAACAATTCACGGAGCTCAAGGGGTTTGTTGAAGCATTGATGAGCGCTCAAAAGGCATTGGTTCAAAAAGAGTTGAACGAAGCCAAGCAGCTTATTGCAGATGGCAATGCGGAAGACGGGGGTGTTAAATTACTTCGCGCATACCGCGGTCTTCCAAAGTCTAAGCCGCTGATCAAATTCCTTTCTCAAGATGGAATGAAATCGCTGCTCCAAAAAACGGAAGGTGTGTACTTGCAAGAGCAAGGGAAGAAAATGAAACTCATCGATGAAGACCTGTTCTTCACGATTGAAGAGAAAAACAATCAAGTTGAACTTACCGGAAAAGGGATAGACCTTATCTCAAAAAACACAGCGAAGGATTTCTTCGTGATGCCAGATATTACTTCTGAGCTAAGCGCACTTGAGCAGGGTGACTTACCTGCAGAGGAGAAGGCAAGTCAAAAGGATACTATTCTGCGTGATTATAGCGTAAAGAGTGAGCGCATTCATACGGTGAATCAATTGCTCAAAGCCTATGCCCTTTTCGAGAAGGATACGGAATACGTTATCATGGACAACAAAGTGAAGATTGTCGATGAACAAACGGGACGTATTATGGAGGGTCGCCGATACTCCGATGGCCTTCACCAAGCGATAGAGGCAAAGGAAAATGTAAAAATCGAGGCGGCCACACAAACCTATGCCACCATTACCCTTCAGAACTACTTCAGAATGTACCACAAACTAAGTGGTATGACAGGAACGGCAGAAACTGAAGCAGGTGAATTCTGGGAAATCTATGAACTTGAAGTGGTAGTGATCCCAACAAACCGTCCTATTTCAAGAGACGACCGCGAAGATTATGTGTACAAAACTGCACGTGAGAAATTCAATGCGGTCATCGATGAGGTGGTATCTATGCGTGATGCAGGTCGACCAGTTTTGGTGGGTACCACATCCGTAGATATTTCAGAGTTGTTGAGTCGAGCACTTGCCATGCGTAAGGTTCCCCATCAAGTTTTGAATGCAAAGCGCCACCAGGCAGAAGCAGAGATTGTAGCTGAAGCGGGTAAGCCTGGTATGGTGACCATCGCAACCAACATGGCGGGTCGTGGTACCGATATTAAGTTGACGGATGAAAGTAAAGCTGCTGGTGGTTTGGCCATCATTGGTACAGAACGTCACGATAGCCGCCGTGTGGACCGTCAGTTGCGCGGTCGTGCGGGTCGTCAAGGAGATGTGGGTTCTTCTCAGTTCTTCGTTTCTCTGGAAGATAAACTCATGCGTCTTTTCAACTCTGAGCGTATTTCTGGTTTGATGGACCGATTGGGTCTAGAAGAGGGGGAAGTGATCCAACACAGCTTGGTAAGTAAATCTATCGAGCGTGCTCAGAAAAAAGTAGAGGAAAACAACTTTGGAACGCGTAAGCGCCTGTTGGAATATGATGATGTGATGAATAGCCAGCGCACGGTTATCTACAAGCGCCGCGGCAATGCCCTCAGTGGAGATCGCATCAAAGTGGACATCATTAATATGGTGTACGATACGTTGGCAGACCTTGTAGAGGCTTACCAGGCATCAAAAGACTGGGACGGTTTCAAATTAGACTTTTACCGCACTTTCGCTTTCGAACCTTCGATGGCTGAGGGCGAATTTGCGGGCGGTAGGTTTGATGAGGTATGCAACACGTTGTTCCTCCAAGCAATCGAATTCTATAAGCAGAAAAGTCATCGAATTGCGGAAGCAGCACTTCCTGTATTCAAACAGGTGTACGAGGATAAGAACAATAAGTTTGATAAAATCCTAGTGCCAATCACCGACGGTATCAAAACCCTTCAGGTCACATCAGTACTTCAAGAGGTTATTGAAACAGGCGGACAATCGCTCACCACTGATATTGAAAAAGGAATTTCCATTGCCATTATTGATGATGAATGGAAAGAGCACTTGCGCGCAATGGACGATCTACGTCAAAGTGTTCAAGGGGCAGTATACGAGCAGAAAGATCCACTTTTGATATACAAATTTGAGTCTTTTGAACTTTTCAAAACGCTCGTTGCTAGAATCAATCAGGAGATTGTTGGCTTCTTGTTCCGAGGTGGATTGCCTGCTTCAGATGCAAGTCAAATGCGCCAGGCTCCAGCCGCTCCCGCAAAGCAACCAAAACTTCAAGAAAGCCATCCTAGTTTGGATGCGCCGGTTGAAGCAGAGCGTGTTCAGGGAGGCCGTCCTCAACCGGCGCCACGTCCTGTAAAGACTGCTCCGGTGGTTAAAGAGGGTAAGACGTATGGCCGAAACGATGCAGTAACGGTTCGAAACCTATCTACCGGTGAGGTGCAGAACATTAAATACAAAAAAGCTTTGCCTTTGCTAGCGCAAGGATGGGTCATTGAAGATTAAGTCCATGTTTTGGAACCTACTCACACGAATCTTATTGCGGAATAGACTAGCATGGCTAGTCACTGTAGCCTTGTCGACGGCGTTCATGGCTTACCAAGGTGCGTCTGTGGAAATGGAGTACGGCTTTGCCAAGCTGATGCCCGATACGGATTCGGTTTCGATTGAATACGACCAGTTGGTAGAAGAGTTTGGCCAAGTGAGTAATACCATCGTCATTGCGATGGAAGATGCGGACTTTTTCAAACGCGAGCATTTGGAGGATTGGACTCAACTCATGGTCGACCTCAAGAGGGTAGATGGTGTTGAGTTCGTGCAGAGTCTTACCGAGGCCTACGGTTTAGTGGTCGATAGTGCTACAGAAAAATTGGCCCCCGATACCTTGTTTAAGGCATTGCCACAAAACGGCGAAGAGGAAATTGCACTCGAGGCAAAGGTGAAAAGCTGGCCTTTTTATAAAGGAGGTTTATACCAGGGAGATACCTACATGGCCATCTTGCGAATTGATGAGGCCCGCCTGTACAATAAAAACATTCGTCCCATAGTAGAATCTGTTCGTGATATACTTTTTGCATGGGAGGAAAAGACGGGTCGCGATTTGCACATGTCCGGACTGCCTTGGTTGCGGATAGCGAATTCCAGTGCCTTGGAAAAAGAGATCTATAGAACGGTGGCCTTGACCTTATTGGTCGTTATGATCATCTTCTATTTGTTTCTAAAAAGTGTTCGGGCCACAGCAATCAGTTTGTTGATTGTGGCCTTAGGTGCAGTTTGGGGCTTCGGAATCATGGGAGTTTTTGGTTTTGGGTTAACCTTACTTTCCTCTTTGGTTCCGCCATTGATCATTGTTATTGGGGTGCCCAATTGTATCTATCTGATCAATAAATACCATCAGGAATACAAAAAGCACGGTAAGCAAATCAAGGCCATTCAGCGCACAGTAAGTAAGGTGGGATATATAGCTCTCATTACGAATCTCACTACCGCGCTTGGTTTTGCTGCTTTCATTTTAACCAGCAGTGAAAACTTGGTTCACTTTGGAGTGGTGAGCTCGCTCAGCATCATTTCAGTTTTTGTCTTGTCCATCATTTTGGTTCCGATCATATATAGTTATGTGAGTCCTCCGAAGGACAAGCACATGAGCCACTTTGATGTGGGTTGGCTCGTAGACTTCTTGGCCTTTTTAGATCATGTCGTTGAACACCAACGCAGGAAAGTTTATGCGGTGACAATAATTGCATCCATTGCAGCTTTCTATGGCATGTCCTTGATAAAAACGGCCGGAAACCTTACGGCGGACTTCAACAAAAACAACCAGATCTACAAAGACGTAAAATACTTTGAGAGAAAATTTGGCGGGGTGGTTCCAATGGATATTGTCATAGATACCAAACGCGAGGGCGGTATTGAAAGATTGACGAACCTTCGCCGCATGGAAGAATTGCAGGATAGCCTGGCCGCTCTGCCTGAACTGAGCCGTCCTGTTAGTATCGTAGACTTTGTCAAATTTGCAAAGCAGGGGGTACTCTTTGGCAACCCAGATATGTATTCGCTGCCCTCACGATCTGAGCAACAATGGTTGTTGACGTATTTGCCCCGAGGCATGAAAGACGACACGGGTTTGGCAAAATCTATGGTTACGGAAAATGGCCAAAAGGCGCGTATTTCTGTTCAAATGGCAGATTTAACAACGCCGGAAATGCGGGTTCTAACTGCAGATGTAGAGCGAATAGTTGGAAAAGTATTCCCGGATGAGAACTATGATGTGACCATTACGGGTGCATCGATAAAGTTCATTCAGTCAACCAATTATTTGATCAATAATCTGATACTCTCATTAGTGCTTGCGGTATTGGCCATATCTATAATCATGGCGCTCCTTTTCATGAGTGGTCGAATGGTCTTGATTTCACTTATTCCCAACCTCATTCCCATGCTGATAACAGCGGGAATCATGGGCTATGCTGGCATACCGTTGAAGCCTTCAACCATCTTGGTGTTTAGCATTGCCTTTGGGATCTCGGTAGACGATAGTTTGCACTTCTTGGCAAAGTATCGCCAGGAGCTAAAGGCAAACGGTTGGAACATTAAATGGGCCGTAAAAAGTTCTATTTTGGAGACGGGGTTGAGCATGTTCTACACTTCAGTAGTGCTTTTCTGTGGATTCTCGGTCTTTATGACTTCTAGTTTCGCAGGAAACCAGAGCTTGGGTTTGCTCACTGCCATAACCCTGTTTGTGGCCATGCTCAGCAACCTTATTGTATTGCCTTCGCTTTTGATGACCATGGAAAAATGGGTCACCAAGAAGGATTTAAGCGAGAACATTCTCGATATTTATGATTCAGAGGTAGATACTGAAGAATCGGAAACGGAATAATCATGAAAGGAATCATACTTGCCGGAGGCTCCGGAACGCGACTACACCCACTGACTTTAGCCGTGAGTAAGCAGCTCATGCCGGTCTACGACAAGCCGATGATTTACTACCCGTTGAGCACCTTGATGCAAGCGGGCATCAACGAGATTTTGATCATCACTACCCCCCACGATGCGCCTTTGTTCCAAAAGTTATTGGGCGACGGGTCGCAGTTGGGTTGTAGGTTTGAATACACCATCCAAGAGCGCCCAGAGGGATTGGCACAAGCATTTATCCTTGGCGCCGATTTTATTGGCGATGATAGCGTCGCTTTGATCTTGGGGGACAACATCTTCTATGGCTCGTCCATGTCGCAGGTGTTGCAAGCAAGCAAGGACCCGCAAGGTGGTGTGGTCTTCGCTTACCGCGTGAGCGATCCGGAACGCTATGGCGTAGTGGAGTTTGATAAAGAAATGAAGGCATTATCTATTGAAGAGAAGCCTGAACACCCGAAAAGCGACTATGCTGTACCGGGGTTGTACTTCTACGACAATCGCGTGGTGGACATTGCCAAAAACTTGAAGCCAAGTCCGAGAGGGGAGCTGGAGATCACGGATGTGAACAAGCGCTACCTCGAGATGGGGGCATTGGAAGTGGGTGTGTTGGACCGCGGAACGGCCTGGTTGGATACGGGAACGTTTGCGAGTTTGCAGCAGGCCGGTCAGTTTGTGGAGGTCATTGAAGAACGCCAAGGTTTGAAGGTGGGCTGTATTGAAGAGATTGCCTACGAGCAAGGATTCATTGATGCGAACCAGCTCGAACAATTGGCCCAGCCTCTCGTTAAAAGTGGATACGGTCAATACCTGCTCAAACTTTTACGATAAATGGAAAACCTCGCCGCCCTCCAAAGCCTGTTTCAAAAAGAAATTGACGCATTGAATTTGGGAACACAGCCTGCAAAGCTGTACGATCCCATGCACTATATCATGAACCTTGGCGGCAAGCGATTGCGTCCCATTTTAGCCTTGATGGGCGCAGGTCTTTACGGCGATCCCACGAAGGCGATGCCGCAAGCCATGGCCATCGAGCTCTTTCATAATTTCTCCCTAATTCACGACGACATCATGGATGCCGCTCCTCTGCGTCGAGGACAGGAAACGGTACACATCAAATGGGATGAAAACATTGGCATCCTGAGCGGTGATGGCATGCTTGTTAAGGCCTATCAATACGTAGCACAATGTGCCCCTGAGTTGTTGCCAGATGTCCTTTCAACCTTTTCGCAAACTGCACTTGAAGTTTGTGAAGGTCAACAAATGGACATGGATTTTGAAACCATGGACGAGGTCGCACTTCCCACATATATTAAAATGATCCAATTCAAGACTTCGGTCTTGTTGGGTTGTGCCATGAAAATTGGTGCGCTCGTAGGAGGTGCTTCGAAAGAAGATGCTGCGGCATTGTATGAATTCGCACTGCTGTTGGGAACCTCTTTCCAAATCAAAGACGACTACCTTGACGTTTATGGCGACCCAGAGAAATTTGGCAAGCAGGTAGGCGGTGATATTTTGAGCAATAAAAAGACCTTATTGTGGATTGAAGCGGCAAAACGCGCCGCTGAAAAGGGTGTTGATTTCAATGCACTCGCACAAATGCCGGCTGATGAGGCTAAGGTGAGCGCCTTCCAAAATCTGTACAAGGACTTGGAGGTGGATGTCTTTGCTAAAAACGAGATTGACCGATATTACCAACGCGCATTAGAAGCCTTGGATAAGGTTTCTCTAAGCGACGAAAAGGTGGCACCACTTAAAGAATTTGCCGCGTGGTTATATGGCCGTGAATCTTAATTGATTCCCCCAGCTTTTCGGGTTATTTTTGCACCTGAAAAACACTTTTCCATGAATGTATTGGTTTTAGGCTCGGGTGGTCGCGAGCACGCATTATCTCATAAGATTTCTCAAAGTTCAAAGCTGAGCAAGCTGTTCATAGCGCCAGGAAATGGTGGAACGCATGCTTTAGGGGAGAACGTATCATTGAATATTGAAGATGCGGCGGCAGTAGGCACATTCGTTAAAGCCAATGCTATCGACATCGTGGTTATAGGCCCTGAGGCACCACTCGTGGCTGGTGTTCACGATGGTCTAAAGGCAGATCCAGAACTTTCAAGTCTTATCGTTGTAGGTCCACGTCAGGCGGCTGCGGAACTTGAAGGATCAAAAGATTTTGCCAAGGAGTTCATGATGCGCCACAACATCCCAACGGCTGCCTACCAAACCTTTACCAAGGATACTTTGGCTGAAGGTCAGGCATTTTTGGAGACCTTGGATGCTCCTTATGTATTGAAAGCAGATGGCTTAGCGGCAGGAAAAGGGGTGTTGATCATCGAAGACCTTGACGAAGCCAAGGAAGAATTGAAAAACATGTTGGTGGATGCCAAATTTGGCGATGCTTCATCACGCGTGGTTATCGAAGAATTCCTCGCGGGTATAGAATTCAGCATTTTTGCCTTGACCGACGGTAAAGGAGGTTATGTCATTCTTCCAGAAGCGAAAGATTACAAGCGTATTGGTGAGGGCGATACCGGTCTCAATACCGGCGGTATGGGTGCAGTAAGCCCCGTGCCATTTTTTGATGCTGCTTTGCGTGATCGCACCGTAAATGAAATAATTGATCCAACCATTAAAGGATTGGTAAAGGACAACCTACCGTACCAAGGATTTGTATTCTTTGGTTTGATCAATACATCAAAAGGTCCGAAGGTTATTGAATACAATGTCCGCATGGGCGATCCAGAAACAGAAGTGGTCATTCCACGATTGGAAACCGACCTCATTGATTTGTTTGTTGCCATGGACAATGGAACCCTAGGTGATATCGACCTCCAAGTAAATCCACAGACAGCGACCACCGTTATGGTCGTTGCGGGTGGTTATCCGGAAGCCTACAAGAAAGGCGATGTGATTTCAGGCCTTCGTGATTTTGAAGAAACTACGGTATACCATGCTGGTACTAAAGGAAGCGATGAAATAGTGACCAATGGTGGTCGCGTGATGGCCTTTACCAGCTTTGGTGCGGATAAAGATGAAGCCTTGTCCAAGAGCTATGCGGCCATCGCAGAGGTGAAATTTGACGGTATGAACTACCGCAAGGATATTGGATTTGATTTGTAATCCCGGAGCGAGCGAAGCGAGCTCCGAACAGGGACCAACAAAAAACCCCGGCGCAGCCGGGGTTTTTTGTTAAATGCGTTCAAAAGTTTACGCTTCTCCGTTAGCTTTATGCTTTCTCATCTGGAGTACCCAGTAGATCAAACCACCGGCAATTACGAGCATGAACAATCTATTCACGTTATCACCTGCGATAGGAAGTATTTTAAACGTTGCCTGGAAAATATCTCCTAGGCCCTCAAAGAAATTTCTTAACATAGCACGAGCGTTTTGTGCCGCTAAAATAAAACAAAAAAGCTGATGCTTCTCCGCTATTTCAGAAAGATTGATGCCTTCTCCGGACTCCGGTTATTTGCCATTGCCTTGTTGGCGCTCCTTGCCATTTGGTTTGAGGCGCAAGACGCATGGATCAGTCTCGGGTGGAGCCTAGTTTTGGGCGGAGCCTGGTTGTATTTGTCTTGGACGTTGATGCGGGATCGTTGGGTTGTTCGTGGCACCTTGTTCCGATTTTTAATTTACTTCATCACAGGGGTCTACTGGACGAGCGAGTTCTACTTGAACACCTTGCTCTTTTATACTTTGGTGGTTGAGTTGAATTGGCACCTCGTTGAACACCATAAGAGAAGAGGAGCGGTTTTGTCGGTGCTGCACAGCGGTACACTCACAGCGCTCGCATCACTTTGGAACCCTTCAGAGACTATTTTTTTGGCGTCCATTACTTTGATCGTATGGCTTATTGCAGGGGGTGTTCGCTTACGTACTGTTTTGCAGTGGTTGCTCGCTTGGGGCGTTGCGCAAGCAGCGGTAATGTTTAGCACAGCAGGTAATTTTGAACTAGAAATGAAGGTCCAAGGGGCCGAAGTACCAACGATGTGGTGGTTACTTCCTATTGTTTTGATGTTGTTTGCCATTTCAGAGTGGGTACAGTCGTATCTAAAAGCCAATCAGACCAACAAGTCGCGCGGCATTGTTGCTGGATTGTGGATCATAGGTGGTGCCGTTTTGGCTTGGACAATGCATTCTGAATTTGCCTTTGCACTCATGTTTTTAGGGTTGTCGTATCATTTGACCAACGCCTTACGTTATTTAAAACGTGAGCGCCTTGGTGAGGCATTGCTCTGGTTGGTCGTTATTTTTGTACTGATCACGCATTTTGACTTGATACTCTTGTAATGGCAGTTGCCCCATCCATATTGGTCGTCCGATTATCCGCAATAGGTGACCTCATCCTAACCGCTCCTGTGGTAGCAAGGCTTCATGCCGACGGCTATCGTGTAGTACTCCTTTGTAAAGACGCTTACCGGTCTGTTGGTACTACGCTGCCTGGGGTTGAGGAGGTGCTGTCTTGGGAAAAGGACCGATTCAATTTGCCGAAACGTTCAAATACATTCAGTGCGATCCTAGACTTACAAGGCACGGCTAAATCCAAAAGATGGTGCCAGCAGTGGTCCATCCCCGTGCACACATATAGAAAGCCATATGTGCGTCGAGCAGTATTGCTTGCAACTAAATCTTCACAACTGGCTTTAAAGCCAGTTGTTGAGCGCTACTTTGATGCTGCCGCTCCACTAATAAAAGGGCCACGAGATTCCAATGACGTGAACGATCAGCTGCGACTACCACAGGTGAGTACAAAATTGCCCCAAAGCCCATACATCGCCGTAGTTCTTGGTGGTTCTTACGCAGGTAAGCGGTTAAACTTCGAATCTTGGAGGACCGTTATTGGTGACCTATTAAAAATAGGAATGCCCATCGCCTTGGTGGGCGGACCGGAAGAAGCGGGAATTGGCGAGAGTTTAGAACAACCCTTGGGTTCGGGTATTACCAACTATTGCGGCACCACTACGATTATTGAGGGTATTGCTGTAGTTGCTGGTGCAGCCCTAGTCATTAGCGGTGATACCGGGTTTATGCATGCGGCAGCGAATTTTAGAAAACCCATCATTAGTCTTTGGGGAGGCACGCATCCCTCGCTAGGATTCGCTCCATGGCCCAAACAATCGGACCATCACGAAATCATTTCGAAGAGTTTTTGGACACCGGCTTCCAAACATGGAAAGGTGCCTTTTTGGATGCCAAATCCTATGAAAAAACTGCCCCTAGGCGAGATAGCTCTTACTGCTCAGCAGATTCTGAAGGATAAAACAACGCCTTAAGTTCCGTCGCAGCGCTAGGATCCATCTTCCCAGCAATGATTAGTGCCAATTGTTTTCTGCGCAATGCCGCATCGAAACGCTGTTGTTCCAATTCGGATTCCGGATGAATGGATGGAATTTTAACAGGACGCCCTAAACCATCTACTGCGACAAACGTGAAAATCCCTTCATTTGCCTTCAACCGAGGTTGCCCGGGGCCTTTTGACTCTAAATAAACATCAGCAATGACTTCCATCGAAGAGGTAAAGGCGCGGCTGACCTTCGCTTCAATGGTTACGATAGCCCCTTGTGGAATAGGATTCTTAAAAGCCACATTATTGATGGTAGAGGTAACGACAGTTTCTTTACAGTGGCGGTTCGCAGCAATGGCGCAAGCGCGGTCCATCCAGCTCAGCAACTGTCCTCCGAAAAGATTATTGAGATTGTTTGTGTCGTTCGGCAACACAATTTGTGTCATTACCGTAAGACTGTCCATAGGAGTCTTGCCCTGTGCCATGTCAGATATATTTTATGCTACAAAATTAGGGGATGCCTGCTTAGTAGGCGTAAATCCAAGCGTACTTGTTGATGGATTTTTGAATCTCGGCCAAATCCTGCTTGGCAGCTTCGCGAGTCAAATAGTTCCCAATACCAACTTTGATCAATGATCCAGGTAGAATGTTGATGTCCATACCTTCTGCTTGAAGCTCTTCGGCTAGGTTGGTGGCGTTTTCTTCTATCTTGAACGACCCAACTACAATGTAGTATTTCTTAGTCGCTACGGCGGTTTTCTTCACCACTTTGGGAGCTGTAACAGGTGCATCTGCTGCGGGGACTTCTACTTCCTCAACAACCGATTCTGCATCTTGAGGAGCAGCGACTTCGGCGTCCATAGATTTGTTTGAACGGTCACTATGGTCCAATTGGATACTTTTCCCAGGAGCGAACCATCCTGCCATTTCGGTATGCAGTTCCGTTTGGTATACGCCAAGGCTAACTAGTGCCGTAATGGCTGCTGCAACGGCGGCTTTACGCCATGCTTTCAGACCTTGCGAACGATTTTCTGTGACAATTTTCAGGCTCGCTGCCACTTTTGTCTCTAGCGCACTAGGTTCGGAAAGTGGATGTAGCATCACTGCTGAGAAACCAAAGGCGTGTGCATCAAATTGATTGTTCTTCTCAGCTACGAATGCGCCGTTCTTTCTAAACGATCCCAATCCCTGTAGCAACAAAATACTGCCCGAGTCTAATGTAGTTTGCCATTGATTCAGCTTGCGTAGGATCCAGCTCTCAGCAACTTCCATGCTGCAGCGCATTTGCTTCATCACCGCTGGCAATAAACTGTTTTCAGTGGTCGTGTTTGACGGGGTAAAGCCTACATATTTCCCTCGTGGAAATGCCGTATTCGTCACTGCATCCCATCGGGCTGATTTCTCCATTAAAAAGAAAGTGCCCCAACCTGGAAGTTGAACGCGCCCTTTTTCGGACAATCGTTGAATTATGAAAGCTTCTATCTGCATCACTAACAAAAATGCAAAAACTGTGCGTAACTCTATTTTATTAGGTCGCACTAAGAGCGTAGTTTTTATACACAACCTGTTAATAACCCCCGTCTATGAAAGCCTTACTTGCACTGCATTTTCTTGGTAGCCTGACCAATTATCAAAAGAAGAACATCCTTAACGAATACCTTTATTCCGGTAACCCAAATCCTCAAGGAATTGAAAATCAAATTTTAAAGGAAATTCCGAGTCAATCGGATTGGGATCGAGCGCAGGAAAGGGCCTTCAACGAAGAGCGCCATGCGCGCGAGGAGGGCTATGACATCTTGTTGTTAACAACTCCGAAATACCCTGCTTACCTCAAAGAAATCACGGATCCTCCAATTGCCCTCTTTGGCAGAGGAAAGTGGCCGCAATCAAAAGTTCCGCTTGCCGTGGTAGGTACCCGTAAACCAACACATTATGGACAAATAGCGGCACAACATTTAAGTGCCACTTTGAGTGAATTCCCCATAAATCTTGTCAGCGGTCTGGCACTTGGTATCGATGCGGCAATTCACCAAGGAGCGATAGATTCGGGCGCCGCCACCACCGCATTTCTCGCTGGTGGCATGGGCCACTTCACGCCCCGCCGAAACATGCGGCTTGCTCAAGCTATGCTCGACGGTGGTGGGGGCTATTTCACAGAACAGCCCTTCGCGCAGCATCCAGAGAAGTACACATTCCCCGTAAGGAACCGACTGATAGCGGGCGCGAGTTTAGCAACGCTCGTTTTAGAGGCTGCGCGAAAAAGCGGCGCCCTCATAACCGCCAATCAAGCATTTCACTACGGTCGAGAAGTTTTTGCTTTACCAGGTGCTTTAAACATGCCCATGAGTGCGGGGCCAAACGCGCTTTTAGAGGATGAGATTGCACATGCAGTGGTTAGTTGGGAACGCTTCCCTTCACGTTTCTATCCACTTTGGAGAAAAAATGACGGTCAATTGGACTTGACCAATGAATTGGAAGGACAGATTTTGCAGTTATTCCCCCATGGAAGACGTGTTAAATCGGTTCAAATACGGCAGCGTTTAAATATTGAAAACGCTAGTGTTTTCAAGGGTCTAAGAACATTAATCGACCTGGGTTTTATAGAGCAAATAGGAAACGATACGTATTGTCGGAAAACTGTGTTATGAAGTGAATGTTAAGTTGGGTTTTGTTCTACATTTGCTATGAAAACCTATCAATACAACAGACAAAATGTCGAGCCAGTACCAAGGCCTCATCGATGCTTTCGTAGCAAAGGTAGAAGCCGCCAACCCGAACGAGCCTGAATTTATGCAGGCGGTGCAGGAAGTTGCAGAATCTGTAATTCCTTTCATTGAAAACAATCCCAAGTACAAGGGAAAGAGCCTACTCGAGCGTATCGTGGAGCCGGAACGAACTATTATGTTCCGCGTGCCATGGACCGATGATGCCGGCAATGTCCATGTGAACAAAGGTTACCGAGTGGAGTTTAACAGCGCTATTGGCCCCTACAAAGGCGGTTTGCGTTTCCATCCAACGGTAAACTTGAGCGTTCTAAAGTTTTTGGGCTTTGAGCAAATTTTTAAAAACGCCTTGACCACATTGCCTATGGGTGGTGGTAAAGGAGGTTCAAACTTCGATCCAAAAGGGAAATCTGATGCAGAAGTAATGCGCTTCTGTCAGAGTTTCATGACCGAGTTGTCTCGCCACATAGGCGCAGATACGGATGTACCTGCCGGTGATATCGGTGTAGGTGCGCGTGAGATTGGATTTATGTTTGGTCAATACAAGCGTATCCGCAACGAGTTTACCGGTGTTTTGACGGGTAAGAGCTTGTCGTGGGGTGGGTCGTTGATCCGTCCAGAAGCGACCGGGTATGGAACAGTATACTTTACTCGCGAAATGCTTGCAACGAAAGGTCAAAGCTTCGAGGGTAAGAGAGTTGTAATCTCCGGATCAGGAAACGTCGCCCAGTTCGCTGCTGAAAAAGTAATGGAGCTAGGCGGTTCGGTTCTTACATTGAGCGATTCTTCTGGTCACATCGTATGTGATGGAGGAATGAGCCGTGAGCAATTGGAGTTTGTTATGGACTTGAAGAATGTGCGTCGCGGACGTATTTCTGAAGCTGCAGAGGCGTTCTCAAATATCACTTTCCACGAAGGCACGCCTTGGGGTGTGAAGTGTGATGTAGCGTTGCCATGTGCTACTCAAAACGAGTTGAAAGGCGATGATGCAAAATTATTGATTGCTAACGGAGTTATAGCACTTGGTGAAGGGGCTAACATGCCTTGTACACCTGAAGCGGTGGAGCAATTCCAAAGCAACGGTGTGCTATTCTCGCCAGGTAAAGCATCCAATGCAGGTGGTGTTGCTACCTCAGGTTTGGAGATGAGCCAGAACAGCCTTCGCATGAGCTGGACTCGCGAAGAAGTGGATGGCCACTTGGGTCGAATCATGACAGACATCCACAGTTCTTGTGTTAAGTATGGAACCAGAGAAGACGGTTCTGTAGATTATGTACAAGGCGCTAACATTGCCGGTTTTGTCAAGGTAGCAGATGCTATGCTTGATCAAGGTGTGGTGTAAGCAGGACCAAATATTTGAAATAAAACGGGCGCCCATTGGGCGCCCGTTTTGTTTAAAGCCATTACGTATTTATCCCAACCACCAGCGTTGCACCTGATCAATGCAACCTTCGCGATGGGTTATATGCCCCATATGTCCTGATGGAGAGGTATACCTAATTCCGATAGATTTCATTGACCACCATTGTTCAACACTTTCAAATGGAATTACGGTATCTGCCTTGCCGGCAAAAACCGCGATGTCCTGAGGTTTAAGATGAGGTGGAGGGGCGTGCAGGATATGAGTACGATCCGTACGCGCTTTCATTCCCAAAATTGCCGCCACGATTCCTTCTGTACTCAACTCAAGACTTTGCTCAATCTGTGAGTTGATTTCATTTTTGTATTTGAGCCGCATTTCAGGATCGAAAAGTTGTGGTATGGAGGCACGCACAAAGGAATTTTTATTTTGCTGAACCAGCTCAGCAGCCTTGTTTCGCATGAGTTTGCGCTCTGCGGAATCGGCCAATGGCGTGGAGAAGAAGAGCCCAATTTTGGAGAGAAACTCAGGATATTTTTCAGCGCATGCCAAGGCAACATAACCGCCCATGCTATGCCCGAGTATGCATACTTTTTCTAGGTTTAGATTAGCACAAACAAACCACACGGCCTCTGCCATGAGTTCCATGGTATGAATCTTGTCAAAGCAATCGCTTTGGCCATGGCCAGGTAAGTCGATGAGCAAAACATCTCCGTTCTTCCTCCAAGCGGGTAGAAGTTGCTCCCACATGCGTGAATCTTCCATAAACCCGTGCAAAAGCACAAGTGTCGGAACCTCGGCCGCTTCATTGTGGAGGTACTCGAAATGAATTTGTCCGC
>Ga0255783_10000270_pt1 | contig 61399 bp, 41 predicted proteins | sample 011ome_22_FD_179981 | JGI IMG/M metagenome (GOLD analysis project Ga0255783, IMG submission 179981) | Coastal salt marsh microbial communities from the Groves Creek Marsh, Skidaway Island, Georgia - 011507BT metaG (version 2) | ecosystem: Environmental > Aquatic > Marine > Intertidal zone >... | reverse complement strand
AGAGATTTTTCCAAGTTCTCACCACCTTCCCAACCATTGGCAGCGGCGACAAAAAGCCAAGCATACCCCTTTCGGTCTTCTTGCTCCACGCCCTTGCCCTCAATGTAGCTTAGGCCTATCCGCACTTGGCTTGTTAGGTGGCCCATGTTTGCGGCTTTCTCAAAGCACTCAAAAGCTTCCTCAGGATTTTTGGCTACGCCCTGACCTTCGTCATAGCAGATACCAAGTCTCCAGTAATTCTCGGCACTTCCTTCCTCTGCTGCTTTTTTAAACCATTTAAATCCCTCAGGTTTATCTTCAGGGACGCCATCACCTAACATGTAAGCACTGCCAAGGTTGTACTGTGCAGCCGTTGACCAAGAACTTTCTTCAAGCCACTCGGCGACTTGCTCTGGACTCCTTCCCGATACTGAAAAATGAATACAAAAAATAAATAAAACTATTAAACGATGTAGCATATTTTACTCACCCATCAGCTTGGGGTTAGCCTCAACCATCTCGCGGGCCATTTTCTGTGCTTCGGCGATTTGATCTGAGGTCATGTCTTTCGTGAGGCTGTCTCGCATCTCACCGCCAACAGCCATCCCATTGGCCCCAGCAAAATTGAACCACACATGCGCTTTGACAAGGTCCTGAATGACGCCGTCGCCGTCGTTGTACATACGGCTGAGGGCGAACTGAGCTTCTACAACACCTTGCTCAGCAGCTTTCGTGAGCCACTTAACCGCCTCCTTGTGATCTTGAAGGACGCCTTCGCCAAAGGCGTACATCTCACCGAGCTTCGCCTGGTACACGGCATCGCCTTGCTCAGCCATCTCTTTAATCTCTTCAAACGTTTCCGCCCAACCCGAGAACGAAATCGAGCACACCACAAAAGCCGCGAGGCAACGTACAAATGGGGAGGCAGTGGAAAATATAGCACGGATCATACCTTCTTTTGACATCACAGCTACGCCCCATCAAGCTCTCTCTTCAATTATGAAGCAGCTTTCATTCATCCTAGCCTTTCTTAGTCTCCTGCAAGTCGCCTTCTCCCATTCAGGTCGCACCGACTCAAATGGGGGCCACTGGGATCGGAAGGCAGGAACGTATCACTTCCACAATCAGGGAACCACGCCAAGAACCTCTGTTCCCAGCTCATCTAAAGCGTATTCAGAAAGCTTTTACCAAGAGCAATACGCCAAGAAACTGGGCGGCAGGACAGAAGTGACTATGCCTGACGGCACTCGCTGCGACATCCTAACAGACACCCACGCCATTGAAGTGGACTTTGCGGACAAATGGGCAGAGGCCATTGGCCAGAGTCTTAATTACGCTATGCAGACAGGCAAGAAGGCTGGCATTGTACTTGTGCTAAAAGACAGGGGCGACGAAAAGCACTTGGATAGACTCGGGAATATGGCGAGACACTACTCAATGGACATTGAGATTTTTCCGCACCGAGTGTTCTAAAAAAAGCTTAACAAAGAGTTTCTGAACTAGTTGAGGGTCATTGATTAGGCCTTCAAATATACTAGCCTATTATTAATTGCATGGTGAGAGGGACCATGCGTTTGACAGCTTTCTCCTTGGGTTAACTGAATTCAGAAGAACGAGCACGAATGTATTGAGGAGCTTAACCGTTATCCTTGTTTTAATAGGTGGAAGAATTGAATTTAAAGTAAAAATATAGTAGGTTTAATCCTAGCCTCGCATAGCGATTGTGGAGATGCATTGCTTCCACCTAGTCATGTACAAGAAAGCAAGATTTTTCTTAATGGCAGCCTCACTATGTGTACATTTAAATTTGCTTCTGGCAGATTCGGATGAGACAAGTGATGAGAATTTAGATTGGATTGCTGTCGAGACTGATACCATCAACGAACGGTTGAACAAAAATGGAGCCGGCTATGTCCAGATAGTTGATGGCGAGCGAGAGCTTCAGGTGAGCCATGACGATGGAAGCCCGATGCATTTAAGCTTCGTATATTCTGCAGATGATGGGAGTGGTCATACGATGATCCCATTCGCTGTTTCCAAAATAGAAAATCCAGATTACGGATACATTATTGCTGTCAGAAATATAAGTAAATATCCTGATGAAAATAGAATTGTAGAATACAAATATTGGGAGCTATATAAATTAGATTCTAATGGATCTCTAAAGAATTGGAACGACGTACTATATGTCGAGAGCGGCATAGTGGCCTATGAAGAGACTTTTGGTCAAGACCTTGATGGTGATATGCATGTAGGCTTAAATCTATCAGCTTTGATATCCATCGAATCTGATACAAAAAATGAGCTACTTAAAACCAACGAGGAAGGGGAAGTTTATATATTGGGAGGGATTGATGATCAGAACCCGATATTAGTTGTGAGACCAGAAGGGGGTGCGGCTCTTCTCTCGGATGAGTATCAATGGTCTTGGAGTGAGGAGATTGAGGGCAACACGGCGTTACGGACACAGTCTGTTTCCCGTTCGCCGTTCGCGGTAGCGAAACAGCAAGATGGAAAATTCTCGATGATTTACATAGTAAATAATCGAGTAGATTTTAAGTTCGACAACGATGAATTGAATGATTCTTACGAAGCGGAGACTTGGTCAGAGTATATTGTATATTCAGTTTCGGCAGAAGGGGTTTTGGATTGGGAGGAAGAGTGGACAGAATCAATTCTCGATTATGAGCCCCTATTTGACCAAGACTTTGATGGTAATGGTAGCGCGGTCGGCTTTACGCTGGCGGGATTAAAGTTTCTCGGTGGCTCTGAAGTTAGCGATGCAACTAGTTTGCGTTTGGTTAAGGAGGGTGTTTACGAGGGTATTGACTCAATAACGACTAAGGAGCGACTTATATCGCCGTGGGAGATTTTACTGATGGTAGAATCACAGCGAACGGTAGCGAAACACCCATTAAGATCGTGGAAGAATGGGGAGGTGCAGCAAATTTAGAATACCAACATTCGTGGAGTGATCAAGGAGAGGGATGGACAAACAGCGGCACGGTGCAGGTTTCCGTTATGAAAATTGCTGAACTGGGAAATGCCCTCAAAGACGAAATCAGCGGCGGTCATTACCTGCTGGTTCGAAAGCACCTTGAAAGTTTTGTATACAGCAACATAAACGCAGAAACAGGGGAGTTGGAGACAAGTGAGGAGTCTAAAGTCAATTACGATTCTTTTGTATTAAGCTCGGAGGGAGTCATTAATAATGAGGAGAGCTACAAGTGGTTTAACGAATTAGAGGATTTGGAAATCAGATACTTCGTTGATGTGAACCAGGATGGTAGTGTTGGAGGAGATCCTTCATCTATTTTGTTTGTTGAGAGCGATACGATAGGTGCTCGTCTGAGAAAGAGCGATTCTGGGGGTTTGTTCGTGGCGTCTGAAGGGGAGGGTTTAAATGATATGCCCTCGCCGATAGTCGACGAACATGGAAATTATCCGTATTTTGAACACACTTACTCCAATTCTGAATATTCCCATTCAGAGATACCGATTGCTGTGGAGGAGAAATCAGATGGTGGCTACTGGTTGGCCATACGAATTAACTGGAGCCATTCGTATGTAGATGAGAACAGTGGAGAACAGTTGCAATCTGAAGACGAGCAATATCGGTTGGTAGGCCTTACCTCTGAATTAGTGGTTGATTGGAGCGAGGAGCTGTGGGTTGAAAGTGTACTTGATATAGAGGATAAGTTTAACCAAGACTTCAATGATGATGGCGGTATCGGACTGTCCGAAGCTATTCTAACGCGCGTAGAGACTGATGATTCAGGGCTTGAATTATTCACTCTGGGTAATGATGGCGGGATTCTTTTTGAAAAAGAACAAGGAGAGTTCGTTACTTTAAAAGATGAATGGGGCTGGACCCCCTCATTTTTTGAATCCTACAAGGATGAAACCAGCGGGTTCGAGTTTAAAAAGGTGCCGTATGCTATCGAGAAAGACGCGGTAACAGGTTATATCAATTTTATAATGCGACTTGAGGATTCATGGCCTTCGGAGGACGGAGATTCGAGGGAAAAAAACGTCTATTGGGAGTTGGGGATTGCTGATCAGAATGGCGTAGTGCAATGGGACGATTTCACCATGGTGACAGCGCTAGAGTATGAGGAAATTTTCGGACAGGACTTAAATGGTGATGATTCGATAGGGCTTAATTTAGCGTCGGTTCCCTATTCAACAATGGATTCACCTGAAGTGGATGGAGGATCCAATGCCTATCTGCGTATCGACGACTCATCTGGATCTGTATATGTCCTGGATCATGCTGATTTAGAAAATGACGGGCTTTTAATCCCTGTAACCGACAGTTGGGGAAATCGACACGGTTTTAGGGAGTCGCATAAATGGGAAAACGGAGAACATAGCGCCGAGCCAATAGCTGTGGAAAAAATAGAAGGCCTCAACACAGCAGATCGATCGGATGACAAATACGTGCTGGCTGTCAAAAGAGAAGATTTGTGGCAAGATCCTGCCCTCCCTGATGCACAGCCAGGGCGATACATTAGCTGGGAGATAATAACGCTTTCGTTCGTTGTAAACGAAGACCGAGGAGAACAGTTGCTCTCATTCGATTGGGAAAGCAGTGTTGAATGGTCGGAGTCTATAATGCCATGGGAGGGCCAGTTTGGGACAGATTTGAATGGAGACGGCGGGATTGGCTTAGTTCTCGAAAACGCTCCACTTGAAGTCGATTCCAGTGTCGAGCCTGCGGTCTTAAAAGTGGATTCAGAAGGTTTTCTTTATATAGAAAACCTCGGCGAGACATTAGCCATTAAGGACTCTTGGGGTGGGCGAGATACTTTTGAATATGAACATATTGATCAGGATTCAGGCTATTTACGCGTTCAGGCCCCTATAGCCGTTGCTCAGAATCCTGATGAGCCAGGAGGCTTCCTGCTTATAACCCGTAATTCTTCAACATGGAAAAATTATGAGGGCGAATTAGAGAACAGCGTGGATTGGTCGATAGTGAAAATTGATTCAAAAGGTATTTTCAATTGGGACGACGTTTCGTGGGTACCTTCTGTTATAGATTACGAGTCAATTTTCAAAATAGATTTTAATGGTGATGGATCAAGCGAGGGTCTCGTTCTTGAGGCTCTTGTGTACGTCGAGACGGATTCAGCAAACAATGGCTCTGAAGCTTTCCTCAAAAGGTTTCCGAAAGCAAATACCGTTCCAAAGATACCAGATCCAACTTCACCCAGTTTTATCGAGTACAATAGTGAGTTGTATGAGATTCAAGAAGAGGGAGGCTACGCAGCTTATTTTGATCATTCATACGAAGATGAATTTCACTCGAACAAGAGTACCTTGATTGCTGTTGAGCCGGTAGAAGGGGAAGAAACGTTCTGGTTAGCGATTAAACACGAGTCGCAATCGACAAATGAATCAGGAGAACGTGAGGATTACGCTAACTGGCAAGTTTTACGTTTGATCGGAAATAGTGAAAATTCGAGTGCGACTATTAAATGGGAAGATAATGCGTGGATGCAATCGATAGTAAGTTGGGAGCAGATCTTTAATCAAGATTTGGATGGTGACCAGTATATCGGAATAAATGTAGAGAGCCTGACCCCGTTCGCAACTGACACTTCAGGGGACCTTTTGCGGCAGGACAGTAGCGAGGGCCTGTATATACAAAAAAAGAATGGGGAATTGGTCGCAATAACCGATGAATGGGGAGGGATGGTTAATTTTAATTGGACCTGGAGAGATGGATCGAATGAAGAGACATCTAATCCGTTCGCAATTGAATCTCAGCAAGACGGGTCATTCATATTAGTAGTCGAGAGAAAAGCTAATTGGGATGATAGAAATTATGTTTCCTACGAAACTTTTAGCGTTTCATCGGATGGGGTTGTGAATCGGGATTCTTTTTATTACACGGAAAATCTTGTTGAGCTAGAGGAGGAATTAGGAACTGATTTAAATAGTGATGGCATAGTTGGTTATAGCATAGAGGCATTAGAAATTGTTTCGGGTGAAATTAGCTCAATTGGTTTAGCAAAGGATTCTTTTGGAAAATTTTATATACTAGATTATAACAGCATTACCCCAATATATGATATTTACGGTGGTTCTCCAGACATTGAATTTACCGATTCAGAAGATGGTGGAACTTTCAGCCGAAAAGCTATCACCATAGCTAAATCTTTCATGGATGGAGATTCAGTCTACCAGATTTTTACTAGGTTAATTTTTACTGATCAGAATTCAAAGGAAAACTCATACGGATGGGAGGTTTTGGAGACAGATTCAAAGGGTGTGCTTGATTACGCAAAAAGCCAGTGGACTAATGCCGTTTATGGTTTTGAGACGTCTTTAAACAAGGATATTGATAGTAATGGTGTGATTGGTTTTGTAGTACCGAATTTAATCGATGTCTCATCTGATACAAAAGGTGCTGTGCTTAAAACAGATCAACAAGGGAATCTATTTATAAGTTCTAACGGAAGCACAATACCTGTCGCTAACGAAGATGGATCTCAATTGAGTTTCTCTTACGAAATTACGAAGGATAATGAAAAAATCGAATCGAATCCCTATGCTGTCGAGGCGGATGAGAGTGGAGGTTTCAAAATTGCTATCAAGATTGTCGAAACAAATGTAACGACGTCTGAAAGCGTAACTAATTGGGAAACTTACAATATAAAGTCCAATGGAACCATCGAATGGGAATCTGGAGCATTTGGGCCTGCAATAGCGTCGCATGAAAAGTTTTTTGATCAGGATTTAAATGAGGATGCTAAAATTGGTATAAACGAAGGGGATTTGAACGTTTTACCAAATGACACAGTTGGAGCTATCTTGAAGAAAGACAGTTTCGGAGGCCTTTATATCCATGATCCTGAGAATTCGGGAAGTTATATCACGATAAAAGACAGTCACGGATCGCAACCGAACCTTGAATATAAGGACAGCGATAAATGGGGTTCTATTGAATCTAGTGGATACGCTGTCGAGTTTCAGGCTGCTGAAGAGAACTACGCCCTTTTGATTAAGGAGGTTTACATGCCAGTAGGGTCTGATTCTGCAACTATCCTGTGGCTCATGTATTCAGTCTCGAAAACGGGGTTCATTGATTGGACTTCGGAAATAGCGAGCTTTGCGATAGCTTCAAAGGAGCGTATTTTCAGGCAAGATTTAGATCTCAACGGTGAAATTGGAGAAGACTTTTCATCCTTACTGGCGGTTGAAACAGATTTGGTAGGTGAAAAGGCGAAAACCGATTCAAGTGGCCGATTGTTTATCGAGAAGTTAGACCGCTTACTTTTGAAAATTACTGACGATAGCGGTATGCATGTGAGTTTAGATGATGCAGTTGTATATGCAGCAGAGGCTGTTGATACAGATATAGGAGTAGGCTACTATATACTCTTGAAAATAATTGAAGAATCATCGGAAGAGTTTTATTGGCAGAGGCTATATGCATCAGCAGATGGTGTAATTGATTGGACACTTACAGCTGAACACAAGCGTGCCACGTGGCTCGAAGACGATTTCAATCAAGATATAGACGGTGATGGAAAAATTTCATCGAGAGCCGACCAAATAGGGGAGCTAGCGGACGTCGAAACGGATACGACTGGTGCGATTTTACGCAAAACAAATGATGGGACGCTATTTATTAAGGATGGGAGAACAACTATTCCGATCCTGGATAATTCGAGAGGCCCAGTAAATCTCGACGTTACGATGAAGGTTGAGGGGTTGAGCTATTCATCGATAGCGATGGCTGTGCAAGCGAAACGTGATGGAGGCTATTCAGTAGTTGTAAAGGATACTTTCGAATTCAATGAGGCCACGGAAGTATCTTACGGAGTTTACGATATTTCTGAAGATGGAGAACTTGATAAAAGTTCCTTGATTTTCTACACTCCGGCGGGTTTAAACGAAGCCGTTTTTGGCCAAGATATAAATGGTGACGGGGTAGTCTCGCAGCAAGTTTCCAACTTTGTGGCTGATGCAAAAGATAAGGCTGTTATAACCAGTAAAGATGCATTAGACCAAGCGAGTGATACTGCTCAGTCAAAGCTTTACACTTTGGGTGCTATTTCAAGTACGAAGGAAGACGATCAAGCTGCAAAGTCGGAACAAGTGACGATGTACGTTGCGGGTGCGGGGCAAGGGAATTCGCATTTCGACTTGGAGGTATCGGTTGCTAATAGACACTCCGAAATAATGGCTGCTAAGACAGCAAGAGATGCAGGGCGTGAAGGTTTTACGCCGTTAACTGAGGTTCTTGATTTTTCGGTAACAATCACTGATCCAGATAAATTTGGCCAAATCGTAAGCTTAGAGTGGATTATACCAGAAGGTACTGAAAACCCTGTCTATCTTAAGCGAAATCAAGCCAGCGGTGAATACTTCGACTTCAAATATGATGAAAAAATTCGCGAAGGTTATATATACGATGAAGCAACACGTACAATGACTGTATATATCAGGGATAATGGTAGATACGATGATAATCCTGCCTTAGGTATAGTGAGAGATCCAGCGGTTTTGTATGCGGGAGATGATGAAACGTCAGCTGACGTAGATGATGACGGGATTGTCGATTCCTCGGACTATGATGATGACTCCGATGGTTTTTCTGACGTCCTCGAACAAATTGCTGGGGGTGATCCAAAGAATCCACAAGATATCCAGGTGACCGAAGAATATCTTCAGAGTATTGGACTGTCTAATAGTATACTAGCATCCGCGGTGGAACTAGGAAAGGAGGATGTCAAAGGAAATCCGGCTGAATATGGAATAGATCGCTATACAGAAGAGGAGAGGAATAATGCTGTTGAGGCTGCTCGTGCCATCGTGAACGTGTCAGCTCGAGTTGACCTTGGTGTTGGTGGCCTCGTAACACCAGGCTTCACTGTGTTAGGCCAGCAGAAGAAGATGCTCGTTAGAGCAGTTGGGCCGAAGCTTGCAGATTTAGGTGTTGGTAACCCATTGCCAAATCCTACTATGACAATTTTCAAAGCACGTTGGGATGGTAATCCACCCGATGTTATCGCAGTCATTGATGATTGGAAGAATGACAATGATAACATAGCGGAAATTGTATCGGCTATGGAATCTGCTGGCGCATTTCCCCTCGAGCCGGCAGCGACCTTTCAAGGCCGGCCGTTCATGACGGATGACCACACAAGTGCAGCTGCTCTGCTAACGCTGGATATCGGGGTCTATACGGTCCAAGTAAGTTCATCTGATAATGGTGTTGGAGAAGTGCTAGTGGAAGTTTACGAGATAACTGACGATACGACGGCAGTAATTTCATCTGACTCTGATAATGATGGCTTTACTGATGATCTCGAATTGTTGGCCGGAGGTGATCCGACTGATAGCACGGATGTTATAAAGACAGAATCTTACCTCCAGCAGAACAACATTCCTATAACGATTTTTGAATCCGCTAGAAAGTTAGGTCAGCAGGAAGTGGTTTTATCTCCCTCCAATAATGAACTATATTCAGAGGATGAGTTGGCGACTGCAGTCCAGTCGGCGAAGGCTTTGGTTAATGTATCAGCTCGTGTTGACCTCGGGCCTGAAGGGCTTGTTACGCCGGGCTTCACTGTTTTAGGACAGCAGAAGAAGATGCTGATTCGAGCAGTTGGGCCAAAGCTCGCCGACCTAGGCGTTGGAAACCCGCTACCAAACCCGACTATGACGGTCTACAAGGCTCGCTGGGATGGTAATCCGCCAGATGTGGTCGCAGTCATTGACGACTGGAAAAAGGACAACGATAATGTTGTCGAAATCGTATCCGCAATGGAGGCGGCGGGCGCATTCCCTCTCCAGCCTACGGATACCTTCCAAGGCCGCCCATTTATGACTGACGACAGCAAGAGCGCGGTCGCGTTTCTGACACTAGGCATAGGCGTTTACACGGTACAGGTAAAGTCAGCCGATGATGGTATAGGAGAGGTACTGGTAGAGGTTTATGAGGTAACCGACTAGGTGACTCTGGGATAGTTGAGTAAGATCTTAGATCGTCCGAAACTTAGGTATCTATTCACTTAGAGAAGTGCTTTGTTCCGAGAAAGCACATTGGTACCTCATTAGTACCTCCTAAAAGGAAAGGGAATTGGGTAAACTAGGAATCATTTAATCCTCTCGTTAGATGTTACCAAGGGAGATCATCGTTATCAACTTCCTCCTCGTATAACCCAGGGTTAACCGATGGTTCTGTTTGGGTTAACCCACCTGTTACGTTACGTTCCGTTATTGTTTCGTTTTGTTCTGTTTTCGTTTGGTTATGTTCTAGTTCGGTTAGGTTGCTGTTTAAGTTGCCTTTATCGTTGCTGTTTAAGGTTCCTTTGTCGTTCCGTTCCGTTTTCACTAATGCATTACTATCATCAGCGAGTACACCTGATACATCAGAGGAGTCTTTCGACGAAGGTCTTCCACCTTTCCTCCCATTCTTTCTGTTCTTAAGCAGATTAGCATTATTCTCTTCCCAGGAGATAACCCTGTAGTCCCCGCTCTCTTCAATCATTAAGGATGAAACGAGCAGAGCATCCGTAAGTTTCTTGTCGTCGAGGTCTTCGTACTGCTCAGCATTGCACATGAAGGCGATCTCTTCTGGATCAGTAGTTCCAAGGCATCCATTATCTGCTTTAGACTTACGGGTGATGCCCTCCAATTGGCAGCATAGGTTGACGTACATTTCAGTTGCGGCGGGATGCCCCAGCTCTTTCTTAAACTTCTTGAACTGGCGGGATGTCATAAATTCGGGAGTTATATTCATACTTTAAATTTATTAGGTTTAGGATTAATAATTTTATTTGTTTAGGGTGATTATTCTTGGTTTGTTTGGTCGGAAGATTTTCCCAGAGATCAGCGGTGTTTTTGAGGCTTTACGGGTTTCTGAGGCGTTTTCTTGAAAGGAGCTATGCCAAGGTATGGGTTAAACCGTTTACCCGACATCGGCGGCGTTTCTTTTATTTTTTTAACACAGATCTCGAAGCACTTTTCACCGCGATAGAGGAACTCGAAATCATTGACGCCGATCTTCCTCAGTTTCGTTTCCAAAGAACGCCTGGCTTCATAGCTTCCAGCGAAGGGCCTGCAGAAAATGAACGATGTACCCCATCCGATGATCCGCCATGGACTCTTCTTGTCCCAGCTGCGCTCCTTCAAATGCTTCACTAATTCAGGGTGGTCTGTTTGCACCCTGTATTCTCCTGATGCTTTGAGGATGGGCCAAATCCAAGTCCCGTAAGCTCCTAGTGGTCGGTAATCGCGTGTCATTAAACGAGATTCCTTTCTAAGTACTTTTCAACGTCTTGTAGCCGTATGAGAATTCGGCGACCAATTCGTACGGTTACGATTTGACAAAGTGCGATTTCTTCGCGAAGTTTTCTTTCGGATATCGACAGCAGGTGTGCTGCTTCCACCACAGTAAGAATCGCTGGCGGATTGGATCTTAGTCGGTATGCGTTATTAGAATTGATATGCTTTGACATGCATACCACTATAGCAAATCGACTTTCGATTTTTTCGTATCCAGTTTAAGTGGACACTGTTCTAGATTGTATCAACAGGAGCACTGTCTTGTGCCAATCGTAAACCTATTTATGCTCGGCACCGAAAAATTGTAACGGTTCTGTCGTTTATTCGGAATATTCTGTAGCAGTTTTTAAAGTAGTGCCGTGTCAAGCGGTTTTTAAAGTAGTGCCGTGTCAATACCGCAAATCCGCATCAGCTAGGTTGCTTTAACTTTTTCTCTCGGATAAGTTCAATTAAAATACCTACGAGAAGATCCGCCGTCTCGCAATCAATCTTAATTTCGTTGGGTGGAGTTTTCCCAGATAGAAACTTGTTGTACGGACTACCAGATCGCATCTGATATTTTTTACCTCGGAGAAGTCGCCTTAGCTTGTTGTATCGGTGAGTGTAGTTTTTACCCAAAGAGTCTTTGTATCTATTCGCTAAATCGCAGAAATTTAAGTTGATCTCACACCATTCTCCATCATGAATCTGATCGGATGGTCGCTCGATCCCCAAGAGGCTAAGCCACGCTTGTTCAATCGCGATATCCGCCTCTAGAGCTGATGCATGTTCCGATGCCAGATAATCCAGCTCGCTCATCAGATTCGTCTCTGCTCTCTGGAACTCTGCTTGCTTGATATGCAAGCTCTCGACATCCTGTTTGTCTCGATCGTTTGTGCTGAGCAGAAGCATTCCAAGACGCTCGTCTATGCTCTCTAATCTAGCTTCTATTTTCCCAAGTAATCTTTCTGTTTCTTTGCTCATTCAAACAACTCTACCAATATTGTATTTTATCCAAGAGGCTCAATAGAGAAAAATGCCTCACCTTGCTCCTTGGTCGCAAGAGCACGGTAATGATCGAAGAGAACTTGGTCGCTGGCCTTGTGCCCTAACTGCCTAGAAGTCTCAAGTGGATTGCCATGAAATGCGTAGTGATAACTTCCGAACGAGTGCCGCATGGCGTTGGTTTTCCAATCTGATACCCACCCGCCATCAGCGTTTTTCTTTCCGAATTTAGACAACTCCAATAAACGGTTGAATCTCAATCTATAGCTCTCGTAGTTCGAGACGTTTACGATCTTCCCTTCTCGTCTGGGGACGAGCGAGAGCCACTTTATTGCATTAGGAGCAATATCTACGTTTCGTATATTGCGCTTCTTCGCCATATCAGGGGGTATTGTTACGAATGGAGATTCCGTATCAGTATTCACTAGATCCCAGCTCAAGCGTTGAAGCTCCCCCACCCTGATCCCACACAAGAGGCCCAGCACGATAGGTCCCAGCATTTCCAACTCCGAATGCTTCAACGCTCCTTCAAGCAGTCGTCTGGCGGCTCCTGGGGAGAGAATCGCTGGCTGCGAATTTGAATCGCTGTTTCCAATCAATTCCTTGCGCCTATTCGATGTCAGTCTGACCAAAGGACTTTCTAGGATGTACTTCCTCTGAAAGGCCTCGTGCAGAATTTCGCCAACCACCGAAAGATAGTTCTTCGTTGTGCGAGGCTCTAGCTCCAAACCAACTAGCCAATCTGTAATGGACTCAAGTTCTAGCTCCTTAATTGGAAGATCACCAAATGCATTCCCAAACTTATTAGCTCTGCTCTTGAAGTCCTTGAAGCTCCTTTCCCTAAGGTCACCTCGTTGAAGCCTCAGGCTTTTGCTCTCAACCATTTCCTGAACAGCTTGAGCGACTGATCGCTCTCCCCCTTCAGGCCTCATACGCTTTAGAGCAAAATCGAGAGCTTCCGATAACCCAATTCCATAATCCCTGAGCTTTGGTATCCATTTAACGAATTCACGGCGCTCAGCTTCCGTGGCTTTGAAGTAATCTTCCCCTTGTTTCTTGCTCCCTCTGAATTGAGTAGAAGCAAAGTTCTCAGCCTCTAGTCTTACCTTGAATTGCTTTCGCTTTCTGGCTTTTCCCGTGAGTTTCGCGGGAATCGTAACTTGGAAAGCACTGTACGTTGATTGCTTACTATGGAAGGTTTGCGAGTATACCATCTCGCGTATCCATATCCCTGAGTTCTTAGGATATTCCCACCGCTTCAGCTTGGATTCACTCATTGCAGGCATGTGCAACACAATGGCTATTGTGTGCAGTTTCGCAAGCCTGATTTGACAGGAAGTGAACAGGATTTTAAGCCATAAAACCCTATCTCGTTCATAAACAGCAATTTAAATGGTGCCCAGGGCGGGACTTGAACCCGCACGTCCTTACGGACAACGGATTTTAAGTCCGCTGCGTCTACCGATTCCGCCACCTGGGCTCAGGATTAGGAATGGGCGGCATGCCAGCAGGTTTTTTTGGCGAAAACAAGTCTGAGATCAACTTTCTGGCGATATCGGTTCCCAAAGATTAAAAGAGCCCACTGCGACTCATTGAAAACCGAGACTTGCGATTCGTTCTGTTGCCCCTAGCTTAAGGACAAGAATAGTCCGACTCTCTACGATGTCCAAAAGTGAAAATTCCAAGCAACTGACGCAGACCGGTCCGATTTCAGGCGAGGCCAAACAGGCGGCATCCCTCGTCATAGCCCGTTTTAGAAGGGCACTGGACACAACACTGGGAGTCCCCGAATGGCAAAATTGCATCCAGTCTACGATGGACACACTAGATCTTCCGGGGCAGAGGCAGGGGATCAGCTTTGTTCAAGCGGTGCTTTCGCTCCCTTTGGAATCCAAGCGAGACGTCGTCAGTCACATATTTGATATTCGGCCTCCAAGACTGAAACGTAGCTCCGCTTTATCTCTAACGAGAGCATGGGGGTTCTCTAACAGGCCGGGAGTCGGAGCCGAGCTTACACTGACGCAATGGCAAGATTTCAGGCGGGCTCTCGAACTTAGACTGGCCTCACGGTATCGTTCTTACAAGAACGCCCAAACGATTTTGTATCAAAACTACGAGCACATTTCAATTCAGGCGGCTAAAGAAATTTGTCGTAGCATCAATCGAAGAGAAGATTGCGAGCAGGAAGGAGCCTTGGGTCCACTGCAGGCTATCGACCGGATTGAACCCAACAAGCCATTTGCGAGCTACGCCTTTCAATGGACAAAGCGGCGTATCCGAAATTACCTGATGAAGAACAGTATCCCTGTTTCAGCGCCGGTTAACCTCATCTCAAAAATTTCACGGTCGGAAAAGGCGGAATCCCGCCCCAATCTAGACCCGAAAAACTTAGCTCTTGCTCTCAATTGCATTCAGCAACCGCACATAGAGTTCTCAAGCGATCGGTCATCCACGACAGCGATCGAACTCGAATCAGAAATATTGTCTCCAATCGCAGCCGCAGCCAAAGCCGACTTATTTGAGATTCTCGAAAAGGCGCTGGCCCAACTTTCTCCCAAGCAACGCGAAGTCATCGCTTTGAGATTTGGTGTTCTCAATCAGGAGGTAGTCGATACGCTGCAGGGAATTGCGAGGGTGACTGGCATTTCTCGCCAGCAAGTCACCCGACGAGAGAAACGCGCCTTGGCTAGACTGGAGGGATTGTTTTCTCCTTTTGTAAATGAGCTTGCCTGACCCAAACCTGCGGATTGGGCTATTCGGAGGCAGCTTCGACCCCATCCACGCAGGTCATTTGTCAATCGCCAAGAAAGCTATTGAGCAATTTCAACTGAATCGCGTCCTCTTTATACCCGCAGCCCAGTCTCCACTCAAAACGAATTCTCCTGCGGCGTCAGACGAAGACAGGCTCGAAATGATTCGTCTCGCTATTGGGGACAACCCATCCTTTGAAGTTTCAACTGCTGAGATCGAACGGGGAGGGGTCAGCTACTCAATAGAAACCGCCCAACGAGTCGCCTGCCAGAACCCAGGGGCAAAGCTTTTCTGGATAATCGGAGGAGACCAGGCGAAACAGCTAGACCGCTGGAGAAATATTGAGGAACTGGCACAAAAGGTGGAATTCATCTATCTCGAACGGGATGAACAAACAAGCCTACCTGAGGTTGTCTCGAGTCTGACAAAGCTCCATCCTTTGCAAATGGAACGCATCCCGACGAGCTCCACTGAAATTCGAAACCGAGCGAAATCGGGTGATCTCCCGAAGTACTTCTTGCCAGAGCCGGTCTTTCATTACATCAAGTCGCGGAATCTCTATCGAGACGAATTGACCACACCATGAGCCAAGAAACAAAACTTTCCTCCAAATACAGGCAATTACTAGGAGCCTGTTGCCACGCATTGGACGATACTAAGGCCGAGGATATCGCGATACTCGATGTGAGCAAAATTTCGACTATCACAAACTACCTGATCCTCGCGACTGCAAACTCACAACCTCATCTGCGAGCCCTGAAGCGCGATCTGGACAAGACGCTGAAGGACCTCAATGTTCGCATTCTCGGCGTGGACGAGGGTGACCACAGCGGCTGGTCCGTTGTCGATGCCTTCGACGTTATGATCCATTTGTTCACACCCGAAATGCGGGAGAACTACGACTTGGAGACACTTTGGAAAGACGCCCAGACGATCGACGCCGCAGCGCTCATGTCCAACGTCGAAGAACGCGCCTGAAAACGAATCGCTAGGCTTCCTCAGAAATCGATTCCTACCGAACTCACGATTCGCTGGTCCTCGCGACGGTCTTCCGGCAGCGATCTATCGTATTCTAGCTGATACCGGACTGAAAGGTGCAGCGAGTCTGTTACCTTACTCACAATTCCAGCCTGGAACTCGTACTCGTATTCGCTCCGCTCGTCAGGGGGAAGCGCGATCCTAAACTCCTGCGTCAAGCGCACGCGACTCCCTAGTCGATAGTCCAAATCCTGAAACACGTCCAGCAGGTAGTTCGTGTTCCCATTGTCTACGTTGTCTTCGCGATACCGCCCACTTAGTCCCGCGCCTGTCGAAACTTTGAGGGCTTTCTGATTCAGTAAGCGATATCCTAATCCTAATGTTTGCTCCAAATTAACATCGATTTCCTTTATCGCATCCGAACTGTAGAGCGTATCAGATTGGTAGAATACGCCCGGTGACAAGTCTCGTCTCCACCGAAAATTGGAATACAACCGGTCAGTGGTCTTCTCTTGGTCGCTCTCGCCAAAGTATCTGCGGGCTTCGAACCGAAAGTCGTTCTTTTCAATCCTGCGTCGCATATTGAATCGAGCATTATAGTCAAATTTGTCCCGGCGACCACTCTGCAGATTCATTCCAAACTCAAGTTGGCGAGTCCAATCCTCAAAGCTGATCACCCTTACAAAACTTTTCATCCAGGGTTCCGAGGCAGGTAATTCTTTCTTCTCAGGTTCCTCAGAGGTATCCCCTTCATTTTGACTCTGATTAGGGCGGATGATACTCCTAACGCTCCTTTTGGGAATCTCAACATCGCCTAAAATAGAATGCTCAATTAAAACAACGTCGCCTTCACTGATCAGCCTGCCTCTGAGCACGTCCCCATTCCTTAGGGATATTCGAACCTCCACAGCCTCCATCCACTGCATGGACAGGCAGGCAAAAAAAATGGCGGCTACTCTCACATAACTTCGCGTCCAAAACTTCATCTTAAACTCTACTACCTATTCCCGGTTTGTAATAATCCTCTAGGCGGATGCGTAATCGACTCAATTAGGGCAATACTAATACGTCTATTGTTTCAAAATTGCTGCTCTCTTTCCGTATTTACAAATCGTTGACACCAAATGCAGGAGCAGCGGCTAAAGGGCTCCCAGGGGCGTCCGTTTATTGAGGCGTTAGTATCCTGTTTCTAATTCACAAATAGAATATCAATAGGAATCAATATTATGCATAAAAATACATCTAAGAAGGGTTTTACCCTCGTCGAAATCATGATCGTTGTCGTTATCATCGGCCTCTTGGCTGCTATGGCGATACCTGCGTTCCAAAAGGTTCGCGAAAGCTCACGGGCTAGCGCTATGGACAATGACGCACGCCAGTTGGCATCTGCTGCACAACAGTACATGCTTGAAAACAACACCACGTCTGCTGGCATTACTTACAACGCCACTACCGGAGCCATCACAGGCAACCTCCTCGAGTACGTTAAGCAAATCGGCAAGGGATACAGCGTTTCGACTGCTATCACAGCCTCTGGAACATTCACAGTAGGACACCCTCAGGCGAATCCTACGACTCGCACGTACTCGGCAGAAGGTCAGAAGCAGTAAAGTCATCTAGACTCTACCTCTGTAAAACTTTCAAGGTCACGCCATTATGGCGTGACTTTTTTTTGCAGTCAGACTCCGACTTCCCTCAAGAATTATCACAAAGTTCAATATCTAATTAAGTAATTCACTCTACAGACCGAATATACTAAAATACTCCTAGCACTAATTCCATTAATTGATACAAACACATGTACGCTTTACCGATTTCGCATTAAAATCGTATTCGGCATTGGGGGACAATTCAATCAATTCGAAAACTGATTCTATCGGAATACAGGACAGCACAAATGAACCCAACCAAGTGGATCCTATTCGGTTTCTCTAGCGTCTTTTCAATTTACGTCGGATTCCTTCTTTTCGACTCAACGGGGGCATCAAGCAACTTCGCTAAATTTGCCTATTGGAATATTCTAGCGTGCTTCGGTGGTTTCGTAATTGCGGCTCTAAAGGCCTACCAAGAAGACCTGAAGGAATGGTTTTTCGAAAAAAGAAACTGGATCGTTCTCAGCATAGCTATCATTGCTTCAGTTTTCCTATACAGCCGCGAAGGGGGAGGCTTTAACATAACATTCGACGAACACACGATATCCAATGTCGCAAAGAGTCTGCACTATGATCGGCTAGCAATTTGGCGCGAATCTGCTGCTCTCGGAATCGACGAGACTTCAATCGTAGACAAACGCCCTATCCTTTTCCAATTTCTTCTAGCAACCGTACATGACATTTTTGGATACTCTATTCCGAACGCCTTCTACTTAAACGGATTTTTGACCGTTATTCTACTATTGCTCGTACACGTTTGCACCAGCAAATTGTACAATCGGCAAGCAGGTTGGTATGCGATGCTACTCGCATGCTGCGCTCCCATACTCAGCCAAAACTCAAGTGGCGGTGGACTGGAAACGCTGAACCTTGTTGGTATTCTCACCTGCTTTCTATTTACCCTAAAATACACTGAAACCCCCAATTCCGTTTCTCGTTTTTCAGCCTTAATGGTTGCCGTCGCACTCTTTTCCCACGCTCGGTACGAATCGCCATTTCTCGTATTTCCTATCGTTATCGTTGTCGCTATATATTGGTTACGCTGTAAACAAGTGCAAATAACGTGGCCGGTCGTGCTGGTGCCAATTTCGTTCATCCCGATTGCATGGCAACACTCATTCTCCGCGGCAAATGAGAGATACAAGCAGTACAAGTACGACTCCGATGGGTTTTTTAGCTTTTCCTACATCGACGAGAACCTCGGACATGCTACGAACTTTTTGTTTTCATCGAACAAATTCTCAGCTAATTCCCCTTGGCTTTCGATTATCGGTTTGTTGAGTCTCATAATTCTACTAACTCTTAGTGTAACCCGCAATAGAGAATGGCCCTCGGCAAAAGATCGATTGCTGGTCGCTCAAGTATTCTGCTTTTCTATAATAGCAGAGTTCATACTCGTTCTCGGATTCACCTATGGCCAACTCGATGACCCAGTGGTCGCTCGTCTCGGCCTGCCACTGATTCTTCTAATGCTTATTTGCTCAGGACTAGCATTTGGAATGATACATACTCTGCGCCCAAAACTAAAGGTAGCCAGCCAAACCTTAGTCTTGGTTTGTTTTCTATATGCGCTTCCTCTTTTCTCAAAACACCTCTATTCTGACAACAATAAGATTCTGATGCGTCTGGAATGGATGATGAATCGACACCATCAGTTGGCCGACGGAAACTATTTGTATATCTCAGCCTATCCGCAAGAATTCGAACTTAACGATATCGGAAATATTGGTTTTCAAAGGGCGGTTGCTCAACCCGGACTTATAAAATTCCACAAGGATCTTGGAACTTGGGATGAAGTATTTGTTATTCAAACACTCGGGGTTCAGCCTATGGATGGTGAGATCATTGAACCCCCCTACCGGGGCACGACCCCGGGCCCTGGTTCGAGCTAGAAACCATTACGGAAGTATCTACGACTCCTTTACACATTACTCGATTGAGTAAGGTAACAAAAATCATTCCGGATCTAGACGATGAAACAATGGATAAGGAAATTCGAGAAAAGCTCTTACAATCTGAGCTTTCGTACATGAACCCGATCGATCCTGAGGCATACAGTATATGGTTGAACTCCTTACCTTAAAAACCTGCCCGTTTGATCCAAATAATAGATACACCTAAACCCACAATCACTCCCCATAGGAGATTTACCTTTTCTTATTTTGAGTCGAGAAGGTAAATAAGGTTGAGTAAAAGGTGTAAATTCCTCGCTAGTTCTCATATTCTTTTAGACATTAAAATTGTGCATACAATTATGGAGTCATTTTGTTACGTGAACGATTGAAACGCCTCCATTTCTCATTACAATGAGAGCCAAGCGAAGAGAAAATACTCTTTGCAACTCGCTGTGTTCTTTGCGTTTCGCGAAACGCTTGAGTATCCCCCTAAGGGGTGCAAACACACTTATTTCAAAAAAGCTCCTTTACCGCTTGCGACCTACGACAAGCAGGTTCTTGCCAATCGCTGGAGCCCACTTCCCTTCCAGAAACCGGGAGACCGGAATCACGAGCTTATCGTACGCGCTGACATTTCCGCTATTAAGGGACTTGTTGAACATAACCATCATCAGGTACCAAGGCATGATTCCGGCCATATCAAAGTACTTCGCTTCGTTGATTTCGAAATCATGATCTTCGAGAATTCCTACGAGATTCTTCTTACGATAGCGTCTAAAATGGCCGAGCTGACTATCGAAGTCGCTGTACAGCCACTCTAAAGCCGGAACTAAAATTGCTAGGTGCCCCCCTGGCTTCAAGCTCTCGTAGGCAAAACCTACTTCGTCCACATCATGCTCAACATGTTCGAGAACATTAACATAGACCGCCGAATCAAAACGCTCTCGATTGCCTTCGAGGCATTCCCCAAAATAGCGGGGTAGAGTCTCTACTTGGGAGTTCTCACTGTGCCTTTCCTCTAAAATTGGAAACATGTTGCTCGAGGGCTCAAAGCAGGTAACCTGATCAGCACCCCTTTCCAAAATGAGATCCGTGAAGTCACCACTGCCCGCTCCCACTTCTGCGACTTCTTTGCCTAGGTAAGGCGAGAATTCGTCCGCAATCCATTCGTGATAATTTTGCGCGAAAGACATCGCTTCCAAATCGCGCCCAAAATAAGTGAGTTCTGCAGTATTACCCATGAGGTTGTGAAGAATGGTACCTAGTTTGCACCTTAATAGGTGATCGGCAGAATCGGTCATTCTCTTAGGGCAAGGAGCAGAAAAATGCTCTTTTTCTAAAAAATCGCTGCTTCCCAGTAATTTGAGACAGAAAGTTAACCCCTCGGGCCCCATTCGGATAGCCCCTCAAATCAAGGTCAGATCCTTTTCTACCGCCGGGCAACGTAGATCACTGATTCTGAATCCGATTCTGGAGGATCGAAAGTGAAGTCTCCATAGACGGAGACGTCTCCAAGCCCCGACTTCTGGAGCAGCGTCAGCATATCGTAAGGCAAGTGCCACCGAAGTGTCATCGACCGGTCTTCCTCACATTGCAAAACCCCAGTAGAATCGAGGTGCTGGAATCGATTCCGCAATTGAAGAAGCTGATCGAACCGGTTAATCTCCCACCCTTGCCACGCAACGATTCTACTTCCCTTTCGATCGCTCAAAGACTCGCGCCTCTTTGTCAGAGGCTTTTGATTCGCATCGCTTTCGAGCATTTCCCACGGCATGTAGGTCGGAAAAACCAGCTGTCCTGAGGGTTTCATATGCTTAAGACATGCGTCTAAGCATCCTTCTATTTCCTGCGTCTCCAAAAGCAGGTTAAAGGTGAATCCAGGGATGAGAATACTATCGAACTGGGAGCCCAGATCGAATTTGCGTATATCTCCTCGGGACAGTTCAGCCTCCAAACCGGAACGCGTAAGCTTCGCTCGGCAAATTTCGAGCATCTCGTCGGAAGAATCGATTCCTGTCACCTCAATTCCATCCTGAGCGAGCGGGCATAAAATTCGCCCTGTTCCACAGCCAAGATCGAGGACCTGGCCCGGATTGGACTCTATCAAAAACCGATAGAACGGGTAGTCATCAAAATCTGAAAGCTCGTCGATCAGATCGTAGGATGACGCTTCAATGCCGGAATACTCGTAAGGTCTATCCATTCGAAGCCACCAATTTGGCACTCTTGTCCTAACCCACAACAACCTTCTAGCGTCAAAGGCTAAAATTTCAATTTCTCGGAAACCCAACTCAATTACCGACAAGCCCTTAAGCCCGCGAGGAGGAACCTACTCAAATAAGTCCAATACCCTAATAGGTATATCACACCAACCTAAGTAAATCCGCATGGTGGAGCTCAAGACTCACTCCCATTCTGTCGATCCAAAAGCACCCGAAAGCTCCACAATGGCCAATAATAAAACGCGCATTCTGGTAATCGATGACGAGATCGATTGCCTCGACCAAATAAAGACTTCTCTGTCCTCGAAAGCAGACCAGTGGATTCTTGAGTATTCCAACAACCCTCTGCAGGCCCTCGAGTCGATTGTCAGTAATCCCCCAACGATTGTTATCTGCGACTACCATATGCCCCAAATGAATGGGGCAGAGCTCCTGCGCAAAGCCGAAAAAGCCCATCCATTTATTCACCGCTTCATCGTTGCAAATCGGGACGAAATCGGAGTTCTCGAGGATGGAATCGGAAGCGCTTTCCACTTTCTGCCGAAGCCATGTCCCGCAAATCGCCTCCTAACCGAGATTCAAAGGTGCCTCTCAATCGAGGCCTGGCTTGGGAAAACTCAAATCAAGAACATCGTCGGCACACTGGGCGAACTACCTAGCTTACCCTCTCTCTATATCAAAATCGTCGACGTGCTGAACGACGATGATGTATCCATCGAGAAAGTAGGCAAAGCGATCTCCACTGACATTACCATCAGCGCTAAAATTCTAAAAATCGTTAATTCCTCCTTTTTCGGCTTCGATGAGACCATTTCAGACATTACTCAAGCCGTCAGTGTTCTCGGCATCGAAACGGTTAAGAACCTAGTTCTCGCAATCCAGGTATTTAGTGACTCCCAAGGAGGAGAGCAAAAGACTCAAACCGACCAACTATGGAATCACAGCATGAACGTTGCTGTCGGCGCTAAAAACCTGATGATGTACGAAACCGGCAGTTCCAAACTTGCAGAAGGAGCGTATACATCCGGACTCTTTCACGACATCGGGAAACTAATTATGCAAAGAGCGGCACCTGGTGCCTACAAGTCCGCTCAAGAGTTCGCCGCATTAGAGAAAATCCCAGCATGGGAAGCCGAAAACGAAATTCTAGGCTGTAATCACGCCGAGGCCGGAGCCTACCTGCTCGCTCGCTGGGGACTTCCTATCGAAGCAGTCGAGTCTGCAGTATTCCACCATGAGCCAGTGAACTCCTCCGGTTCATCGTTCTCCGCACTGGCTTCCGTCTACGTTGCCAATCGAATCCTTTCCGAGAAAGAAGCGACCCCAGCTTCCGGATACGACTGTCCATTCATTTCTGGGTTAGGGAAAGCAGACCAGTGGCCCGAATGGCATACGCTGGTTACAAGAGACTTTAGTGATGAAACGAACTGTTCCGGGAAAAGAGCAGGGGCCGATCTCGAGCAGCCGCAAAGCAAATGGGATTCCGAAGTAGCAAATTGCGAGAGCCCTACTGATTTCCCAGCCGAGCAAGAAGTGCGTAAACCGCGAATCACTCAAAATCAATTAGTAGTGGGAGCTTGCACTCTCGCCTGTATCCTATTCGCGGGCTTTATCGTAACCAAAAATACAAGTTCCGTGACCATTGACGATTGGGAGCAAGGTTCATTTACATCGCAACCCAATGAAGGGACACACTTTGAGAATATTGATGAAAACTCAGCCGATGATAACACGATTACGGCCCAAGAGCTTGTTGACCAGGCATCCGACACGTATTTCAAAACTGTGACGGCTGAGGAGCTTGTCGCAGAAAGCCTCGACCCCTCTCAAGAGCCGATCAAGTTTCCAAAAATCAACATAACAAAAATTTATCATGACCTTCCTATTCCCGTAGCCAATATCAACAGTAAGATGGTGAGAATTGGAGACAGGGTCTCAGGGGCTCGTATCGTAGATATGGACCAGAAAAACGTGATCGTCCAATATGAGGGGATGCGAAAGTCCTACTCAGTAAAATGAAGCGAAGATAGCGGTGCTACAAGGCACTCGAATCGACTGATTCTATCCAAGAAACATAAGAGGCAGCACTTCCTCCGTCGATAAATTCGGTCGTCCCTTCGACTCTGCCATCGTCGGAATAGAAGATTAGAAACGGAATTCCGGTAATGCCAAACCGTTCTCGAATACCGGCAGCATCTTCGCTCTTCCGCGGTATTCCTACCTTTCCTCCGAGGATGCCTTCCGATTCCAAATATTCATCCAGTGCCGCATCGCTATTTAGCAACGCTTCCAGCTTGTTACACCAAGGACACCAATCCCCGTTTCCCTTGAATATCATGAGCAGTCGCCTCTGCTGGGAATTCCTTTGCTCAAGCGCTTCGTCTATATCGGCCAACCAATTCATCTAATTTTCACTCGCTGTTTTCAACTTAAGTTCGCGAACCCTAGAAAACTTTCAATGTCTGGCAAGGTCGTATGTTTTATTTTTAAGGGAAAAGAGTTTTCATTCCCAAAATGGAACACCTACACCGACTACCTGCTTTCAATTTCTTTAGCCAAGCGTAGTCGAATCAACCATACGCCAGTGGCCTAAAAAGACCGAGCAGGACATTGCAGCGTTCAAAGACTCCCCATTCCCGAACGAGGGAATTTGTATCCGATGGTCTGCCAGCTCTATAATTTGTTCCGAAACTCCCCTCGCCTCATTTCCAATTACCAGTAGGGTTTTAGCCGGCCAGCGAAAATCGAAGAGGGACCCGCTCGTCCTGAGGGCACTAACAACAATTTGAAACCCTTCGCCTTTCAAGGCGGCCGCGGTGCCGGCTAGATTCTCTACCGGCAAGATAGGCAAGTGAAAAAGACCGCCCATCGTGGCTCTTACCAGTTTTCCGTTTTCCTTTTCCGGACACCCCTTCCCCATTAGAACCGCATCGGCCCCGAACCAGTCGCACCCTCGAACAATCGCACCGCAATTTCCAGGATCGCTAACCTCATCCAAGGCTACCAAAAATCTCTCGGATTTTTTCTTAAGAGAGGCTTCGAAGCTTTCCCAATCGTAATGTAAGCGATCGGCAATCCCAATCACTCCCGAGTTTGTCTTCGTTTCTCCCAGCGCCTTCAGTTGCGATTCGCTTGCCGAGTAGACCTTATCTGAATGCTGCGTGGCTTTAGCCAGAACCACTCGGTCCTCATCACTCAACTTTCGAGATTCATCATATACCACCGCGTTAAGATGCGCACCGGATTTGATGGCCTCCTCCAGCAAGTGCCATCCTTCAATGATGAATCGGTTCTCGATCTCCCTGTTTTTTTTGCTGTGCAACTTTCGGAAGACCGAAAGCTTGGCTTTTGAAAGCGGTTCTGCCATCTTGAACCCATCAAGCATTGTCACTTCCGCTTGTCCATAGAAAAGCTGGAGTCGCTACACTTGGAAATGATATTTGCACATTCAAGAGGAAGGAGATGGAGCGGCAGATAATACATGTGGATATGGACTGTTTCTACGCAGCAATCGAGGCTCGAGATAATCCGTCTTTGAGAAAAGAACCTATCGCGGTGGGTGGCCGGAGTTCGAGAGGCGTTCTGACCACATGCAACTATGAAGCCCGAAAATTCGGTATCCACTCGGCAATGCCAAATTTTATCGCGATTCGGAAATGCCCCCATCTCGTCATATTGCCGGTAAGATTCGAGGCATATCGATTAGAGTCCAAACGCATTAGATCCATACTCAACCAATACTCCAATTTAGTAGAACCCCTTTCACTCGACGAAGCCTACCTAGACGTATCGAGCGATAAGCGTAACGCGGTTTCAATAGCCAACGATATTCGAAGACAAATAAGACGCGTCACAGGGCTGACGGCTTCCGCAGGAGTCGCTCCCAACAAGATGCTAGCGAAAATCGCTAGCGACTGGAAGAAGCCCGATGGACTGTTTCATATCGCCAAAGAAGACATATCCAAATTCATGTCTAGTCTCCCTGTATCTAAGATTTGGGGAATCGGTAAGAAAGCAGAAGAAAAGCTACTAGCAAGAAACATACGAACATGCGGGGATCTTCAATCCTACAGCTCTCTGGAGCTTACGCATTTGTTCGGTAAGTTCGGCGGAGAACTCTACGATTTGTGTCGAGGAATCGACCACCGTCCCATCATTTCCCACCGTATTCGTAAATCCATTAGCGTCGAAAGGACTTTCTCGACTAATCTCGAATCGCTCGAGGCCTGCGCAGAAAAAGTTGAGTCACTCTTCCAGGAACTCGAAGAGGATTTGTTCCGAATCAAAGTGGATCGAAAGATCGCGAAGCTCTTCATAAAGCTGAAGTTTTCCGATTTTTCGAAAACGACAGTCGAGCGAGTGGGTCTTGCGATCCACGAGTCTTCTGCCCAAGCCCTGTTACGGGAAGCATTCGGACGTAAGGCTTTGCCAGTGAGGCTTATCGGAATTGGCGTTAGACTGGCGACCCATCAGGCGAGCAAGTCGAGCCAGCTCGAGTTCGAGTTCCAAAACTAGCCTTTTCCCTTAGCAATCAGCTCGGGACTCTCAGGGCTTGCTCTCTAAACTTTTTCAACGAACATCGTCCTTTTCACGTTTTGAGTCATGCTGGAAGGCAAACGCATTCTATTAATACTGACAGGCAGCATCGCGGCCTACAAATCGCTCGACCTCATCCGTCTGCTCACAAAGGCCGGCGCCACTGTCGAGGGCGTATTGACTGAGGGAGGAAGGCAATTCGTGACTCCCCTTTCCGTGGAAACTCTCACCGGCAAAAAAGCTCACGTCGAAATGTGGGATTCCGACGCTTACCAAATGAACCACATCGAACTTTCTCGTCGGTCAGATTTGATAGTGGTGGCTCCGGCAACCGCTGACTTCATCGCAAAAATGGTAAGAGGCGAAGGAGACGATTTGGCTTCCACCCTAATGCTGGCAAAGAATAAGCCAGTCATAATTGCTCCTAGCATGAATGTAGAAATGTGGGAAAACCCCGCTTTTCAGCGCAATCTTGAAATCGCGAAATCCGATGGAGCGACAATAGTTCCTCCGCAGGCGGACAGGTTGGCCTGTGGGGAAGTTGGTATCGGCAAAATGGCTGAGCCGGGTTCGATAATCGAAGTGATCAGTGACCATTTCCGGCTCGTATCAACACTCGAAGGTAGACGGGCCGTCGTGACATCTGGCGGCACAATCGAGCGCATTGACAGCGTCCGGTACCTTAGCAACTACTCTTCCGGCAAGCAGGGCAACGCCATCGCAATCGCTCTCGCCCAGGCCGGGGCAAAAGTAACTCTGGTTTCAGGCAAGAATAGTTTCACTCCTCCGAGTCATGCCAATCTGCAAGTTATCGAAGTCGAGTCCGCCGAAGAAATGCACGAATCGGTTCACAAAGCCCTTCCCGCAGACATTTTCGTTGGTTGTGCCGCAGTGTGTGACTTTAAAGTCCTCAATCGTTCCGATCGAAAAATAAAAAAATCCGAAGGACTGAATATCGAGTTTGCTGAGAACCCAGACATAGTCCGTTCTGTGGGCAAACTTGGGCCTTCTGTTCGTCCGGCAATCGTCGTCGGATTCGCCGCAGAAACAGAAGAATTGATAGACAACGCTCAATCGAAGCTAGAAGCCAAAGCCTGCGACTTGATCGTCGCTAACAACGTCTCAGGTGGTGCCGTTTTCGGTCAGGACGAGAATACCGCTCACTTCGTCACTTCCGAAGGGTCGGTCGAACTAGGGACACTGAGCAAAAGGCAGCTCGGACAGGAGATTTCCCTATGGATTTCGAAACGTCTCAAAATGTAGAAATTGGCAAATTCACGGGCTGATTGGGACATCGCTTCCAATGCGGCTCGAGCTGTGAAAAATTGGCGAAAGTCACTTGAACGGTGCCTTCCCTCCAGTGGATTCGCCTTTTCTGCTCTCTTTCTCACCAAGGCGCGCGTTATAAAAACTAAGGAACTTTTCCCACAAAAAGGCTTCCCGTATCGCCCACAGATACAGTCAAATGAGTTCGAAGGCAAAGAGAGCAGTCAAGATATTGATTGCAGACAAAGACCCTTCTTTCCTCGATTCGATCCGCAACGCTCCATCGATCATCCAGGAAGGATGGCAACTGCGTGCCGTACAGGATGGAGAGGAAGCAGCCGCTTCCCTAGCTGCAGATCAAGCAGATATCGTACTCACCAGTCTAGACCTTCCCAAAACCTCTGGCGACGTACTTCTATCAAACGTTAAACGGGAATATCCAAATTCGCTTAGATTTCTGGTTCACGACCAGTCTGACAAAGACTCGTTGAAGAAAGGCACCGGCCTGGCCCACCTCTATATCGAAAGACCCATCTCGCCAGAGAACCTCGTAAAAGAGATTAAGCATGTCCTAAAAACTCAGTTGAGAATTCGACGCAAAGAGGTTGTTGAAATCGTTCGAGACACAAAACAGCTCCACGTCAACACGGAGCCAATGCAGCAGCTTCTTAAAACCGCCGATGATCCCAATTGTGGAATCGATGATTTCGCTCCTGTGATAATGCAGCATCCTACTGCAGTCGCTACCATTCTTCAAGTTGCCAACACCGCTTTTCTCGGAGCTGGTGGCCGAGTGGAAACCATTGAAGAAGCCCTCCAGATGCTGGGCATGGACTTCGTTCGAAATCTCGCAATTACTGAGTTGGCGAAGAAGCAGCTTAGTCTATCTCCTGGGCTACAAGAGATCGCCAACGCGGTGTTGAAGCATTGCATCGAGACCAGTCACTGCGGAATGCAGATGAGGAAGTTCGGTGTAAACGTGAAACAAACTCAAGCGCTTTCCAGTATCACTCTTCTCCATGACCTTGGAAAGTTAGTTCTCTTGGCAAACAAACAAGAAGAATATGCTGACCTAATGGGGAGATCCATCGAGAACAACCGACCCTTGTGGCACTTGGAGCAAGCCATTTTCGGTTGCGATCATGCGGCCATCGGAGGTTTCCTCTTCGCAATGTGGGGACTCCCAGAAAATATCGTTAGAGCCACAACATGGCATCATGAACCGGCAGCTTTTGCTTCAAACGAGTTTTGCTACGTTACTCTATTACATTTCGCCAACTGCGCCGCTCATGTGAAAAACGAGATGCCTTTCTACTGCGGGGATGAGCTGATTCCTGAGGTTGCCGAAAAGGCTGGACTACCAATCGACTACATCAAGGAACTGGACTGACACCACCTGCTACTCCAAGGCGCAACGCAGCGCTTCGACAATGTGTTCTCGACTGTAGTCTTGCCGTACTTTGGCCAATGCTCCCACTCTTAGCTGTTGCCACAAGGGTTCTTCCGAGTAAGCCCGAACACAAGCGTCAGCAAAGGCCTCTGCGGTATCGGCCGACACTAATTCCTTTTCAGTCCATCCGAGCTGGCTTCTTGCAAGTGTGGTCGCCACAACGGGGATACCCTTCGAAGCAGCTTCAATTATTTTTAGAGGAATACCCGCCGCGAACCGAGCGGGCGCAATAAACAGTCGGCATTTTTCATACCACTTACTGAGATCCTCCACAAATCCTAAAAATACTTCTGAATCCGAGGCGTACTTCATCAATTCATCTGAATGGTATCTGCCTGCGCAGTAGAGTTTAATGTCGTGACCCAACTTTGCTCGAATTAACGGCAGGGAATTTTCAATAAAATCAATCAAGCCTATCGCGTTGGGGGCTGAATCCGAGTGAACAGCCCCAACGAAAAGAATCCCTTCTCTTTCTGAAAATGACCCAACCGTTGGCTCAATTGCCGAGTGATGCCTAAGCATGACCACATTAGAAAATCCGAGTGTACCAAATTGCTTTCGTTCGTGCTCGGATATTGACAATATGGCATCCGCAGCCTTCGCCGGCTTCAATTCCGCTTCAAGCAATTGTTTCTCTTCCGACTCTGAAAATGGCTCTCCATTGTATAGCGCTTCGCTTATCTCTCGATTGGCGAAAACAGCCTCGGCATCGTATATCAAACGCAAGCCTGGTCTTTTACTTTTTGTATCTTCAATCAAACGACCAAAAGAACTAAGATTGTTAGGTCGTGAAATGATTACGGCGTCATACAGTTCCCCTCTTCTCTGCCAAAATTCTTCGAAACCTTCCGCCCCAACCCCTAAAGCCACTTCAACTTCCCGAGGGGTGTCCTTGTACACGTCCGCAAAGTCGCTCGTCGTGATGAAAGTGGGAAGCAGAGTTACAGAATGCCCCAGCTCAATCAGTGCCCGCAGCATTTCCTTTGTTCTGGGAAACCCTGCTCCCATGTGGGCAAAAGGAGGAGCGTCTTCAATCCAAAGTACCCGCTGCCCTCTCGTACATTCATGAACGGGATCTAATTCGAAATCACTTTGAGAAGGGAAACTGGCAAGCTCAAACTCGCGATTCACTAAGAGCTTGTTTCGATTTTCCGCCATCGTTTTAGCGGCACTTTCCCAAGAGTCTCGGAACTCCAGATTTCTGGTCACTATACTGCACGGGTCGTAAACAATCCTTTTCCCCGCGCAATTAAGTCTCAAGCATAGATCAACATCCTCGTAGTACTCATCCAAGTACGACTCATCGAATCCTCCGATCGACTGAAAAGTATCTTTTGCCATTCCCAAGTAGGCCCCTGAGCAAAACGCCACATCTCTTCTGTACTGCACACGATAGTCGTCTGGATTCCAGCCTCTTCCTACTGAGCGGCATATTCCACTAGAATTCAAAAGCGACCCCGACTCAATGAGAACTCCATCGCCATCCAGCAACATAGCTCCAACGGCTCCCACCCCTTTTTCATTATTCAGTACACTCAGTGTAGCGCAAATCGTATCACTTCTTACGCACACGTCGTCCTTCAAAAAAATGATGTCTGCACCTCTTGCTACATCCGCACCCATATTCCAAGCGCTAGAGTAGCTTGCGATCTCCAGACATTGCACCTTCGCGACAGCCTTCAATCGATCAAGCAAACGGGTAATCAACTCAATAGGGTTCGACTCGACAATGACGACAACCTCCATTCGGACCGATTCCGTAAGACTCAGGGCCTCTAAGCACCGAAATAGGAATGGGGCTGGGTTTCGCGAAGCGACTACGATGGTTACTTCTGGCTCTGCGACAGAATCAAAATTCAGCCCTTCTCCCGTTTCCAGAAATAGCTCAAGCGAACGCTTCGCTCGTCTGTAGAAATCTGACTCTCCTTTTAGACTATCTAGCATTTAGCAATGACTGGCTCGGATGACACAGATTGAATCTGCGTGAGCAAGCCAAATGCCTAGATAACTGTCAGCAAATGAATGGAGTGAACGAAAAAAGAAGTCCGCTTTTGACTGCTATGAGTTCGGAGCTACCTCGCTTTTGGATACTAGACGCTCGTAAGTGCCAGCGATCGCTTCTTCTAGCTCGATGGGCTTAAACGGCTTGGTCAAGTAATCGTCCATCCCCGCTTCATAGCACTTCTCTTTGTCTTCTCGCATCGCGTTGGCGGTCAGAGCGACAATTCTTGGCCTCTCATCACCCCACTTGGCAATTATTTGTCTTGTGGCTTCAAGACCGTCCATTTCCGGCATCTGAATATCCATGAATACAAGATTGTAGGAATTCTGCTCAAGAGCCTTGATCGCTTCAAGGCCGTTATTGGCCACTTCAATCTTGTAACCAAATTTCTTAAACAATCTAGTCGCAACCTTCTGGTTTACGATATTATCCTCAGCCAGCAGGATAGACATCGGCATTCTTTCTCCCAGTTTCTCGGAAGTTTTCTCGATCTTCTTTACCGTCTCCTCCGCTAACCCTACAGATTCCATGAGATTGCGTTTAGTATTCGCAAGTTTACAGGGCTTCAATTGAGACAACACCTTGCCTGACACACAACTGCCAGCATGAAGGCTCCCCAATGGACCGCATATCACTACCGGCAGATTCGGATTCCCCGAGCCTTTACGAACGCCTTCAACCAATTCATTCGTATCTAAACCATCGATACCTGATTCCACATAGGCCAGAAGCAAACTCGAAGGTTCAACTTCAAGATTCTCAAGATCAGCCAGCGACTCCAAACCAATTGATTCTAGGCCAAGGTGTTCGACCTGGCTCGTCAGGGACTCTCGACTGAATGCATTGTGCTCAACAATCAAAGCCTTCTTCCCATCAAATTCTCCCACGGTCTTCGTTCCTGCATGAAGCGATTCGATGGCAGATTTGCGGAACTCAACCGTAAAGTGGAAAGTCGACCCTTCATCTATCACGCTTTCCACCCACATCGATCCGCCCATCAATTCCGCCAGGTTTTTACTGATAGACAAACCAAGACCGGTGCCACCATACTTTCTAGTGGTTGACGCATCCACCTGACTAAACGACTCAAAGAGAGTATCCACGCGATCCGCGGGAATACCAATTCCCGTATCACGTATTGAGAACTGGGCTTTCAACCGATCATCGCTCTCCTCTACCAGAGAAACTCGAACGCAAACACCCCCTTTCCCAGTGAACTTCACCGCATTCCCAATCAAGTTAACCACAACTTGACGCAATCGTGTAGGATCCCCGAGCAGCGTAGTTTCCATCGAATTATCGATCACATAAGCGATATCCAGACCTTTTTCTGTCGCCTGCAATGCGAGTGTATCAACTGCCTCCTCTACACAATCGCGAAGGTCAAAGAGGATACTCTCGATCTCGAGTTTTCCGGATTCGATCTTGGAAAAATCTAGAATGTCATTTATTACGACAAGCAACGCCTCGCTACTAGCGCGTATTGTATCCACGCATTCACGCTGTTCGCGATCAAGGTCCGTGTCACTCACCAGACCGGTCATTCCAATAATGCCATTCATCGGAGTACGGATTTCATGACTCATGTTGGCGAGAAAATAACTCTTAGCCTCGTTCGCCTCCTCTGCCTGTCGCATTGCGGCTCTTAGCTGCTCTTCCGAACGCTTCTGCTCCGTTATCTCGTGGAAGAACCAAACCCTTCCATACGATTCACCTAAAGGCGAGCATATCGGGAAAGAAGCTTGCTCAAAAATCCTTCCGTCGTTCAACTCGAGCAGATCTTTTACTGTCTCGGTTTCACTCGCGGAAATTGAATTTGCCTTCTCCAAGAACGCCTGAGGTTCAGGCATCAATTCCGATGCAGTCTCCCAGATTTTTGCAGGGTCCCCCGCGTCCATAACACTTGGAGATAACGACCAGATTTCGTGAAAACGTTTGTTATAGTTCGATACAATACCGCGTTCATTGACGACTAGAATTCCATCAGTCGATGCTTCAGATTGGGCTTTCAGAATAGAGTTATAGCGCTTTAACAGGTTCTGGCGCCGCTTGTTGTGAGTGACGTCGGTACCAGTAGCAACGATTGCCGTAATCCGTCCTTTGTCATCGCGCACGGCAACTGTTCTAAAGTAGACATCAAGCACTCGGCTTGACTCCGTGGCCATCTGAACATCTCCCTGCCAATGACCATATTCCTGAGTCTCCTGTAAGATTTTCTCAAACAGGCCTTGATCTTCAAAGAGAGCTACCGCCCCTCCTGAATTGTTCAACTGGTCGATCGAGTCATATCCAAGAACACTGGTGAAGGAGTTGTTATGGTAGATGCCGTTTCCTTCGGTCGACATCATTAGGATAAAGTCGCTAGAGACCTCAACTGCGGCAGATACCATTCGGAGGCGTTCTTCGGATTCCTTCCTCAAGGTAACGTCCTCAAATATTCCGTACCAGATAATTGTTTCGTCGCTACGCTTTTCAGGTATCGCTTTAGTTGATACCCATTTCTGCTTTCCATTGGGACCATTAACTCGATATTCTAAATAGAGCGGATTAAGATTCTTTGAAGATACTGCCAAGCTCTCGTATACCCGCTCCAAGTCCTCTATGAAAACGGCCCCCATGGCGATAGAGGCATCCTTCATGACATCTTGTGCCTCGACTCCGAGAAGGTCTTTAATCTTCTCGCTGATAAACGGGAAGGACGGATCACCATCTTGGTTTATCTTCAAATGAAAGTAGACCCCAGGTACTTGGTCGCTCAAACGCTCCAACTCATTGGAACTGCTTTCCAATTCCTGCTCGACCTGCCTTGCCTTAGTAACGTCTTCAGCAACTAAAATGTACTCTGAACGATCCGCTTTCTGGGCTGAAAGAACAACCGTCTTCAACTCGCCTTGAACCTCAAACGCGAGCTCCTTACGTGCCGGCTTGTGAGTATTCTGAATATTCGAGATGAGCTCATCAATTTCGAGAACGTCGTAAACGGATGAAACTTCCCTCAATGCTCTGCCCACAATATTTGAGCGTTCAATTCCAAGAAGTTCGCGGGAGGCGCGATTTGCAAAACGGACAAGCCAATTTGTCGTCTGATCTTCACAAGACAAGTCTTGAGACAAGCAGACGATTCCGTCGGTCGATCGATCAAGAGCCACCGTAAGAGCCGACTCCCGGTCAGCGCCGCTTGACTCAATCCCAGATCCAATCGGACGCAGATTCCACAAAACTTCTCCTTCTCCCATCTTCGTCGCAATGGCTTCACACGCATAAGGGCCTTTTTCGGTCGGCGAGGCCAAAGTCAAAGAAGCAGTACCTTCTTTCTCCTGAAGCGCTTTCTCCCAATTTTTGAAGTAGGCCTCCATCGGAGTGTCCGTGAGAGAATGAACATCTGAACTGCGAACCAAAAGCTCTACCGCTGCTCGATTGGCCATCAGGATGAGACCATTGCTCGAAATAATCTGAGCATTAGGAGATTTGAGGAATATGTCTTGGAACAAACCAGTGGGATTCATAGCGTGCTGCTGATTTAAAATTGAGTTACAATGTCTATCGGCAGCTCTGCTAAAAAACGGAGTTCTTTTGGGTACTTTTACCCAAAGGCATCAAAAAGTCCGAAGGCAGAAAGATTTGGAGTATCAACTCGACGTAATACCCATTGAATCCTCCCCAAACAGGACGCTTGGAGTCGTCTCAATTTTCTATTTCGAATATCCGGTGCAACCGCAGGAGCTCGATCACGGACTGGACCGGAGCCTGCACACTCGTAAGGCGAACTTGCCCATCCGTGCTTGGAAGCCGTTTATAGACGCCTAACAACGCCCCGACTCCAGAGCTATCGATAAAATCGACCTGCCTGAAATCCAGTTCTACTTGATTGACTTCAGGCGACCAAATTTCATCCACTTGCCGCTTGAATTCTCGGGAAGCAGAGGCATCCAATCGGTTTACACCCATTTCGATACGCAATACGCCGTTTTCTATTTGACCTTCAATTACTGAATTCATGTTTGCAGGAAATTTGGAATTTTCGTTGCTCGTCTCTAACAATGAAACGTACTATCTTCAGTGCTACGGCACATTGAGCTCGGAGCTTGAATCGCAGCTAATGGCATTTGAGAAAGCAGTTTTGTGAACAAGCCCATCTTGATAGGCATTTCCGGCGGGAGCGGCTCCGGAAAATCGCACCTCGCCAAACGAATCCAATCTGCTTTCCCCGAGCAAACCACCATTATCGAACAGGATTGGTATTACCGTGACCTCTCGAATCTAGACCCAGAGGAAGCCAAGAACAACAACTTCGACCATCCTTCGGCAATTGAGCACTCGCTATTGCGCCAACATTTGGACTCACTGATAAAAGGACAGGTGGTCGAAGCGCCCGACTACTCCTATTCCAGCCACAGCCGACTCAATTCCGTCAAATTGCTAGAGCCTGGTCCCGTATTGATATTAGAGGGCTTATTCTCACTCTACTGGCCAGAAATTAGAAATCTGCTCCACTTCAAGCTCTATCTAGAAGTTCACTCTAAAACTCGGTTAGAACGAAGGCTCATTCGTGATGTACGAGATCGCGGTTACACAGAGGAGCAAATTCGCGCGAGTTGGAAACATCAGACTCTTCCCATGCACAAAAAGTTTGTCGAGCCTACCGCGAGATTCGCCAATTTCGTCTGGAACTCTCAACAAGATACTTCTTTTGAAACAACGTTTTTGGCCGATCTACGAAGAAGACTCGCCAAAAATGCAAAGAATCCCAAATGACTCAGACGCAGAGATTGCCGAATACTGGGCCAGGGCCGCCACCGTATCCGGCAAAACCGGCCTCAAAGCAAGGACTAGACTAAAACGTTTTTCCTGGTCTTTCGTGATTGGCGCTACGGTCGCACTCAAACGCATATTCGATATCCTCGTCTCAGGCTTTGCATTGATCGCACTCTCACCAATATTCGGAGTCACAGCGGCACTAATTAAACTTGAAGACAAAGGACCCGTTTTCTTCACCCAGAGTCGCATCGGCCTTAAAGGGCAGTCCTTCAAGATCTGGAAATTTAGATCTATGGTCCTGGACGCAGAAAAAGTAGCCCAACGGATGATCGAGCAACAAGAAGCAAAAGATACCATTGAAATAAAGCTGAAAGGTGATCCGAGAATTACGCGAATCGGGCACTTTATCCGTAAATATTCCGTTGATGAGCTGCCCCAGTTCTGGAACGTGTTTATCGGCGATATGTCGATCGTAGGTCCCCGTCCGGTCGTCGCAGCCGAGGTCTCAGACTACACTGTAGAGGAGCGCAAACGCCTTTTGGCGAAACCTGGGTTGACCTGTTTTTGGCAGGTCGGTGGAAGAACGGATCTCGATTTTGAAAACCAAGTTAGACTCGATATCGAGTACATCCAATCCAGCAGCATCTGGTTGGGTATAAAACTGCTGTTCCTAACCATTCCCGCGGTACTCTTGGGCAAAGGAGCCTACTAGCTAATCTCACTGAAACAATGAAGCTTAAGTGGAGACTTCTGATTCCTGATTGGGGACATCTAGACGAACTTTGGAAGAACCCGGACCCTTTCTGCCTCTGGCCAGTAGGAAACCAGCCTTTCATCGCCCACTGGATGGACCGAGCAGTAGTCGAAAATATAGAAAACGTTGAGATCTACGTAGCAGATCGGCCATCCGCCGTTAGAGATTACTTGAATGGAGGAGCCTATTGGTCGCGTAATGTAACCGTAATCCCAATACGGTCAGACGAAAAAGCGCCGAGCGATGCCGTTCCTGTCATTGGGCTCCCTCGAGAAAACAAAGTCCATAGTGAACTTGAGAACCCTTCAGACCTTTTCCAACACTGGCTGCATCTCAACAAAAGTTGGGTCCAGAAAATCAAGGAGTATGAACTTCGCATTGAGACTCCCATCGGCAACGGCGGATGGGTCGGCCCACAGACAAGAATCAGTCCAAGCGCTAAGCTAGTACCTCCTTTCTGGATTCAAGGAAAATGTGACGTTGGTTCCAATACTGTCATCGGTCCAAATACCTGTATCGGGGAAAACACGATTATCGACGACAACGCAATCGTCCGAGACTCGATTGTACTCCCTGGAACGATGGTGGGGCGCAACACTCAGCTCGATCAGGTCGCTGCAGATGGCGGCCTCTTGATCGATGTGAAAAGAGGATGCCGCATTAATATACTGGATGCATTCATTCTTAGCGATTTGGGAAATCGCATCCGCAAGGCTCCTCTCGCAGAACGCCTTTTCGCAATTCTGCTTTTCACTCTGGCCGCTCCCATTGTCGCTCTCTCTAAAATGGACTGGACGACAATCGAAGCCCATGACGGCAAAGGGGGGGGCCTTGCTCTCAAGACAGGCAGAAGCGGATGTCTGCTCGCAAAACGATGGCATTGGTTAAAGGAAGTATTCAAAGGACGAATGCGCCTAATCGGAATACTCCCTCGACCGATAGAATGGAAAATAGAAGAGAATCAGGAATTGGAGCAGCGTCTCAGAGAGGCTTCACCTGGATTTCTATCACTATCCGATCTCCACGATTGCCACAGTGCGGACGACCCCAACGAATGGGTACACGCTTCCTATCAGGTTCTTGGTAGAGACAAGAACATCATTAAACTTGTCCGGAACAGCTTCTGGAAACTCGCTTTCAAGCGCTCCGCTTGACTTATGGGGAAACTAGAATACCAGACCATCTCCTACTGCACTGTCCCAGGGGACCTGAGCCTCGTTTCAGACGCGGCTGCGAATCTCAAAGAGTTTTGCGATCTGCGACTTCTCGATTCTACCGATTGGCCGAACATAGAACTTGGATTTTGCGAAGCCCTCAATAACGCAATCGAGCACGGATGCGGTGAGGATAGCTCAAAGATCGTCAAAGTGTCCTGGCAGTGGGATGACGATACTCTCACGATCGAAGTCGAGGATCCCGGTACCTTTATCGAGCCTCAATCCCTCCCTCTTCTACCTGCGAATCCCCTAAGTGAATCCGGACGTGGTTGCTTCTTAATAAACTCCATATTCGATTCAGTCTCCCATCAGAACACTGAATACGGTCACAAACTGATTCTGGAAAAAAAACTTCATCTTCCTCAAAACCCGCTGGGCAAGATGCAAGAACTGTACGAGTCTCTACAAAGTACCGTTGGCGAGCTCAATCAAAGCTATACCGAGCTAGCAGCGCTTCAAGGATTCGCACAAGACCTGGGGGACGTGTCCTCGCTCCCCGAAGCCATTTCAAGCAGTCTTGATAGGCTGCAATCGGTATTCACGATCCCACACGCCGAGGTTTGGATTCTGCAGAATGGTAGACTAGAGAATCCGCTAGACCCTCAGCAATCCGCAATCGATCTTATCGGTAGTTCAACTACAGCAATTGTGCAGGCATTCCGGAATCAACGGGAGCGAATCGTCTCCGATTGCTCTAAACTCCCAGTATCCGATCCGGTTTATTCAAATTCGAACTGTGCTCTACTCACTCCAATAACCTATCATGGCGAGAGCGTAGGCGTAATTGCGATACAACTTCCTCAAAAAGACGTACACCAAATTGAAACGAGTATCGCGCGTCTCACACGAGCGTTTTCCCGATTTCTTGCAATTGCGATAGCGAACGCCTCCACAATCGACCAGAAAAAGGAAAATGAGCGTTCGAGAGCGCAACTTGAGATCGCTTCCGAAATTCAGAGATCCCTGCTCCCCTCCAATTTTCCCTGTAATGAACACTATAGGCTAACTGGAAAATGCGTCACTGCGCTTGCCGTTGGGGGCGACTACATCGACGCGATCGACATAAAGGGTCATGGACTGCTTTTGATCATCGCTGACGTCATGGGAAAAGGCGTGCCTGCTGCTCTCTTGGCAACCATTTTCAGAACCGCGATTCGCTCCCGATTGAACCTAGCCGAAACACCAGGTTGGCTTCTGTCACAAATCAACAAGCAGATTCACGAGGAGCTCGGCCATTTGAACATGTTCATCACGGCCCAAGCCGCATACTATTCCTACGGAGACAACCGTCTCAAATTGGCGAGTGCGGGACATTGTCCGGCATTCCTAACACGAAATGGAACGAGAGAGCCAGAAAAGCTAGACGCTGAGGGCATCCCCCTGGGAATTCGCCCGGATGACATCTACGAGGAACGCCTTATCCAATTAGCTTCTGGGGATCGAATCGTTTTCATTACGGACGGAATCTACGAAGCCGAAAACCAGTCCGGTCAAATGCTGGGGATCGACGGCTTTTCGAAAAGGCTCCCAGAGATTTGGCAAGAAGGCATCGAGGCGGTTCCCGACAACGCCTTGTCTGTCGTAGCCGTTTTCTCCCAAGGTGGAGCCGCTCAAGACGACAAGACCCTCATGGCACTGGAGATATTGTAGATCCGAAAGGAGAAAGATTCCGAACTGCCAGTCTTTTTCAGAATCAAATAGGTCAATCGCGGCTAAGAGAGTTCTACCTTGGGCTTGCAAAAGCTCCTGCGTTTTCCGACACCGCCAATGCACTCAGTACTCGATTTTGACTCTAGCTCATCAACGAGCGTCGATATTTCGTCCCTGTTCGCCTTAAAGGCCACTTTCACTAGCTGCTCCGATTCAAGCACCTTAGAGAACTCCTCAAGCAAAGTCGCGGTGATTCCCTTTTTGCCAACATGAATTGCTGGCTTTAGTTTTTGGGCCGCATTTCTCAGAGCTGCCTTCTCTTTGCTTGTGAGAGTTCCCATGCCTGCGTTCATTGGCCAAAGACCAAGCGACGGTCAATCCTTCTTATCTTGGATATAGTCGACGTTTACTTCTTGATTGATCCATGCATTTCGGATTCTCAATTTCACGAGAACCATGGACCCGGAATCAGTTGTTATCGTTGCATTTTACAAGTTCATCCCGCTGCCTGACTTCGAACAGCGCCGCAAACCCATGCTCGAACTGTGCGAGCGGAACGAAATCAAGGGAACGATTCTACTCGCTCAGGAAGGAATCAACTCCACCATAGCGGGCCCCAAAGAGGGCATTGAAACGATATTGAACTCCCTGCAGTCCGATCCAGCCATCGGGCCTCTGAACGTAAAATACTCGAGTGCGTCGGAACCGCCGTTCTATCGGATGAAGGTCCGACTAAAGAAAGAGATCGTACGCTTGGGTAGACCCGATATCAAACCGCAGGACCAAGTGGGTGATTACGTGAAACCCGAGGATTGGAACGATCTCATCTCAGATCCAGAAGTCACTCTGGTTGACACACGCAACGACTACGAAGTGGAAATAGGCACCTTCAAAGGCGCTCTCAATCCAAAGACAAAGAGCTTTCGCGACTTTCCCGAATACGTGGACAAGGAGCTAGCGGATAAAAAGGACAAACCAGTCGCTATGTTCTGTACCGGCGGAATTCGGTGCGAAAAGTCCACCTCCCTATTGCTCAAGAAGGGGTTCAAAAAAGTGTATCATCTCGATGGAGGCATCCTCAACTATCTTGAAAAAGTGGATCCCGCCAAAAGCCTGTGGGAGGGCGACTGCTTCGTCTTCGACAATCGGGTGACCGTGGATCACAATCTGGAGCCGGGCGAGTACGACATGTGCCATGCCTGCCGCCATGCGATTTCCGAGACCGACAAGGAGTCTGAGCACTACATCGAAGGCGTTAGTTGTCCCTACTGTTACGAATCTCTCAGTGACGAACAGCGCGAACGAGCCGCGCAGCGCCAAAAGCAAGTCGAAATCAGCAAGAAGCTTTCTCGCAAGCACATTGGCATGACGCTAGAAGAGAGGGCGGCTTGGCGGGAAGAGAAACTTGACGCGAAACGAAAAGCCGACCGCTCTCGTGAAAACGCATCCTAGCGGGATCCCTTTTTCTTTTTGGGAGGCGGAGCCCACATTCTGAGAAGGTATTCCGACAAGTTGAGCATGCTAATCTTTCGGTCACCTTCGTAAATAACCACCTCCCTAAATGGAGACTCAAAGCGTGCCCGCTCCTCAAAATATTCCCACAAAATCCCATTTAACTCGAGGGCCCTAGATTCCTGCCTTCCACCACGGCGAGAGATCTCAGTCACTCTTGCTTCCCAGAACCGCTTTTCCTCGGAATGGCACTCCAAATAGTTCATTAGCATCTGTTCGTAGCGGTTGAGACTCATTGCCTACTCCTTCAATACAGCCTTACCACAAACTCAATGCCTAAGAATCGTGTCGCTCAAACCTCAATCCGATTCTCCATAGCGGTTTACGACTTTCATATCCCCATGAAGCTTGGAGGTAAACTCTAATAGAATCGGAATGTCATCCTGACCGACGTACTCCCTCACCACATCCATCTTCACCATCTTGTTCTTCACGATCATGTAAGTCGCAGTAGCAATCAAAGGAGTCTTGTAGGCCTCCTTTTTCTTCCTCCTGTAGCCCACGAATTCAGAGGTGTAGAAGTAGGTGAGGTGTTCTGGACCTTCATTGGCCTCGATCCAATAACCATCTGCGAAACCTTCCATTTCGAAATCATTTCCGAATTTGAAGGCAATGTAGTCTTCAAACGAATCGAATTTATCGCGGTCCGCATATTCTTTCCTCGCTTCAATAATTCGCTCTCGAATTGTGTTTTTGACTTTCTCGAAGCTACGCGGTGTAAACAGCGAAAACGCATACGCCTCGGGTACCCAAAACAGCGAGAAAAAATTCACAAATTCCGATCCAGTTTGCTGGCGAAAGCGATCGTTGTAGATAACTCTTGAAAGCGTGTAACCCGGTTCGCCTTTCCCCGCATAATCCTCGTACAGTCCCTTCCTCTCTCTCCCATCTTCCCAACCGTCATAATAGGGTGGATACAGTTTCGTCACACCCGACCTAAACTCCCAGCTCTTTCGATACCCGACTCCACCTTTACTATGAAAATCCACCCCCATCATTTGCATTTCCATGCGCCTCCGCTCCTCAGGCGGCAGCTCTTCCAATGTGAGCTGATTTCTCCGTTTTTGCCTTTTAGACTCCTCTTGCGTTGAATTCTCTAATATCGCATTGAGCCTGTCATCGGAACTCTGGCCTGAATTTTCTTTTCCCTCGTCTGTAGCCTGACCCGAAACAGGATTCGCAAACCCAAAGACCAAAACCAGAAAAAGACCGACCAAACTGCTTGCCTGAAAATATTTAGGATGGTTCATTTTGTTTCTAGATACAGGTTAATCCGTGGTCTTACACACAACGTAAAAGGATGGTGAACGCTTGCAATGTGGCAAGAAATCCCCGATTGCTCAAGGGTAATTAGGAATCCGAATCCGCTAGGATCCCCTAAGTTGCAGGAGCCCTAGCAAGGTATTCGCATGGGGCATCGGTTGCCGGGTGAGCTTGCCCTGAACACCCAACCATTTTTTAACCTCGCGTGCCCTACCATCCAAAATTCTGGGTGAACCCCTATAATCGCAGATCGCGAAAATTCATCCCTAAACGTATTCAATGAGTAATGGCGCCTATCCACTTGCCACGTGTTCTACTCAACCTCTCCATAAATGCTACAAAATGGGGTTAAGACGATCCGTAATACAACCGATTGAATAATGCTATAAGACCGGAATACCGGCCAGGAACCTAAAGAATCCGCCATACCTACGCACCACATACTATCAACTTTCTTAGTTGGTTGGTTAACTACGAAAGCCCGGCCTAATCGCCGGGCTTTCTCTATTGAAAATCTTTGGTAACTCTAACGTGGAACCCTACTTCATCGCGGCAAAGGTCTCTTTAAGAAGATCCACATCGCTCGCGCCCTTAGTCTTCGCTCGGGCCTTGTCGATCAAACCTTTCTCGAGCTCGTTCTTGGTCGGTTCAGGCTTATGATAGTACACTCCAAATTTGCCTGGCCAGGCTTCCTCGGCCAAGGTGAGCGCGGCAGACATGTCGGTAACATCATGCTCTTCTTCATCAATCACTTCGAATGCCCCTCCTTTACGGGGGATAGCCGCATCGAAAGCACCTTTGTAAAACTCTACACATTCACTCAGGCATTCGACAACTGAAAATCCGTCATGCGAAATCGCACGCTCGTACATTTCCATCATGTGCTTGATCTGAGTCGCGTGTGTGCGGGCTACAAAAGTAGCTCCACTGGAGAGTAGCTTGCGCATCGGATTCGTAGGACGGTCGATCGCGCCAGTCGGATCCGTTTTTGAGCGAAAGCCCTGTGGGGACGTCGGAGAGGTCTGCTTCTTTGTCAGTCCATAGACGAAATTGTCCATAATGACGTAGGTAAGCCGGATGTTCTTTCGCCCGGCATGGTCAAGATGATTTCCCCCAATCGAAAAGCCGTCTCCATCCCCTCCAAACACAAATACATGAAGATCGTCCCGACCAAGACTGACACCGGTCGCAAAAGGTAGCGCTCTTCCATGGATGAAATGTCCTCCGTGCGTATTTACGAAGTAGGGAAACCGCGAGGAACAGCCAATTCCGGCTAGCGTGACGATCTTTTCCTGTGGAAACTGCAGCTTCTCAAGCGTTTTAAAAAATGCCGCAAGAACAGCGAAGTCACCGCAGCCTGGGCACCAAGTCGGGTGGTCTGCCGCAATTCCTTTTTTGGTAATCGTGCCGCGTTCTACGGGCTTGGGGGCGGATGGTGCACTCATTTTATTTAATTTGTTTGGGTAATGGATTAACGATTCAGACAGTCGAAAGGTCGCGAATTATTGGATTCGCTCCTGGATGCCCTTAATGATTTCCCGAATTTTGAAAGTAAGTCCATCCGTCTTGGCTATGCTCCGTATAGACGGATTACAGGTCTTGGCGCGAAGCAGTGTTGCGAGCTGCCCAAAGCCATAGAGCCCCTCGTCATTCATTTCCACTACGACCACGTTCTTGTACCGGTTAAAGATTTCGTCCACGTCGTTGGGCAGTGGGTTCACGTGTCTGATATGCAAATGCCCCATTGATTTCCCGCTACTACGCTCGCGGATCACGGTCTCGCGGATCGGTCCCCATGTACTGCCCCAACCAACGACAAGAGTGTCGCCTTCCTGGTCGCCAAAGACTTCCGATGGAGGAAGGGAGTTAGCCAGCGCCTTTAACTTGTCACGACGTTTGGCCATCATCTTGACGTGCATTTCAGGATTTGCGGAAGGATGTCCCGTCTCGTCGTGCTCCAATCCGGTCACCTGTGGGAACTTACCCCCTTCAATCCAAGTGCCTGGAGGCGCATGCCTCGTGATCCGATCTAGATCATACGGCTTATACCCTTCAGGGCGATCCTCCGTGTCCAGGACAGGTTCAATGACGATGTTATCAAGGTCCGGCTCATCAAAAGCCTCGATACGAGAGGCCATCGACATGTCAGACAAAACAAAGACCGGGACGCTGTATTCACGGGCGATCTTGCAGGCTTCCAGAGCCGAATAAAAACAGTCTTCAACATTCTGGGCAGCCAATACGACCCGAGGACAATCCCCATGGCTACCGTAGATCGCTTGAAGCAAATCACTTTGCTCTACGTTGGTGGGCAAACCTGTGCTAGGACCCCCGCGCTGGACATTGATGACTACCAGTGGAATTTCCGCCATACCCGCCCAACCCAAGGCCTCGAGCTTTAACGAAATCCCCGGACCAGAACTGCCAGTGACCGCAAGTCGCCCTCCGTAAGAAAAACCGATTGCCATGGAAACCGCAGCAAGCTCGTCCTCTGCCTGCACGAAGACCCCTCCATACTTGGGCAATTGCGAGCGAAGCATTTCCATGATCGTAGACCAAGGAGTGATTGGATAGCCCGCGCCACAGCGTACTCCACCTGCTAAGAGACCCAGCACGATAGCGGTATTACCGTCCATCGTGACTTGCGGCGGTCCCGTTTCGTCCGGAGTATGGAAAGCGTAATAGCGATCGAGTACGTTGTCGATCGGATAGGAATAGCCGGCATCAAAAGCCAGATTCGCGTTGCGAAGGATGTCTTCCGACTTGCCTCCGAACCGCTCCACGAAAATTCCTCTCAATTTCTCGATGTCCAACTGAAAAATCCGGGACAGGAGACCAAGAGTAAAAATATTTTTGCCCTTTTCACGTGTAGACCCACCCAAGGCCTCTACCGTCAAAGCAGCAATCGGCACTCCCACCTTGAGAAATCGGGTATCACTTTCGTCTGGCTCAACGTGGTCTGAGTCGTACAACAGGACGCCTCCATCCTTGAGGTGGGAAATATGGCCCTCGTAGCTGTGCTGATAGAAAGCCACAAGAAAATCTGCCTCGTCACCAGCCGAAAGCACTTCGCCGGATCCCATTCGTACCTGAAAAATGGATGGCCCACCCGAAATGGTGGCAGGTATCGTCATGTAGGTCATGACCTCCTGTGCGCTACGGCCCGCCAATCGAGCGAGAAAGCCGCCTATCGATTGGATGCCGTCCTGCGAGTTACCGGCCAGCCTTATGACTGCGTCTTGAATAAGTTCCTCTGTGCGAGGTGGGGTTGCAGAAGCCTCTGATGACATTTATTAGCGAGCTCTAGTCGCATGATTTTACGCAGTCAATCAGTAGGTGACAAATCCGCAAAATAATCGGTTCAAAAAGGGTCCTTTGGTGATTTATTGACCCGATCTTCGAACCTTTGAGGGGAAATTTTTGACTTTGATTCGCTATCTGGCGTGAAAGAAACTGAAAACCGCCGTTTTTTTCCGATTCTTTGACTCCATTCCACAAACAATTCCCCAATCAAAGCGTGTAGGCCGCTATTAACTACTTCCTGCGGGAATTCCTACAACCATTGGTTTAGAAATCGAACAAACCTTGCTCCGTAAATAACGTGTGAATAACTTTTAGTGCTTTTACTTACAACTGGATTAATCGCAGAGAGACGAATAACGCACCTCCTGAAACTTCTAGGCCAATCCGCGAATTATGGACGTTCATCACTTGATTTTCAACCGCTCAAACCCTTTGTATTCGTGTTTAGGATGCTAGAAATAGTTCACTTAGATTTCCTTTGCCACGTGCTACTCAATGGTTCGCCAACAACTTTCTCCAATCGATCTCCCAGTCACTCAAAGCCAACTAGGATCCTTGCATCCACGAATCCCCTAATCTGAATCTGATTCCGTTCCCTCCCTCTTCAAAATAATGTCCCAATCGGAGTCTCCATTTAGCAAAGACAGAGCGAAGGCGCCTCCACCCGCGATCAGAGAAATTCGCGGGACACTATTTTTGCTAGCGATTGTAAGCGACGAAGACGATGCGGCAACCCTGAGGGCTGATTTGAAGCGGTCTCGGCTGAATGAGTACAAGCTCCAACGCTGTACTTCCATCGAGGATGCCAGAAACATGTTAAGAGCCTGTGGGTTCGATTTACTGTTCCTGGACTGCGACGCGATCGAGCAGCCTGAAAGCGAGATCGATCGACTTCGAATAGCCGGTTTCGACAATCCTATACTCGGACTCTCCTCCCGCCGGAATTTGAACAATCCTGAATTTGTTCGACCCAGCGGGATCGACGAGTTCCTGTGCAAAGAAGACCTTTCTCCTTCATTGGTTGAGCAGGCGATTCGTTCCACGATCGCGCGCCACACCCTTGCCTCCGAGAGATCCATACTCGAATCACGTCTAAACCTTTCTCTTGAAACAGGGCTAATGGGTTCTTGGACCTACTATCCTAAGCAGGATAAGTTCGTCCTCGATTCGATCGCTCTCGCGATGCTTCGTTTTCCACCTAGCCCCGCAGAGAGGAGCCTCGACGAAATCGTCGAGCAAGTCTTTCCGGAAGACAGGTCAGCTGTTTCCGAGAGTCTGGATCGGTTTCCGCTTAAGAACGATAACGTCTCCTGCCGCTTTCGGGTAGATGGCGACGAAATGCCTCTTCTTGGGCTCGAGCTGCGCGGCAAAATTTGGAGAGGAAACGCTTTCGACGAGACTGCCATAATCGGTGTCATTCGCGAAACTCCGAAGACGAACGAATTGTACGAGCGTCTCGCTGAAGCGAACACGGCAATTCAGGAGGCATTCCAGGCTCGGGAAGAAGCCCTGCGTAAGGCCGACCAGAAGTTACAGGCTCTAGCCGACGAGATTGCTCACAGCGGGGGCCCACCGATCACGTCTCAGCCCAAAACTACGATTTCGACACAAGTTACCGAAACCCCTGAGAAACAAGCGAGTGAGCCGGCTCCAACGACTGCTGCCAAAAAATCGGACGACAGCCCGAAACCAAAAAAGGCAAAAAGCAAGAAGCTCGCAAAATCGACCTCCGACACTTCCAAGCAAGATGAATCCCTCTCGATCGACAAAAAGGCGGCCTATCAAGAAGTCTTGAAGTCTGTCGCTCGAAAAAAGGCGGCGGCCCCCAAGCAGGAATCACTCCCATTCGACTTCGCCCAAGAACCTGTTGCAGATTTCAATCCTCCCAATCCAGCGAAAGAGGGCTTTATCGGCGCCGCTAAACGCATGGTGGCCATGACCCGAAAGGAGCACAGCATCGACGTCAGCATATCCATCGCGGATCAACAGTCCATCGAGCTCGAGCAGAAAAAAGACCTCCTTTTCGAGATACTTCGCGAGCTCATTACTAACGTCGTAAACCACTCAAAAGCGAAACTCTGCATCATTACTTTGTTCAGGGATGAGGATGAATGGGTGATGCAGGTTGAAGACGACGGGGTCGGTCTCGACGAGAAACTGAAGAGCGTCAACGCGCCTCTCAACAAAATCGGGCTTTTCCAGATCCGCACTCAATTGGCCCTCAAGGGGGGGCATTTGGATATGGTACCCGCCTCTCCCAACGGGCTGATCGCTCGAGTCCGGATTCCGGTTTCAATCCGGGACGGCGCCAAAAGCAACTAGGCCTATTCTCATGAAGCGAGTTGATCCCTCGACAAGATCGATCCGTGGCAACATGTTGAACCGAACTGATGAATGCGATCCGGACTTACTTGATCGAAACCTGGAGCCTAATTGCCGAAATGGGCCCCTACTTGCTATTGGGCTTTTTAATAGCCGGACTATTGCACAAGTGGATTCGTCAACAGTGGATTGAACAACATTTAGGCCAGCCCGGATTTAAGTCCATCGTCCTCGCTTCCATCTTCGGAGTGCCCATGCCTCTCTGCTCTTGCGGTGTCATCCCTGTGACTGCCAGCCTTCGTGAAAAGGGCGCTACCAAGGGGGCCGCGACCTCTTTTCTGACCTCTACTCCCCAAACGGGAATCGACAGCATCTTGGCAACTTACGGTATGCTCGGACCCGTTTTCGCCTGGTATCGCGTCGTCGTCGCCTTCGTTTCCGGGATTGGGGTTGGACTGATCGTCGAACTTTTCAGCAAGAAAAACGAAGTGGCAACCCCTCGGTCATCCGCTACCGAAAGCGCGCGATACGGAATGATGAACCTGCCTGGAGACATTGCCGTTTCTTTGTTTGTCGGATTCCTGCTGGCCGGGTTGATAAGCGCGGCCGCTCCCGACGACCTGTTGGCGAATTTGCCTGGAGGGGTATACACGAGCATTCTGCTAACGACCGCCATCGCTACCCCATTCTATATCTGTTCAACGGGCTCTATCCCCCTTGCACTCGCAATAATTGACAGTGGCCTGCCCGTTAGCGCTGCCCTCGTCCTTCTTATCGCCGGTCCCGCGACCAACATCGCCACCATTACGACGATGCGAAAAACTTTAGGGGGGCGAGAGACCACCATCTACGTCACAATGATCATTCTCTTTTCCTGGACCGCAGCTTTGATCTTTCATGAGTTTCTGGGCACGACAGTATTCGGACACGGCCATGTTCACTTGAGTGGCCTATCCCTTTGGAGTCACCTGACTGGCGCAACTTTGATTGCCATGCTTGCCTATTCATACTGGAGGAAAGGCAATACCGGCAAATCTGCCCTTCAAGAAATTTCTGATCCTTGGAACAATCCTCAAATCGCTTCTTTCAAAATCAAGGGCATGACCTGTAGTCACTGTCGTAAATCAGCTATTAAAGGTCTCTCCAGTTTGCCTGGAGTAAATCGGATGAGCGTGGATCTCAATTCGGGAAAGGCGCGCATTGGAGGCTCCAGTATTAATTCCGAAAACGTATCCGCGAAACTCGATTCTCTCGGATTTACATTGGCCAGCTTTTCAATCCAAGCGAAGACCCAGTAGCCATGCGATCGAAGTTCCGAATACTTTTCGCGCTAATGCTTAGTCTTCTCGCGAAAGAGACCTATGCCCAAGAATTCACCTGCAAGACACTCGACGGTGAATACTTAACCATCAATGAATGGCCAATTTTTATCATCACTTCTCGTTCGCAAGAGGACCTCAAGGATGCATTGCAATGCGCCTCATTAGTGAGTAGTTTAGAAACTTCACCTTGGCTCCTTGACTTCGCATGGCCAGGAAACGAATACGCCAAGCGAAACGCTGCGAGCGCTTTTCTCAAAAGCGCTTTCATGAAGAGCCACTCCACAATTCTTGAGAATGCCCCAGCGGACGCCCCCTTGATTTCACTGGTCGACTCCAATTTCGAAATCATCTGGTGCAGCCTGGCGTATCCGAACGAAGAAGACTGGGATCAGGCCATGCGGATTCTAAATCGCGCTCGCAAGCCCTAGGAAAATGGAAGCAAGGCGGCAACCAAAACGCAAGAAAGCGAAGCGACTTTCCTGGAATCCCGGCAAGATCCCCTATCCACAAGATCTGCCCATCTCCAAGAGAAGCAAGGACATTATCGCCGCGATTCAGAAACACTCGGTGATTATTCTCTCGGGTGAAACTGGTTCCGGCAAGACCACGCAAATTCCTAAAATGTGTATCGACGCAGGTAGAGGTCGAACCAAAAGGATTGCGTGTACTCAACCGCGCCGTGTCGCCGCCCTCTCCATCGCCAAACGCGTTTCTGAAGAGTTGAATGTCGAATACGGAAAGGAGGTCGGGTGCAAAATTCGATTCGCCGACAAAACGAGCCCTCAGACTCGAATCAAGTTCATGACTGATGGCATGCTGCTGGCAGAGATCCAGTCAGATCCAGTCCTGCGTGAATACGACACCATCATCATCGACGAAGCTCATGAGCGAAGCCTCAATATCGATTTTCTACTTGGGCATCTCAATCAGCTGCGAAAGAAACGTCCGGATCTCAAAGTAATCATAACTTCCGCGACGATCGATACCGAAAAATTTTCTCAGAGCTTCGACAACGCTCCGATCATTGAAGTCTCAGGTAGAGTTTATCCCGTCGATATCATTTATGCGCCCTTGGAAGAGCTTCTGGATGATGAGGACGAATACACCTTTCTCAACGGAATCGCAGAATCGGTTGATCGAATTATAGAGGAATTCGGTCACGGCGACATCCTCGCGTTCCTCCCGACCGAAAAGGATATCAGGGAGACGAAGAAACGCTTGGAGGGACGGTTGGGAAACCGCTGTTCGGTTCTTCCCTGCTTTGGGCGACTCTCCAATGCCGACCAGCAGCAAATATTCGCCCGACTACCCCGACGGAAAATCGTTCTAGCAACCAATATCGCCGAAACATCGCTAACTATTCCGGGAATTCGTTTTGTCATAGATACCGGACTAGCACGGATCAGTCGATACAACCCACGAGCCCGAACCAAACGACTGCCGATTGAAAAGGTCTCACAAAGCAGTGCCAACCAGCGAGCGGGGCGTTGTGGACGTGTTCAAGACGGGATCTGTATCCGACTGTATTCAGAAGCTGACTTCGATAAACGGCCTGAGTTTTCAACACCAGAAATCCAAAGGTCCAATCTGGCCGAAGTAATCCTGAAAATGATGGCCTCTCGCCTTGGGGAGATCGAGTCATTCCCCTTCATCGATCCGCCGAGCATCGCTGCGATTCGGTCCGGCTTTGCCTTACTCGAAGAGTTGGGCGCCATTGACTCCGAGCACAGACTCACTAAATTAGGAAGCAAACTGGCAAAGCTTCCGATCGACCCCACAGCGGGTCGCATGTTGCTACAGGCGGAAGAAGAGGGTGTAGTTGAGCAAGTCCTTATCATCACATCTGCGCTCACAATCCCCGATCCCCGAGAACGCCCCCTCGGGAAAGAAGAGCAGGCTAGAATCGCTCAAAGCAAATTTATCCACAAGAAATCAGACTTTCTGACGCTTCTCAATATTTGGGAGGCTCTCCACTCAGGCTCCGATAGAATATCACAGAGCAAGCTCCGCAAGTTTTGCCGAACTCACTATATTTCCTATTTGCGAATTAGAGAGTGGCGAGATGTCAAAGACCAGCTCGCCCAGGCGCTTCGGGAGTTTGACCGAACCGATAAAAGCAAATCCCATTTGACCCACTACAAAGACGAAGATGAAAAACAACGATTGAGAGAGTATGGCGGTATCGAGTATCGCTCCATTCATCACTGCCTAGCGGCCGGTCTCCTCGCAAATCCTGCTCGCAAAGATGAGCCCAACTTCTATCGCTCAACAGGTGACAGGAAAGTCATGATCTTTCCAGGCTCGGGACTATTTAACAAAAAGGCCCAATTCGCGAAATCGAAAAAGCAAAAACAAGTAATCGAAGAAAAGGTGCCCTCGCCAGAGTGGATTCTGGCTGGGGAGATCGTGGAAACCAATCGCCTCTATGCCCGCACCGTTGCCGTTATCGACCCTACCTGGCTCGTACTGATGGGTGAACATATTCTCAAATACAGCTATAGTCAGCCCAGCTTCGAACCCGATAAAGGAAGAGTTGTATGTCGCGAGAGCATTCGTATCCATGGTTTGGAATTACAGCGGAAAACGGTATCCTATCTAAAGGTAGACCCAACTAAAGCTACGGAGATCTTTATCCGTGAAGGCTTGTTGAACGAGGACGTTGAGATGCCTCGAAACTTCAGTTTTCTCGCAGCAAATCGAAAGCTGAAGAACCGGATGCAGAACGCCCAAACCATCGCTAGAATGCAGAGCTGGATCGGCGTCGAGGAAGCCGCATTTCAATTCTACTCGAGCCGATTGAAAAATATAGCTTCGATTGGTGATCTCAATGGCTATCTGAAGCGTAACGGCTCGGACAATCTTGAAATGACGGAATCCGATCTGACTCCAAGATCTGAAGACACATTAGACCTGTCGGCTTTCCCCGAATCCGTTGAGCTCGAGAACACTGCTTTACCAATAGAGTACAACTACAAGCCGGGCGAAAAAGGCGACGGGGTTACACTCAACATTCCCTACTCTAAAGTTGATAGCCTAAACAGTCCACTGCTCGACTGGCTTGTTCCTGGTCATTTGGAATCCAAAGTCCACTATCTACTCAAAGGACTTCCCAAGGACACTCGGAGACAGTTGCAACCTTTAGCGAAAACCGCAAAAGACATCTCTAGGAATCTAGTGCCGAATGAGCATAGCCTATGCGAGTGCCTATCTTCCCATCTTAGATCTTCATACGGTATCGAAACCTATAGCAGCGATTGGAAGGAAGAAGGCATTCCGGAACATCTAAGGGTACGAATTCGAGTGCAAGACAGCAAAGGCAACACGGTCTTAGAAGATCGCTCAGCCGAATCCATTCGAGAGAAAATCAGATCTCGCGAATCATCTACGACGCATCATGACTCAAACAAGATCCATTCACTTTGGGAAGCCGCTCTAAAAAAATGGACACGTACTATCGAATCCGTCGACGATCTGGAATCACCTCCAGAAAAAAGGAAGATTGGTGAAGTCAATGGCCTCCCACTATTCGGCTATCCCGCTTTGCGGCGACAGGGTAACGTCATAAAGCTAACCCTCCTGAAGTCGATTGAGGAAGCGAAGACTGCAAATTCGTTAGGGATCGAACAGCTCATCAAACATGAACTGCGCAGAGAACTCGCCTGGACCCTGGAAGATTTAAAGGACTTTTCCAAACTGGGACCCACCGCTATCGTATTCGCGCCTCTCGACAAGCTCAAGAAACAGGCATACTTGCATATCGATAAGTATCTTTGCACCCATAATATAAATACACTTTCTTCCGTTGATATTCAGAATAAAATTGAATCCTCGAAATCCCAATCTCGAGGTCTTGTATACAAATTGATCGATCTATTGCATGAGATTCTAAGTGCTCGCCAAGAACTCAAGATCAAAAAAGATCTTCCCGCCGATTTGGACCGTGAAGTTGATCGACTTCTTCCAATCGACTTCCTCGAGAAAACCCCTCATTGGGCACTCAATCGCCTACCCGTTTATCTGCAATCATTGCTTGTGCGCCTGGAATCCCGAATACGTGACCCCAAAAGGGACGCCGCACGCCAAAAGGAAATAGATAGATTACGAAACCAACTCGCAACCTCCAAACTCGACCCTTCTCAATACACCGACATCGCATGGTCGATCGAGGAATATGCATTGTCACTCTTTGCCCAGTCCCTCGGAACCGCTTTCCCTGTTTCGGAAAAGCGCATTCTGCAAAAGCTGAGGGAAGCTACCCGGGGCGACCCGTCAAAACCGAGCAAGCATGGAACGTCGTCAACAAAATCGAACCGCACCGTCGACCGGCCAACCAGTTCTGACCTAGAAAGCCTCAAATCGCTTTTTGGAAACCGATGACTCTTAGCCTGTCTCCGAGCCCCATCCTCCGCCTCCGGGAGTCAGTATCTCAATTGCTTCACCCGCCTCGAAGGAAAAGGAGCCATTACTTTCAATAAACTTTTTCTCACCGCTAAGGGTAATCCGGCACTGACTTCCTAAAGCACCGGGTATCCCTCCTTCTAATCCAAAGGGTGGATACTTACGGTGCTGGGTCAAAAGTGAAACGACTACTGGCTCATTAAAGCGAATCCGTCTTCGCAATCCCTCACCCCCTTTGTACTTCCCATCGCCTCCAGAATGCTCTCTAATCTCGAACGCTTCTAGCGTTACGGGAAATCTGAACTCAAGAATCTCCGGGTCCGTAATCCCCGTGTTAGTCATATGGGTGTGCACTCCATCTGCACCCGGTCCAGTGGATGTCGCACCCTCTCCCCCCGCAATCGTCTCGTAGTAGCTAAAGTGCCGATTGCCGAATATAAGGTTGTTCATGGTGCCTTGGCTACACGCGGCCAACCCAAACGCTTTAAGCAGCGTATCCACAATGCGTTGACTCACTTCAACATTGCCCGCTACAACAGGAGGACAAGAGGCAGGATCTTGATCAAAACGCGGGCTTAACATCCCTTCGGGAATATTTATATCCACAACATCCATAAAGCCTTCATTCAAAGGAATCGAATGGTTCGCCAACAAGCGTAGCACATACAGGGTCGCGCTCTTTACAATCGCAGGAGTTGCATTGTAACTTGTCTTTTGTGCTTCCGCGCTTCCGGCATAGTCTATTACCAACCTGTCTTCTAATCGACGGATTCTAACTGCAATCGGGGCATCGTTATCCAGATACTCCTCTGCGGCTTGCGCTTCAAACGTTAAACCCGCGAGGGCGCTTCGCAATGCCCCCGCAGCACGCTGCATCAAAGAGGCCATATATTGTCGGATCATATCCAAGCCATAGCAACGCACCATTTTTCGTAATTCCGATTCTCCCAGTCGGATAGATGCTAACTGGGCCTCAAGATCCGAAAGGTTTTCCTTTAATCGGCGAGTTGGATACGCGCAACTCGTCAGAATCTTTTCGATACTCGACCAATCGACCTTACCACCTCTCACTAGGAATGCAGGTTCAAATACAACCCCTTCCTCTTCAAGAGACTTAGCATGGGGGGGCATAGAACCAGGACTAATTCCTCCCAGCTCAGCATGATGAGCCCGATTAGCGACATACCCAATCAGCTGATCCTCTTCTGTGAAAACCGGAGCGATCAAGGTGAGATCAGGAAGGTGCGATCCCCCAAAACCCGGGTGGTTCGTTATCGCTACGTCCCCAGATTTTAAATCGAGAACCCTAGATACGTTTCGCACGCAAACACCAAGCGCGCCCAAATGGACTGGGATATGCGGCGCATTGGCGATTAAAGAACCATTCGAGTCTAATAACGCACAGCTAAAATCCTTTCGCTCTTTTACATTTGTGGAAAACGCTGAACGCTCGAGCAAATTTCCCATTTCCTCCACCAGTGACAGGAAACGATTAGTGTAAAGTTCGAGCTCCACAGCCTCAACATTAGATTTTCTCTCAACAGCGGCGCCTTTATCTCTGCTCAACTTTAGGCTGCCTCGACTTCCCACAATCGCCTCCCAGCCAGCATCAACGTACACCGTGCTAAAACGATCCTGTACCACTAAGGGACCAACAACTCGAGTTCCGGGAGTTAGGGAACTTCTATTGTATCTGCCCTCAACTTTTTCCTCAGATTCCTCTTCAACCTCGAACACTTCCCTTTCTCCAAGTTTGTCTCGAACGCCGACAGAGACCTTGATAGAAACAACTTCTATCGTTTGTTCCGGTATGAATCCATACTGGGCCTCGAATGCAGATCTAAAGTCCGCCTCCAAGCTTTCGACTGAGACAAGGTCAATCAATAGTCCAGACTCCTGGCCAAGGAACCGGATTTCAACTTGGCTGGCTCTGACCTCCAAATTCTCTCGAAACTCTCCATCCAAAACCAAGGCGTCGTAGGCGGACTCCTTAAGCACGCGCTTCCACTCTTCGATCTCATCTTTGCAATCTTCTAGCGGACAAAGGATCTGGCGCTCTTTGAACGTCTCCACACTCGCTTGCTGCAAGCCATAAGAACTCAATAGTCCAGCGTCCAAAGGGAAGAGCACCGAATCCATCTCTAGAATGTCGGCAATTGCGCAAGCATGTAGTCCACCTGCCCCACCAAATGCAACCAGAGCATACTCCGACGGATCGTACCCTTCTCTAATCGAAATGCTCCTTATCGCGTCAGCCATGTGCTCATTGGCTATGTCGAGTAATCCTTGAAGGAGGTCTGACCCAACTACTGGCATCTCTGAACACGCTTGAACTTCGTCTACCAGTCTATCCAGAGCGTCCGATGCGGCTTCTGGGAAGATAGGTATCCCAAATTCGGATGCATCTATTCGCTCCAAGAGAAGATTTACATCCGTTAAAGTAAGCCCGCCACCGGCCCCATAACAGGCGGGTCCCGGCCAAGCGCCTGCGCTTTCAGGACCGACCCTCAAAGCAGATCCATCGAACCAACAGAGCGAACCTCCTCCCGCCGCCACCGTTTTTATCCGCAAGGATGGAGCAAATACCTTTGCTCCCCCGATCACCTGTTCAAACTGATAGTCTAGTAGTCCTTCAAAACGGGATACATCGGTACTCGTTCCCCCCATGTCGAAAGCTATTCCCCGTTCAAGGCCGGCCCGCTTTCCGACGCTTGACGACCCGACCACTCCTCCCGCTGGGCCGCTCAACAAACTATCTTTTGGACGATAGTAGGTTCGTGAAACGAGTCCACCCGCACTGGTCATGATCCTTAAATCTCTTTCCGACAGTGCAGATTGAACTGAGTCCAAGTAGGTGTCCATTATCGGCGCGAGATAAGCATCCACCATCGATGTTTCGGCTCGCTGTAAAATTTTGATCTTTGCCGAAAGCTCATGCGATAGGGAAACATGCTTAACTCCGTCCATTCTTAGGATCTCGCCGATGCGCGTTTCGTGATCTGAATTTCGGTAGCTATGCAACAGGGCGACCGCGACCGATTCAATCCCCTCCTCTCGGCAACGAACGGCAAATCTTCGCACCTCCTCTTCACACAGTGAATCTATAACGCGGCCCTGTGCGTCTAGGCGTTCGGTGACTTCGAATACCAATGAATGCAACGGCTCGCGCTTTTTAATTCCAAGCTCAAAGAGGTCTGGTCTCTGCTGATTTCCGATTCGAAGTAGGTCCTTGAAGCCTCTAGTGACGAATAACGCGGTCTTTGCTCCTTTTCCTTCTAGCAACGCATTGGTGCCCCGCGTAGTTGCCAACCGGAGCTCGAGGGGCGGCAACGCTTCTCTTAGGAGCTTTTGCGTAACCAATCTTATCCCAAGAACAGGAGGTTCTTCTATTGATTGAATCGCACAAAGAGCTCCCCGCCCTAAAGAGGGGATTTCGACATCTAACTCTATCAGGCAATCCTCGCTCGACCAGGTTACTATTTGACCGGAATCCGCGCCTAGTCCACAAACCTGCAATCTATATCCTACAAAAAAGTCGTCTACTGTATCGAAGGGAATTTCCAATCGAAACCGGTTCGACCCCAACACCCCGACTACTCGAACTCGAATCTCTGAACTAGATAGTACCTTTACTCTATGCTCCTTCCCGATAGGCGAAAGCGCTAGGCAGTCAGTAAATGTGCCACCCGTATCTATCCAGAATTGCCACATGCTTCGATCGATCAAAAAACAGGTATCGGTTTCGTCATCTGCTACCAATCAAATTCGAATGCAGAGTCAACAAATTGAAACTAGGATTTCGCATAACTCACTTCCAGAGCCTTCAGGAGAAATACCGCCATCTCATTGAAAGGAGTCGCTAAGCCATGCTTCTTTCCGAGTCTAACAATCACACCATTTCGAGCGTCCCACTCCATGGGTCGCTTGAAAACTAAGTCCGCATGTATGGAATTCATCGCTCCTTCGGTAGCCGAAGCCTGACCTGCAATGATCTCCTCGACAATTGAATCTTCGATCTGCGCTCCTTCTGCTCGAGCGACCGCGATACATTCGCGTGTCAAAATTCTCATTATGTTCGCTGCATTTTCTTCACGAACCACATTTGCCGGTTGATTTAACAAAGCGGAGACCGCTCCACCACTGTTAATGCAGAGCTTTTTCCAGGCAGCTGTATTCCAATCATCGGTCAACCGAGTCTCGAAACCTTCAGCTGGGAACAGCGAAGCAAAGGTGGACGACGACGACGTATTTGGTACCGTCATCAATACAGGCCTTCTCTGCAGGATCTTGCCGGGCTCGCGACGCTCCGCTGGGCAATCGATAATAACCGGCACAATACGATCAGCCGAAACATAAGGACTCAAATTCGCTAGGTGCTCCACGCCGTTTTGAATCACAGCAACGCGAGTATCCGCATGGCTAAGCGGCAGAATCCAATCGGCAGCGTCCTCTATTTGATAGGTTTTAGTACTAATCAAAATCCAATCTACAGGACTGGCAGTCGCAGGATCCGTAATGACTTTTGGAGACGACGTTAACGATCCAAAAGGAGAATCGACCACGAGTGTCTCAAAGGAATTACGGGAGCAAATAACGAGGTCGTTATCCGCTTTGGTTTCGAGCCATCCCGCGAGGGTTCCTCCAATTGCTCCGGGACCGATGAGGGCTATTTGGGGCATAGGTGATAGTTGATTACTGACAGTTCTAGAAAGCGTCTTCCGCGATGAGGTCGGTTTGGGTCTGCCAGAGCCGGGCGTAGTGGCCCTCCCGGCCAATAAGCTCATCGTGAGAACCCTTTTCGATAATGCGACCCTGCTCCAGAACTACGATCTGGTCCGCCTGCCGCACAGTTGAGAGCCGGTGGGCAATGACCAGCGTTGTCCGCTCTTTCACTAGATTGTCAACCGCCTGCTGAATCTTTGCTTCGGTAATCGTATCCACACTTGATGTCGCTTCGTCAAGAATTACAAGCGGTGGATTTCTCAATACAACTCTTGCGATTGTAAGACGCTGCTTCTCTCCCATACTGAGTCGGATTCCACGTTCTCCAATACGCGTATCCATTTGGTCGGGAAGATTAGAAACGAATTCCCATGCGCTCGCACCCTTGAGGGATTCAATCAACTCCGCTTCCGTAGCTTCCTGCTTTGCCAGCAATAGGTTGTCCCGAACGGTTCCATCGAAGAGAAACGGATCCTGGGCCACTACCCCAATATGCATCCGCAGGTCGACTAAATCCATCTCCCGCACATCGATCCCATTAATCGTCACCGCCCCAGTCGTGACATCATAGTATCGCTGCATCAAATTGGCCACAGTCGACTTTCCCGCTCCCGTATGACCAACCAGCGCAGTCACTTTCCCCTTCTCCAGAGTAAGAGAGAAATCCGTCAGCAACTCTTCCCGGCCGTTGTAGGCAAAGTTGACTGAATCAAACCTCAATTCCAGCAACCCTTCTGGAAAAGGTTTTGGAGTATCCGGATTTTTGATCTCTACGGGATAGTCGAGCATTTCGAACACCCGCTCGCTCGAGGCTTTTCCCGTGGCGAGCAGATTGTTAAGCCCATTTAGTTGAGACAAAGGCATGTAGAGCATGCCCCCCAGCTGAAAGAACATCAGAAGATCGCCTGTACCGAAACGCTCGGGTTCCGTGGCAAACAGATAGCCCCCGTAGCCTACCACTGCAACCGTTCCCAAGCTGACCACGAAATTGGTTATGGGACCGTGGATTGACCAGCGATACATCGATATAAGAGTGCGTTTCTTGAGTTCTAAAAGGCGTTCTTGAAATCGCTTTTTCTCCTGATTTTTCAGGGCAAAGGAATTGATTAAGCGATTGCCCTGTATGTCTTCAATCAAAAGCGAATTAAGTTCACCCGCTGCAGTCCTCACCTTGCGCCAATTCTTGCCTTGAGCGCGAAAGTGAACACGCTGCATGACCAACATGATAGGGATGGGCATGATCATGAGCGTCGCTAAAGTCGGCTCAAAATAGAACATGATGCTCGCCACTCCAAGTACGGTCAAAATGGCCGTACTCCCTTGCTCCGTTCCATCGAGGATTACCCGTTCGACCGATTCCACGTCCTCTATCACTCGCGACGCAATGTCTCCCGACTTGCGGCTATCGAAATAGCCGATGGGCAGCTCCATCAATTTGTCATGCAAGTCTTTCCGAATATCTATGAGAACTTTTTGCTCCAGTGTATTGTTTAAACGTATACGGAATGAGTTGAAAAGCTCGCGCATGAAAAAGCAGCCTGCTATGGCGGAAATGGCCAACCACAAATTGCCCATCTCTTTCTCAGGCAATACATCGTTTATCACATAACGCGTGACCAAGGGTATCACCATTACAAATAGCGTACTTGTAATGGCCAGTCCAATGGTCATCCAAAACATCGCTTTATAGCGGAACAAGTAGCCAGAAACTCTCCAAATCGTTTTCATTCTATCAGTCCCGACTCCACAGACGTAAGTCTAGCATGACAAGTCTGATCGCGAAAAACTGACCTCCCGACTTTACGGGTGACCAATCCGTAGGGCTGGCAGATATTCTACACTTAGCCAATGGCAATCAGCCCCTGAGGGTCGATTCGAGTTGCGAGAACGCATTTCCTGCCTAACCAGTTCTATTTCATGGAATTTGTGGCTCCAGACTGGGAAACCTTACATCGACTGAGAAATCATTTTCTCAACGCAAGTGGCAGCGCTGGTCTCTATTGGGAATCCTCAAACGACCTCGTCCAGTACCACCAGTACTTTGCTTCTCGAATCGGATGGAAATGGGATGCCGCAATTTCTCAGGCCAAGCAGGTGGACTGGCAGTTGAAATCTACTCAGATTCTTGACTGGGGTTGCGGAACGGGAATCGCAACCCTCAGAATCCTCGATGCATTTGGAGTGGATAAAGTAAAGGAGATTGTTCTTTGGGACCATTCGGCAGCTGCTACTTCGTTCGCCCAGAAAACGCTTCAAGAAAAGTATCCAAATCTTAAAGTCACTATCGCCAATAACCTCTCAAACATCGACTTATCGGACACCCTTTGTCTGGCAAGCCATGTACTCAATGAACTGTCGTTGATTGATCGAGAGTCCTTGAATCGTCTTTTCTCGCAATCTCAACAAGTCTTTTGGGTCGAGCCGGGAAGCTACGACAGCAGCCGACTCTTACTGGAGCAGCGAGAAGCGTTACTCCAATACTTCAATCCTATCGCCCCCTGTATTTGCGCTTTCCCTTGTCCCATGAAAGCGGACGCAAATGCGATCCACTGGTGTCACTTTTTCGCTAAACCGCCCGTAGTCGCTTTCACAGAGGGGCACTGGGCCCAGTTTTCGAAAGTGATGGAAATAGATCTCCGGAGCCTACCTTACAGTTTTATGGTCATGGACTCATTAAAACTGGCGAGCAGTCATCTTGTTGCTGGCAAGTCCCGTTTATTGGGTCGGCCTCGGCAATACAAGGGCTATACCCGTGTCTATTCCTGTGACGAGAATGGCCACAATGATTATGAGCTTTGGAAACGCGAAGACAAAACCCTCTGGAAAACGATCAAGAAAAACAAGAGCGGCACCCTCTTTGAATGGACTCAAATCGAATCGGGCAAGATCCTCGCGGGGAACGTCGCCACCGAAGGGCCCGACTCAGAATAGTCGATCCCTACTTTTCGAAATCCGAATTCATTTCAACAAATTCTGCAACCTAGGCCTACGGTTGAGTGTATACACGAGAACAACCCTCCATAACAAATGATAAGATTAGGGGCTGAAGTAGCTAAGAAAGCCAATATGGTGTATGCTGCTTCACGTGTATAGTAGAAAGAGTCGGTTGTCTCCTCGCAAACAAGGCAAGCTCATCGAGCTCTTCGTTGCGGGCTCGAC
>Ga0255783_10000265_pt1 | contig 62193 bp, 27 predicted proteins | sample 011ome_22_FD_179981 | JGI IMG/M metagenome (GOLD analysis project Ga0255783, IMG submission 179981) | Coastal salt marsh microbial communities from the Groves Creek Marsh, Skidaway Island, Georgia - 011507BT metaG (version 2) | ecosystem: Environmental > Aquatic > Marine > Intertidal zone >... | reverse complement strand
AGGAGAAAGAGGAGGCGATCGAACGGGCGAGAGCGGAGTTGGAGAGGTTGAAGCTTGGACCGACCAAGGTGTGGACGGGATTGGTGACGCATCACAAGGATGTGTTCGTCTCGCATGTCTTGTCGAAATTGAATACGACGGATCGGTTTTTCTTTTCAGAGGTGAATAGAGAGAGTCGGGGTGTGCTTGAGTACGCCGGGGTAGACGTATCGAAAATCGGATTGTCTATTCACGAATGTTCATCCATTTCGATGTTGGAATGGGCGTGGAATAAGATAGCTTGGGGAGAGAAAAGTCAAAGTGGAAGAGTGATGGATCAAGCCTACTTTTGCTGGCAAGTTGCTGGAACGAACAAACTCGAGTTGCTCAAGTGGGCGAGAGAAGTGAAACACTGCGAGTGGGATGAAAAGACGATTAATAAGGCCGCACGTAAAGGATATCTCGAGATGCTGAAGTACTGCTTCTCTAATGGTTGCCCGTATGATGAAAAAGAGTCGTGTAAACTAGCTGCTAAAGGAGGACGCCTCGACTGTCTTCGATTTCTTTTCGACAAAGTGAACCCTTCGCGAGAGACGGAAAAAGAAGCGGCAATAAAAGCGACAACAAAAGGTCAAACAGACATCGTGAAATATTTCGTTGAAGAAAGAAAGATATCTGATGCAGTAAAGCTCGACTGTGTGGCATTTGCTGCAGCGTATGGCCACCTCGATTGCCTCAACTACTTAGGCGAAGAGGCGAAAGCGCCTCTTAACCACTGGCGAAACGTCGCTTACGCTCGTTACCACGAGCACCCCGAGTGCGAAAACTACTTGCTCGAAAAAGGGTGCCCGGAACCAACGGACGAACAATACGCTACTTTTGCCGAGAGCTTGCGAGCGCTAGAGTCTCGGCAGGAGAACAGCGAGTGAGAAGATAGTTTGATCAGAGAGAGAGAGAGAGACACCCTTTTACCTTTTTGTAAATTTTTAGAGCTCTAGCATGCAAGAAAGAAGAGAGACAGACAGACACAAAAACAGGTTCAAAATCGCCAAAATTTCCCCTCTATACGTACGCGCAAATAAATATATTTAATCAAACACTCACTCTCCAAAAGAGAGAGAGAAAGGGAGAGTATTCGAAGCACTTTTCTGTGAGCGCGTAGTAGTATTCACGCGGCCGAATTCCTCGCGTTTTGGTCACATTTCATAAAAGTAATTGGAATTGATCCATCTTCATCAAATCAATCCGCTTCTTCTTAATAAAGAGATAAAAACATACACAGAAAATAATAAAGAGTATGAGTTTCATGCATCGAATGCCAAACGAGTACGGCGTCTCCTCGTCCTCCGCGTCCTCTTCGAGAAACACCCAGGGTGTAGGTACCGATCGGACGCGAGAGTTTTTCGCGACCGCGGAAAGAGTGAGCAAACAATTGCACGGAAGTAGACACAGGAGTAGCAGTGGGGGAAGAAACGAAAACGACGACGAGAACGGCGCCGCGGCGAAAGGAGAAGGCTCGGATTTTTACGCCGCCTCCTCCTCCTCGCACGTGGAGAAACAGCAGCAGCAGCAATTCGGGTCTTCTTTGGATGACGACGATTTCAACAACAACAACAAAGGAGGAGGCTCTTCTTTGCATCTCGCGAACGAGGCGCCGAAGATGAAATCTGTGTTCCACCAGAGAGCCTCGCGCGTCGGTCACGCCATCCACTCCACGTCGCAAAAGCTGGACCGGTTGGCGCAACTCGCGAAGCGGTCGGGCGCGTTTGACGACTCGAGTCAAGAGATTAACACGATTTCCTTCGCGGTGAAAGAAGATATCAAGCAGTTGAACACGGCGATCGCGGAGTTGCAACAGCTGGCGTTGCACGAGAGAGAGCAAAAGACGAAACAGTCGACGCAACATTCGGAGACGATCGTGGAGAGTTTGAAAGGACGGTTAATGGACGCGACCAAGGCGTTTAAGGACGTGTTGAGCGAAAGGAAGGAGAGCGTGAAGAATAACGAGAGAAGACGATCGATGTTTGGCGGCAGCGGTAGCAGTAGTTTACAAACGCAGCAACAGCAAGGCGGTGGGTTTCAAGGCGGAACTGGACGGTTTGCCAGCGTCAGCGCGGCTGCCACGACGGGGAGTTTCATGAACGTAGGCGCGCGAAGTAGCGAACAACAACAAGGAGAACAACAAGGGAATTTCGGCCACATGAACCCGATATCCTTCAACCAAAACCAAGTCGCCGTCTACCAAGACCAAGACCAAAACTACGCCACCTCTCGCGCCGACGCCATGCAAAACGTCGAGCGCACCATCACCGAACTCGGCGGCATTTTCCAACAACTCGCCACCATGGTCAACGAACAAGGCGAGATGGCCATTCGCATCGACGAAAACGTCGAAGACGTCGTCATGAACGTCGACCAAGCGCAGGGTGAACTTCTGAAGTACTTGAACTACATCAGTAACAATCGGTGGTTGGCCATGAAAGTCTTCGGCGTGCTCATGGCTTTTCTCATGTTCTTCATAGTCTTCGTCGCTTAAAAATACTAGTGTTATTATTATTATTAACTTTCATCATTTATTGTGATATTCAACATCCAACGCTTCATAGTCTTCGTCGCTTACTTAGTATTCTCGTAAACTTTCACACAACATTGAGATTCAACATCCAACGAAAAATGAGAGGAAAATCCTCACTCTAAAAACTCTTTAACGACACACACAAAACATCACAACAGAGCAAAAGGAACGCGTCAAAAAGACGACGATTTCACTTTTACGAAGAGATATGACTCGCTGAGATGACGACTGAATGCACTGAGAGACCAATCTCTCGTCCCGCTCGTCTCGTCGATTTTTACTCCTTTCCATCATCGGGAACAGAATTGAACGATGAGAAAGTGGAATGCATCTTCTTCCCGAGGTTTAACGACCGAGAGGAAACGTTTTCGCTGGACGTTTTGGCTTTTACACACACCAAGGAAGGAGACGAAAAAGATGATTTAAACGACGATTTAGATGATGATGATGCGTATCGGACTTTTAATCGCTTGGGTGTCGCGGTCTTTCGAACGAGTGGGTTCGTTTCGAGACCGAAAGTCGTCGTGTATGACAACTGGTACCAGAGAGCGAAGGAAGCGTTGACGCCGACGACTGCGACGACTTTGATCGGACGAAGAGCAAAAAGGTACCAGTTTTCCATCGAAGAGAAAACGAAGAAGAACACAGACGATGATACAGCGGAGGAGGAGGTGTTTGAACTCGTCTGGCGGTTCAGCGAAAACGACGACGAGAACGCAAACGAGGAGAGCAGAGAGGAGGATACGAAGAAGAAGCGAAAGGAGATGGTGATGATGCGAGGGTCTTGCAAGATGAAGCGCGTCGTCGCCGCCGCCGCCAGGGCAGCGGAGGGTGTCGAGACGGGATCTGCAAAGGAAACGGCGACGACGGTTCTTTTGGAGTTGTTGCGTCACGCCTCGTTGAAGTATATTCGCGAAAAGGAAGGAAACGTGGATTTAAAGCGCGCGAACGAGTGTTTGAGGAAAGATCAAGAGATCGCGGTGAAGAAAGAATTGGAGAAGGCGAGAGATATCGAGCAGTTTAAGCGAAAATGTTTTGAGGAGTGTTTGGTCCTCGTAAACGAGAAGAAGAAACGGATTCGGGAGTTGGAGGAGATTCTAGAAACGGCGAGGAAAGAAAACGACGCGTTGAGTAAAAAAATTGGGAAGGGGAAAGGAGGGAAGAAGAGAGGGAGGTCGTCGTCGTCCGAGGAGTCGTCGTCGTCCGAAGCCTCTTCGTCGAGCGAAGAGGTGAGCGACGAAGACGAGGAGGAAGAAGCGAACACGGACGACGAAGATAAGGCCACGCAAATTCGCAAACGCATGCGACAGACTGCCATGGTAGATACCATCAAAACCACGAGTGATGGAAGAAAGAAACCGTCTGCAAAGCCAACAACGACGAAGACAACAAAAGCAACAAAAGCAACCGCCTCGCAAAAATCAAAACCAGCCGCTCGGCGCGTGAACACGTTCGACGCTCTCATGCAAGCCAATTTAGGACGAGATTCCGACGCGAATTCCCAATCCTCCTCTTTTTAGATACATACATAGATAGATAGATAGATAGTGAATGAGTGCGTGATACTGGTCATCGCGACGAGCGAGCAGTAGTCGTCGTAGTCGTTTTCTCCTTCTTGGAAAAGAAGGAACACGATAAAGGAGAGTTTCGCTTACGCTTTGACATACTAAATACATTTCAAAAAGCTACTCATAATATGCATCATCATCACTACTTTCCCTCCATTTCTCTCTCCTTCAACAGTTTCGCCACGCTCCCATCGTCGTCTTCCACCAAGGTCCCGCTTTTCCAGCACCCCGTCTTCTCCCCGATTTCCTTGTGTTTCTCGTACTCCAAATCCACCTCCTCTTTCGTTCCTTTCCACCCTTTCGGGTACCTCGATAAACTTTGCGTCCCGAGCATCCTGCTCGCTTTCACTCTCAAATCCAAGGTCGTCCACTCGCCTAATTCGTTGTGAAAGTGTTCTTTCATCTTCATCCACTCGCCGACGCCGAATATATGGAGTCCTTCGTACAGTTTTTGCCGCTGGTCGTCGCCCCATTTCTTCCCGGAAGTCTCGAAGACGATTTTCGTCGGTTTGAAAAACTGTTGCTTTAAAGCGCCGGTTTCTGCGTCGATGGCATCTTTTCGTGTCACGACTTTACGCAAAGAGTTTGCCCATTGAATTCTTTCTTTCAATGCTTCTTCTTTGTGTGATTCGTTGGTGTTGGTGATGATGTCGAGCATGACGTGTGATGTGTTTTGCGCGCGCGCGTTTTGCCGGGAAGCGCAGTCGAGAAAATTCAAAATTCTCGAGTGTCTTCTATTTAGGGTATCAAATGTGATGTGGAGGAAGGCGCGCGAAGCGATTGATGTGCGAAGAAGAATAGTTTTCTTTTCATTACGCGCTAATGTGTACACGGGTATTCGCGGTGTTGTTCTCGTTGTTGTTGTTGCGTGTGCTATTTTCTATTTGTCTAAAACTCGTAGTATATTTGCGTTTATTTTTATCGTCGTCGTTGTTGTTGTTTCTTGGTACTACTACTCGCGGTGGTAACTTGTTTTTGCTGCTGCGCTTCGTCGGTGCCCATTCTAGAGTTATCCACGATGGTATTCGGCGCGATTTGCCCTCCGTTCGTTTTTTCCAGCTGCGGCGCGGTATCTTGACAGGATTGATTGCAAAACAAACCTTTTCCGTTCGCGTCGCACTTATCGTCGATGACTATGGTTCTTTCGCCGTCGTACACCCACTTGGCTAACGCCGAACGGGCTTCGACGCCGTCGATTTTGATCTTGTCGAATTTAGTGTGCACGTAACAGGAGGGCGCAAAGACGCCGACGTTTGGATTTGCTTTTGTCGCTTCTCGGAGTCGATCAACCATTTGCGTCTTCCACATTTTCGCGTATTCTTCGCGACGGGAGCGTTCTTCTTCGTCCAAGTTTTCCCACATCTTTTTCGTCAGTTCGAGTTGCTTGTCTTCGTAGACTTTCATGTCTAAAACACCAGAGTTCAAGTCGTCGATGGTTTTCTCGACCAATCTTTGCGTTTGTTTTCGTTTCTCGTGGACGTCGCTCAAATGTTTCGTCGTGGACGACGCCAACGTCATCGATTTCAAATCGGGTTCGTGGACAAACCTGTGGTCGGCTAACGGCCAATTGTCGTGGATGGACATGACGACGGAATCTGTCAACGCTTGCACAAAAAATATGGGCGTTCTGATAAATTTGATCGAATTTCTTGCCACCGCACAACGGTGTACTTTTCGATTGCTGCCGCGCTTGGTGCACTCGCTCGGTAACGAATCCTCGGCGCGCCAAAACTTCAAGTACTTCTTCCAACTCGTCTCGTCCCACGGGATAAACGACGGTTTCATTTGGCCGTAGGTGTTGGTGGAGTTAGTCGTGTTGAGACCGAATCGTAAGAGCAGACGACTTTCCGCAGAATTCAAGTAGACGCCGTCTTCGCTCTTCTGGTCGTCGTCGCTTTCGCCGAGCTCCGCGGCGGCGTGCCGGAATTTGTCTTGCAATTTATCTTTAAACGTGGAGAAAATTTCGCTGAAAATCCCAGTTTCCTCTTTGTCGCTGCTGCTGGTGGTGCTGGTGGTTGCAGTGCTTGCATTCGCTTTTGTCTTGTCATCGTCATCGGTAGCGGAGGCGTTTTTCTCGTTTGACTTTTTGTTGTTGTTTTTGTTGTTGTTGTCCGCGGGAGGCGTAGCTTTCTCTACCAACGCATCGTCGTCGTCCGTGACTAAAGCGGAAGAGAGTGTATCCTCTTCGGCGTTTTCTTCGAAAATCTGTTCCACCATCTCGTCAAATTTCATCGACTCGATTTCCTCTTCTTCCTCCTCCTCTTTGTTACTCTTCGTCGCGCTGTGGTTGTCCTTCGACGCCTCTTCTTTATCGTCATCTTTGGAATCGTCGTCAGAGTTTTTATTTTCACCGATGGACATTTGATCTCTCGGGTCGTAAAACGTGTGCGTGTGAAAGTAGTGAAATCCAGCGAAGGCGATGCCGGACACTTTGGGAGGTTGCAGTTTTGGGTCGTACCCTTGAGCTTCGTACGCTTGTGCGATAACATCCGCCCACCGATCGATTTGTGCGACTAAACCGACTCCACCGGCAGATTTTCCGGAGAAGATGATGTTTTTCGCCGACAACAAATCGTGATGGTTGATGAGTTCATCCAAGACGGCGTCGACGATGAGACCGCCGTTCATGGTCACGCCAGACGCGTCCGGTTCGCTACTTCTGCCCAACCAAGAGTCTCCAGAACAATACGCGATATTTACCATATTTGCCGTGTTGAACGCTTCGTTGGATTTCAACACGGATTGAATACCAGTCGAGAAGTGATACGTCCTCGGCACTAATTTCGAAGAGCCTAATCCCGTCGCCGCCCGTCTCGTGCAGTCCTCGTCGTTTACGCACGTGCCTCCACCGGAAAGCATGATGATCCACGTTTCGCCGCACGAGTGTTCGACACCATCGCTTGTACATCTTTTCCTTCGCACGGAGCGGTCGATGCGCTTCGATAAATAATACGCGGGAGGCGATCCGTCCAAACATTTCGCGTTGTTTGAAGCGTGATCGAGAAAGCGCACCGGCGATACCGGATTCGGCTTGTATTTCTCATCGCTCGCATCAACTTTACCGATGTCATCGTCGTCGATGTGAAAGGTACCGTCGGCAATGTTGTCGACGATACCCTTCGCGACGTCTTTGACGATGACCGCGGCGTCCGTAACAACTGCCTTAGCGTGCGGTGCAACTTCTACCACCCCTTTTTTAATGTTGTTGTTGTTATTATTATTACTATTATTATTATTCGTTGTTGTTGTTGTTGCATTCTTTTGCACACGTTGTTGTTGTTGTTGTTGTTGTTGTTGTTGTTGTTGTTTCGGTTGTTGCTTTGGCTTCGCGTCCGCGGGGGTGGTGGTCGTTGGCGAAGCGCTACCGCCGCTATTCTTGGCGTTCGTGTTGTTGTTACTACTCGGAGTAAAAGTACTCGTTGACGCGATATTGTTTTTCTCGTCCGCTCCTACCTTTGCCGATGACGCGACTGATGACCCGGTCCCCGAAGTGGCGGTATTCTTCGCATTACCATTCTCGCCCTTCTTGCCGTTATTGTTGTTGTTATTAACATTGACGATACCGTTCTTCTTGTCGTCGCCTCCGTTGCTCTCGCCTCCTCCGTTGCTCCCGCTACCGGCACTCGCACTCTTGTTCTTACTATTATTATTATTATTGCTATTAGTATTCTCGCTCTTAGTATTCGAAGACGACGCCTTCGAGGAAGCTTCCGCGGCGGCGGCGGCGAGAGAAGAATCCTTCTTCGCTTGTTCCCTCGCGTGTTTCGCCACCGCTTCTTTCACCAGTTCTTTCCTTCTCTCCTCTAAGAAGAAGTCAATCTTGTCCTTCTCTTGTTTCGTCAGTTCGTCTTCGTCCGGTACTCCTGTTTTCACTTGTTGTTGTTGTTGTCCTCCGAGTCTTTTCAACGCACTCAAACCGCTCGTTCTTCTTGTCGTCGTCATCGTCATCACCAAAGCGGCGACCGTTACAATCAGAACAACAAAAAAGACGCCTCCTTTTCGAAAACTCGTTCCGTTTCCTCTCCGATTGATGTACTTATTCGACAATAAAGGCGCTTGTTCCACATCTTCATCAGCACGGGAAGAAATGGTGGTCATCATTTTCTTCCTTTCTTTTCCTCCTCCTCCTCCCGTTCCAAAAGAAGAAGAAGAAGAGAGTTGTTCTGAACGACAGAGGACTCGATGTTATTCTTCAAATCGGATCGATCCTGGAGATGATGATGAAAGTCTCCTCCTCTGTTGTTCTTTTTAAAGCGGAGAATTTTTCCAACGATGAAATCTTTTTTTGTATCTCTGAAGGAAGAGGCGCGGCTTCACTCTTTATAAAGAGAGAAGGGAGAAGAAAAAAAAAGAGAGAGAAAAAGTATGCCACAATTAGGGTTTAGAACCCTAAACAAAAAAAATTGAGGAAAATCTCATTTTAAGAAGAGAGAGAGAGAGAGACCGTTAGAGAATAAATCCGCTTTGACGACTGTTGTTCTCTGCGCTCTCGTTGTTCTCTCTCTCTCTCTCTCTCTCTCTCTCTCTCTCTCTCTCTCTCTCTCTCTCTCTCTCTCTCTCTCTCTCTCGAAGCGTTACAGAGCAAAGGTGTGAGAACGAATTCAGAATACGACGACTTTTGCTCTTCCTAATGTGTGCGAAAAGAATACGTTTTTGAAAGCATATTGGGAAAAATGGAACAAACGCAAATCTTGCCTCCCGTACAAACGACCAAACGAGGCGAAAGAGCGCACGTGCACGCGTTTTCCTCTCTCACGAAGAAGAACGAGTCGCAATTCTCGTGTACCTACGTCAACGAGAAAACAGGGAAAGCGTACATAGTCACTTTCCTGGGAAGGACTCAGAAGAAGAAAACGACGGTTGAACACCAACACGCGAAAATCACGTGCGTCTGCCCGTTCGCGGGGCCTCCTGATGGTGATAAAAAGCACAAAATGGCAGCTTCGGGAGCATCCGACGGTTCAATCCAGATCTGGTCGTTAGAAACCGGAGCGTTGATAAAACGACACGAAAAGGTTTTAGCCGGTCCGGTGCGGGACGTGTGTTGGTCCTTCGACGGCGCGAAGGTACTCCTCGCGGGCGAAGGGCGAGAGCAGTTCGCGAAGTGCGTCGACGCGGAGACGGGGACCGCGGTGAAAGACCTTTCGGGGGCGACCAAAGCGTGCACGACAGTTTGCGGGAGCAGGAAAGGGAAGCCGCACAGAGTTATAACAGGATCGGAGGATTTTCGAGTGCGATTTTATACAGGTGGGCCGCCGTTTCAGTTGGAACAACGAGAGCGAGCGAAGCGACGAACACACACTCACGAAAAGTATATAAACGAAGTTCGAATGTCCAGAGACGATAAGTACGTGCTTTCCGCGGCTGGCGATGGGATTGGCGTTTGGGACGTCGAGACGCTCGAGATGGTTGGCGACGAAGGACGGGTCGCCGCGAAGGACGGATCGACGTACGGCGTCGCGTGGTTAGACGACGACGAGGATGAGGAGAATAACACAATTTATCGGTTCGTTTCGAGCGGGGCGGATAAAATGGTGAAACTTTGGAAGGTGAAAGACGTCGTGCGAGAACGACAAGTAGGCGTAGACGTAGAAATCGTCGAGATTTTGAAGAAAACAGACGAAGAAGGAGAAGAAGAAGATGACGTTCGGTTGGTCGTGAAACCGAAGACGGAACAACACGTCGCGAAACACGTCACGCTCGAGGACGCGTACAGTTGTTGCGGCGCGGAGACAACCGTCGATGATATGCAAATAGGCGTGTGCGCGTCCGCCGAGACGGTCGTTTCTTGCGGCTTGTCCGGAAAGATGACCGTGCTCGACGTCGTCGAAGTCGACGATAAAGACGAGTTTGGTGAAAGGAAGAAGAAAAAGCAGCTGCGTTTTCGGGAGGAGATTTTAGGACACTCGAGGCCGATAACGGCGATGTGCTCGGTCGATGTTTCGTCGGGGTCGTCTTCTTCGACGGAGAAAAAGTATCAGGTTTGGACGGCGAGCATACGAAGGGAAGACGATCCGAGACCGAAGATATTGGTCTGCGAGTACGTTCCGGAAACGAAAACCATCGAAAACGTGCGAGAAGTCATAAAGAATACGCCGCTGAAAAAAGTCACGAAACTGGTCAACTGCGGGAACGATATCGTCGCCGCGATTGGTTTCGACGATCACTTGCGCTTCGCGAGCGTTAAAGACATGGCTTTTATAGATGATGACTTTGACAATAGTAACGACAATAACGACCAGGAGTGTCATCGTCGCGCCGTAAAATTTGAGCAACAGCCAATCGACGTCTGCGTCGTTTCCGTTTCCGTTTCGATTTCGCAAGACGAAGAAGAAGAAGAAGAAGAAGAAGAAGAACCACTACTTCCGAAAACAACAAAAGTTACGACGAAAGAAGTTCACCACTGCGAACTTATGATAACGTTTGCAAACGGTCTCGCGAAACTCGTGCCGATTGAATACGAGAAATCGTCATCATCGAGCGACAATAATGGAGGAGGAGGAGAGTTGAAAATTCTATTTGATAAAATACAACAGATTGACGTGAGGACGACGATTCAGACGACGACGATTCAGACGACGACGACGAGAAGGAAAAAAGAAGTCGAGTTATCGTGTGGACGCGCCGTTCAGTTTTCTTCCGGCGGCGGCGGCGAAAAAACGCTTTTCGCTTTCGGCTGCGCCGACGAAGCCGCGGTGTACATTTTCGAGAGAAGAAACGAAGACGGCGTCGTTGAACACAAACAAACGCTCGAGCGAAGCAACGCGTCCTCGTCGTGCAACATCACGTGCATAGATTTTGCTCCAAACGGAAAACATCTCGCCGTCGGCGATTCCAATCGAGAAATTGTCTTATGGACGACGACTTCCAACGCCGAAGATGAAGATGAAGATGACAAAGATGAAGAAGAAAGAAAACAAGAAGAGACGAAAGAAGAGTTATTCTTCCGTCTCCTAAAACCGCGCGATCGACGACACTCCAAATTCCTTCACAGCAGCCGAATCGAAGACGTCCACTGGTCTCGCTCCTCCACGTCCTTCCTCTCGTGCTCTTTAGACGGCCGCGCGAAAATCTGGCGAAACGTAGTACGAAAGAGTAGTAGTAAAAGTAGCGCGGTCAAAGTCGTCGAGGAGGACGTGAACGCCGTCCGAGGCGGCGTACGTTTCGCCCAACTCTTATACGTCAACAACGAAAACGACGAAAACTTCGACAAAGAAAACGAGGATGATTTGGAGACTGCAAATGCGCATCTCGTCTGCGTCGGCGCCGATTGCGCCGTGCGCTTCTTCGCGCATACTCCGTCTTAGTATTTAAAGAGTTAGAAGTAGAATTTCATCGCATCATTGGAACAGAGACAGCAAATTGCACAAATGTACCATCAATACTTCTGTGTTGTACGTCTCAAGACTGATGTGCAGGTACTCAAATGGCCACATTGATACCAATCGTAAACATTGACACATATCGCGTCAAATTCAATTAATTCATTCACATTCTGAACAGAGACATTCCCCACAAAAAGTACGCGCACTTTAGACCATTAAAACAGATCCTTTTACTCGCGACTTTACTCTCACGCGTACGTACAAATAGTGTTTTCGTAATTATTCTAAAAATGGCGAAGAAAAACAGCACGAAGAAGCGTCAAAGTCGAATCGCGGACGCTTTAGTGAGAGAGCGGAAACAGTTGGAAAAGCAGCGAGAACGCGAATTGAAGATGAAAGAAGAAGAAGAGAAGACGAGCGTTGGACGGCAGATGCGCGAAAAGAGGAGCAAGAAACACGAGAATACTAAAGGAGGAGTACGCGTTCTCACCGGTGGCATTCAGAAACAGAAGAAATCTTCTAAAAGAGAAGGGAAGAATCGACACAAAATCGTACGCGGCGTTCGAGTGGGAAACGCGACGAAAATACGCAAAAACGTCACCTACGGCGGGATTACGATTAAAGATAGCGAGAGCAAAAAAGCAGTCTTAGAAATGCTGAAAGCGGAGGATAGGATGATGGTGTAGAGTGAAATGCGCGAAGATGTGACGACCTTTTACGGCGTTTGATCGTCGCGCGATGAAAGCGAGCGAGAGCGTTAAAAAGCGGTTTCGTTGGCGACGCCGAAAGCGGAGGAGAGGAGGAGGATGGTGTAGTAGAGTGTGCGTGTGTATGCGCGCCGCTATTTCTGCGTGTATTAGTATTAGTATTAAAGTAAACGTATTATTTTACAGTCTCACGGCTTTGAGGACGACGAGGGACTCTTCGTCCGCTTTCGTCCATTTCGCGCGTTCGACTCGCATTCCGTCTTGGTTGGATAAAATCTCCATCATCTCCTCGATATCGTTTTGCGCGTACGCGACGACGAGAAACGTCCCTCCGTTTGGTCGCAACCACGATTTGATGTCGTAGAGAATTCGGTCGACGACTTCTCGGCCGCGAACGCCTCCGGCCCACGCGGCGGTTAACGAGGAAGACAAAGAAGAACTTTTCGTTGAAGGGTCGTAAATCTCTTCCGAAGGTGTGACCACGTACGGTGGGTTGAACAGCAACACGTCTATTAGTTTCTTCTTCCTCTCTTCTTCTTTCACTTCTTCTGTTTTCTTCTTCTTCGCATTTATCCGGCGGCGGTAAAACCGGTCGTCCTCTAACATGTCGCCGCGGAAAATCTCAATCGAATACCGCGACGACGACGAGTCGTCTTCATCAAAGTCCTCCTTTTCCTCCTCCTCATCATCCCCGACGACTCGCAACCCGTGTCTCCGCATCGTCTCTTTCGCGTGTTCTACCGCCTTTTCGTTCACGTCTACTCCGAGAAACCGCCACACGCGACGACATTTTTTCTTCGTCTTTGAATCATCTTCCCGCTGCTTCCTTTGAAGCCGCTCCTTCATTTCTTCGCAAAACCGCATCGCGTGCGAACACAGCACGTACCCGGAACCGACGCCGATTTCCACGCTGACAAATTCTTCTTCCTCCTCGTCGTTTTCATCATCAAAATCGTTTTCATCGTCGTCATCGAGTCGTCTCAACGCGTTCGATTCCTTCCTCTTTTCCCGAGACCAAATCTCCTCCGCGACGGCATCGGCGAGGAGGAAGGAGTCTTCGCTCGGCTCGTAGACGACGGATTTGTCGTACGAGGTGTCTCTGATTCTCGCCATTATTATGGGAACAGTGTTATAAATGAAGCGATTGTTCGGTGATGCTTAGTATTCTTGTTCGTTCGTTCGTGAATGAATGAAGAAAACAGTTAAAATTATGAAGAAAAGTCTGCTGTAAAAAGCGCGTTCGATCGATCGATCAGGAATCTCTCTCTCTCTCTCTGCTAAAGGGAAGCGAACCCTCTCCTCGCTCGCACGCGATTTTCATTCTCTCGCATCTGCTCTAAAGCGTTCCATAAGTCTTCGATTTTCACGTCGACTTGTTTATCGGCGTCGTCTTCGGCGTACTCTTCCGCTCGTAAATCTTTTATGCGGACGCATCCGTTTTCCCACTCCGAAGGGGCGACGAAGACGACGTATCTTGCGCCGATGCGGTTGGCGTAATCGAAGGTTTGCGCGACTTTTTTTTTCGGTTCGAGGAGGACGTCGACGACGACGAGTCTTTTGTTTTCGTCGGCGCTATTAATGTTTCCATCTCCGTCATCATCGTTACTACTACTACCACCACCACCACCACCACTACCATTCGAAGGAGGAGAAGTCTGCCTCAACAAACCCGCCGCTTTCATCGCCTTGCCTTGCATGTCTTTGTTATACGCGCAGACGCAGAAATCAACCCTTTTTTGGACGTTTGGGAGTAAATTTTTCTCCTTCAAAAGTTCGACGATGACGCAATCGCCGAAACCAAACCCGCACGCCGGTACCGGCGTCGTCGCTCCGTACAAAGATAACAACTTATCGTATCTACCACCACCGGCGATCGCTCTCAACTCGCCGGCTTTATCGAACGCTTCAAAGACGACGCCGGTGTAATACGCTAATCCTCTCACGACGGAAGCGTCGAATTGGAGCCAGTCGCCGAAACCGTACTCCTCCGCCAGTTTGAACAATTCTTTCAACTCGCGTATGGATGAATCGTCCACGGCTTTCGTATTGCTATTAGTATTATCACCATCATCACCACCGCTACTTACCTCGATCGCCTCTCTGGCCATTTCCTCCAACTCCTCGACCGTTTTACAACTCAACGTCTTCACCACGTTCTCCGCGGTTTCTCTCGGTAACCCCAACGTCTCCGTCAACTCCTTTACCACCGCCTCGGCGCCAATCTTATCTAGCTTGTCCAATATCACGCACGTCGGCGCGAAAATCTCGTCCGGCACGTCGTTAATCGTCAACATCGATTGCATGACTTTCCTCGAATTCACTTTAATCCCGACGTCCGCGCTCGTAATCCCGCAGCTCTTAAAAAACTCCACCGCCGCGCTCAACAACTCCACCTCCGCGGTTATTTCCTTGCACCCAATAATATCCATGTTCCACTGATAATGCTCTCTTTTCCTTCCTCTCTGCGTGGCTTCAAACCTCCAACACTGCGGTATCGAAAACCACTTCAGCGGCAAAATCATCGACGCGCCTCTCGACAACACCATCCTCGCTAACGTCGGCGTCATCTCCGGTCTCAGCGTCACTTCCACCCCGTCTTTATCCACGAACGAATACATCTGTTGCGTGATCTCCTCCCCGGCTTTCCGTTTGTATAACTCTTGCCGTTCCAACACCGGCGCGTCGTACTCCTCGAACCCTGCTCTGAGACCACATTTCCGGAATTTCTCAAACAACCACGTTTGCAATCGAAACTCCTCGGGGAAGAAGTCTCGCGTGCCGGAGACGGCATCCAAGTGAACCGGAGGCGTTTGCGACGCGTGCACCGTTACAACCGAGCCTCCTCCTCCCGATGACGACGCTAAACCTTCTCTCTTCTTCTTCAGTTCTTTCTCCAACTTTTCCTTCTTTTTCCGCTCCTTCTCCGCTTGGCGAATCAGTTGCTTCTCCGTTTTCGGTTCCTCTTCGGACATCTTTTTAAATAAACTCACGGGGACAAAAAGAACCAAAACCACCAGTTCAAATCTCGGGTGATTCTCGGTCGTTCTTCTTCTTCTTCTCTCTTGTTCTCTTCCTTTGTCTTCTTCTTCTTCTCTCTTCTTCGTTTTGTGGTGATTTCTGCCGCCATTTTTAGAGGGAGAAAAGGACGAGTATTTAGGGTGTACAAAAGTGTCGATTTTTTTTTTATGAAGGAGAACGTTTTGTACAAACAAGTTTCATTGGATATACTACTTCGAGAGCGTCAAAAACACACTCTCTCTTATTCTCTCTCTTATTCTCTCTCTCTCTCTCTCTCTCGAGATATTTCTCTCACGATGCAAAATCATAGGAAATTAGAAGATGGACCCTTTGTAGCCGGCTTTTTCTCTTTCGGCTTGCATCTTCGCCGCGGCGGCGGCTCTTCTGGCGTTGGACGCGTCCTCCTCCGCCTTGGCCTTGGCCTTCTTCTCCTCCGGCGTGAGTTCTTTCTCGCTGGAACCTTCGTAGGCGTTCCAGTTCGATTGGCCCGCGACGGACGTTTTGAACGTTTCCGAATCATCTCTGGGAGGGGCGGAGAAGTTGCCGCCAGATCTGTTTAAAAAGAATAGAACAAAAGAGAGCGCGACAGAGTGAGTACACAAAAGAGTAAAAAATACGACAGCTTTGAAAAAGAACGAAATTTTTTTTCCTCTCTTTTCTCTTCTTCTTCTTCTTCAAAAGTGTTTGTTGTTTTTTGTCCTCTTCGCGTGCGATGGTTGTTGACGTGTCCTTTTTTGGAGCAAAAACGTGTTCACAGTTATTGGACAGTTGAGCACTCGCGCGATATCTCTCTTTCACTCTTTCCAATTATCCATATCTCGTCGCGAAAGATACCATACTTTATTTACGCTCTCTTTTCGACGAAAGGAGGGAACAAAAGAAGCTTTCACGGCGAATGGTGTTTGTAGTCGAGAGGAATGAAGACGTCGTTCTCCTTCGCGCGCGCGCGCGCCCGAAAGCATTCGCGCGTTTAATAATGGAAAAAATGACGTGTACCGAAAAGAGGAAAAAAGAACAAAATGGATGAACGATCCAACACACGCAGAAAACACTTTAAGAAGAAGAACTTCTTCGTACCTGCGGGTGACGTCTCTCTTGGAAACAGTCGCGTTCAAGCGAACGGATTGAGTAACAGTTTGAGTGACAGAAAACATTTTTAGTATATAAGAGTGTGTTGTGTGACGTGTGTCTTTTCAAAGAAATAAGTGAAGTCCAAAGGGGGGTGAGCTTATCTTTCTTCACATTTTTTTTTCGCTTGGGTTTTGCCCTTTCATATTTAGGGTTCCAAGGGCAAAAATTTTGTAACGACACAGACCGCGTGTGAGTTTTTCTCGGCGCAATTTTCGTCCCAAATTTCGTCCTCAGAAAAGACGTTTAAAGCGTAAGTGTTTAACGACTCTTTTCAGAAGACATTTAAACCCCCTTTATTTGCGATAAGAAGAGAGAATAACGATGATGGCGCAACAACAACAACAACAACAACAGTATTCTTCTCCTTCCTCCCATCAAACGAATCAACCACCACAAAAACAGTTCGACACCGGACACGGGGATCAGATTCACGATTGCCAGTACGATTATTACGGACGGGTACGCATACTTTTGAACTCTGAACTCTCTCTTTAACTCTCTCTCTCTCTCTCTCCTTTTTATCGCGCGCGTGCGAAAGCGTGATGTGCTGTTGTTGTTCTTGTTCTCGATGTGTGTGTATATTTATACGCAAGAAGAAGCGCGCGGTAATGTTCTTTGAATTGCGTGTTGAGAGAGAGAGAGATCAACACCAACGGAAACGACTCTCTTACTACGAATAACTCTGCTGACATTTTTTATGCTCTCTTAATACTACATCACTAAAACCAATCATCATCATCATCAAACTGAATAATAATAACGATAATACATAAAAAAAGAGAGTGGCGACGTGCTCGTCCGACCGAACGATCAAAGTGTTCGATACCGGAACGACGACGACGACGACGACGAGTGGTGATGGCGGCGGCGGCGGCGAAAACGTCGCGAATCATCCTCCTCCTCAAGAGGCAATCGTCGAAAGAGCGAACGCGACGACGCTCACCGGGCACGAAGGGCCGGTGTGGCAAGTATCTTGGGCGCACCCGAAATTTGGCGCGTTGTTAGCGTCGTGTTCGTTCGATCACACGGTGATGATATGGAAGGAGACGAGTTCGAACGTTTTTTCGAGAGTGTACGTGACGCCGAAAGGTTTTTTCGACGGGAGCGTGAATGCGATTTCGTGGGCACCGCACGAGTTTGGGTGCGCCGTGGCGGCGTGCTCGAGCGACGGGAGTGTAGCGGTTATTTCGAGTAATAGTAATGTGGCGGGAGGAGGGTGGCGAAGCGAGAAGATTTCGAACGAAGCGCACGCGGTTGGGTGCACCGGGGTGTCGTGGGGACAAAACGACGAGATTGCGAGTTGCGGGTGCGATAACTTGTGCAAGATTTGGACGAGAGGAGGCGCCCAGGAAGGAGGAGGAGGAGGAGAGAGTAGCAATCATAACCAACATCATCATCATAATCAACAACAACAACAACAACAACAGTGGCGACTAAAGAAAGAACTTCGAGGTCACTCGGATTGGGTGAGAGACGTCCAATGGGCGCCAAACAACGGTGGTTCCAACGTCCAACAAATCGCTTCCTGCTCGCAAGACGGCAAAGTGTTCATCTGGACCGAAAGCAACAACAACAGCAGCACTACTACTGCCAACAAAGACTACCACTCCGTCCTTCTCAACGACTTCAAAACCGCCGTCTGGCGTCTCAGCTGGTCCGTCGTCGGGAACGTCCTCGCCGTTTCCGACGCCAACAACCAAGTGAGCGTGTGGAAAGAAAGCGTCGACGGCGCGTGGACGCAGATTCAGTCAAAGTAATAGCAAATGTATCATCGATGTTACGCCGTTTCATTTTTCTCATCACTTGAACCAATCGACACAAAAAGAAGCACTTTAAAAGAATTTGATGAACGCGAACGCGTCCACCTTCGTCCCGTCCACCTTCCTCTCCGCCAAAGAGGACAAAGAAGGAGAGGAAGACGTGAACGAGGAGGAAAACGAGGATATATATTTCGCCATCGACGTCGAGTGCGTCGCGACTGGATACACGCACAACGACCGAGCGGTGGCGCAGATTGCCGTCGTGGACGACGCGATGCGGACTTTAGTGAACGTTTTCGTGAAAGAAGAAGGCACCGCTTCCACGTCGTACGATGATGAAAATGAAAACGATACCAACATAGTGTCCACGATTGAACCTCTGACGGGGATAACGAGGGAAAAATTAGAGAAGGAAGGAATTCCGTTTGCAGATGGTAAGAACTGACACTTACGCGTATTGAGTATTTCACGCTTTGCGAGTATTATCGCACAATAATAAACTGACGACTTATTCTTATTTTTCTTTGAAACAACGACACGAAAACAACAGCCATGGTTCTGGTTCGCCGATGTTTACCTTCCCGGAAAGCCATTTTGGTCGGTCAAAACGTCTCCAAAGACATCGAGTGGTTAGGTTTGCGCGAAGGCGAAGACTTCAAAGGCGTCGTCGATTTGTGCGGCGTGTGGAGAACGTGGAATCCAAAGTTTAAAACCTATTCAGTGTTCTCGCAAGATCATCTGGTGAGGAGGTTACTGAAAGGCCAGCTGGAGTTGAGCGAGAAACACTGCGCGGAAGGCGATAGCGTGAAATCGATGAAACTGTTTCAGTTGTGGAGAGAGTTACACCACGAGCCGGAGAAGTTGCAACGAGAGAAGGAGAAATTGTTGGAAGGCGCACCAGAACCGAGTTTCGCGAAGAGGTTTCCAACTTTCGAGGGTGTGTGCATGGGAAACAGGAAGACGTGCACGTGCGGAGCGCCTTTTTTTGGCTGATGACGACGCCTTTGCGAGCGGCGAGAGAGATCGTTTGCAGGATTAATACACACACACATTAGAAAAATACTAGAGAGACTTTCTTACGCGGAGGAGATTTACCTCAGGACGGGATGAGAGCGCCATGATCACCACCACCACCTCTAGCAGCATAGTATAAAGAGAGACATACATAAAGACATGTAATACACACACACACACACACACACACACACACACACACACACACACACGCACACACACACACACACACACACACACAAGTTGAGAACTCGTGAAATACGCAACAACAATAATAGCAATAAAATATAAGATTAAAAGAGGTTCTTCCTTCCTTTTTACCGGGCGCAAAATGAAATGCCCACAATTCAAATCTCGACTTCCGCAGTGTCCGGAATGGAATACGTTCCGTCTTTGGCGAATTCGTTGACCATGGCGGCGTGCGCGACCATAGCGTACAAGAAGTGCCGCTTCGTGTGTTTCGGCCACTCGTTGTACTCTTGATTCTCTTCTCTTTTCAATTTGAAGTGTCCTAAACCGGCTTTTTTGACACGAATGGTGCCAATCGGTTTCACGAACGCCGCGCATTTATCGCGAAAATTTCTCACCTCTTTATCCCGCATGCCGTTGAGACCTTCCAGACCGTTCTCGTGAATTTCCACGGGCATTTCGTACGTCTTCACCGAAGAATACGTTATCGGAACTGCAAAACCAAATGTCATCAATCCTGTGCCAATCATCGTGTACAACAAACTTCGTAATCCTCTCGTGTACGGCACCAACCTCGTTCCGAGCGCGTCGTTTTCATCTCGACGAATCAACATCGAATTCATGCGTTCAACCTTCCCAACCAACTTTCCTCTCGGGAAGTCACGTTGCAACGGAATAATTTCCGCGACTTGCGCATTTCCTTTGTACATTTTCGCCGCCGCAAACGTCGGAGAATTTTGCAACGTCTTACTATTACTGTTCTTTTTCACGCCGGCGACGGATACCCCGAGTAAACTCCTCACCACCATCGTCGGAAAAGGGCGCTTCATCGCGTGCCGATCGAACAGCTCTTCCAGCGTCGAATCTTCTTTCAAAGTCAACATAAACAAAGGAGTGTTGTTACCATCAGAGGCGTCTTTGCAGACCACGTTCCAAGATCCCGGAGGTCCGCTCTCTTCGCTCTCTCGCCCTCTCGATAACCACAACTCGCACTCGAAGAGCGGTTTTTCTTCGTCATTCTTCTCGTCGTCGTCGACCAAAGTCGTCGATGTTTTCTGCCCGACGCACGAACAAATCGTAAACCCAAAACACGTCGCGTCGCCTTGCGTTTGCGCGAACAATCTTTGCAACTTCGATTCCCTGTTTTCATCATCTTTATACTCGCCAAAACTTCTCGCCCGGAACGATTTTCTCTGCCCCGCCGTCGCTTTGGGCACTAAATCCGGACGCGAACGAAAATTCCGAACACGAATGGAATCCCCCAAAGCATTTTCTAAAAGCGCGTCCAGGCGCGCTTCCAATTCTGTTTCTCCCCCCTTCGCTGACGACAACGTAAACGACGACGGTGCAAATGAAGGGCTTTTCTTCGCGGAACCGATGGATTTGAGCATCTCGTTTTGTGTGTGTTTATGTGTTTATTAAATGCGGCAATTATTCGTTGATGTTGATAATTTTTTTTCCCATGCACGAATTTAAGTCGACAAAAAACCCACAAGAAGTTAAAAACAAGTCGGTCGACACGAGATTTTTTTTTCGTTTTGGGAATATTTTGTGCCTCCTCGCTCATTTTTTTTCTTTGTAGTATTCAAAGAGAGAAAGAGAATACGCAACGCAAAACGCACGCGTGGGTGTCTGTCGAAACGCGTAAAAAACATCTCCAGGAGGAGCAACACCGCATCGCGCGCGTTTATTCATTTAAAACTACCGCGCGTCAGGACGGCGGTGTTTGGTCGTCTTTTTTTTTTCGGTCGACACTGACTTAATTATTCGTCTTGCTGCAGAGGGTTGCGGAAAAATTGTCGCCGATGGTGGAGGAACCGTCTTCGACCCTGTTCCCTTTACCGCTCTCGAACCATCAGCACGACCAAATTCACCGCGAAGAGTTGAAAGTTCTGTTCGAACTGGCGGACGATCACGGATTTGTGGATTGGCTTCAACCTTCTTCTCACGCTGCCACAAGCAAAAGATCGGGCCAAAAAAAATTTGCCAGCACCCCATGTACGAGTAGTTTTCGTACAGAAGAGGAGGAGGAGACGAGAAAGAAACAGAAGAAGAAACAGAAGGAGACGAAGAGCGATGAAAGGAAAGAAAGGGAAGAAAGAAAAGAAAAAGAGTCAAGTACTGAGAGTACGCGTACTACTACGAACACAAGTACTGCTACTCATTCTACTCGCGTCTGTGGCGTTCTCTCTCCTCGAACCCGTCGCGTGTGCGACTGCTTCGGGTGCGAAGCGATATGCGAGAAGGTTCGCTCGGTAGCCGCCGGCGGGCTGCACGTGTGCGAAATGCATAAACGCAAAGACGCGTTCCTTTTGAAAGGCAGAGGGGAAGACATGAAGTTTCGATGGTGTTTTTACTGTCATCGTCCGCAGAAGATCGAAGAGTTTTCACCGAGCAGCAGATCTATTTGCAAAGAAAAGTTTGCGTTGCGAAAGCAAAGACGCAAGGTGAAGTCAGAATTAGCGAATAAGAACAAGCACATAAAAGAAGCAACTGCGCCAACATCGCTTGTGTTTGATGATTGCAGCGCATTTGATCCAATGTCGTTCGTGATGGATGAGTGTTTAAACTACGACGACGATTGTTTGAAATAAAAGTCAACACAAGCTGTGTATAATTTAGATTTCGTTCGCTTAGTAGAACTGGACGTTGTATTTATATGTATGAGAGAGAAATCTCTCTCTTTCTCTTACTCTTCCTCTCTAAAATCTCTCTACGAAAGACTCTTTATTTCAATTCTTTCATCAGCTTGGACAGTCTGTGAATGTGTCGAGTGAAAATTTCCGCATCTTTCGTGGGAGAGGAGGCCATGGAAGCAGACGAAGGAGTTGAAAAAGAAGTTTGCTCCTTCTCTTGTGGCTGTTGACTTTGAGTGTAGTGATCGAAAACTTTAATAGTCTTCCCGTCTTCATCTAATGCAATGTCAAGCGCGTCGAAAGTATTCCAATGCGCCGCCGCGCCGCCGGAAGAAGCGTTCAATTTGGACACTTCGACGCCGTCGAGAAGAGATTTACAATACTCTCTTCTGTACTCGATGACGTTACTGCTCTTTTCTTGCATCACTTCGAGGTTCTTTTTCAATTCATCTTCGGTAACTTCCATCATCTGCGCGAGCTTTTGTACCGGAATAGTCGTGTACAATCTCAAATAGCTTTTTAACTTGGGAAGCGGCGCGCGTTGCTGAACCTCTTCCATGAACACCGTGAGTTGTTTCTTATACGCCTCTTGATTATAACTAAGAGACGGATCTGCGGCATACTCTCCAGATCCCGTCGATTGAATGATTTCGTTCGTGGCGATGAACTTCGGACACGCAAAAGCGAACAAGTCCGCAAACACGTCTACTTCTCCGTTGTTCATCTTTGCCATCTTATCGCCGTACTTTTCTCGCAAAATGGAACGCGTGTGATCATCTAAAGATCTCATGACGCCCCCACTGGAAGTGGAACCAGATCCACAGCTCATTGAGACCGCAATCGATAGCAAAGAAAGCATTTGTTCTGATTTTTTTCGCAAAAGTTCGATTCTCCCTCCGGGCGAATGCGCGCCCGTACTTTTCCCGCCACCTCCGCCGGCTTCCCTTCGTCGCAAATTCATTTGCAATCGCTCGACGTGCGAAATACCACGATTGAAAAGTTTTGCCGCGTCTTTATACCTATTTAGCATGAAATAGGCGAAACCAACGTGATAGTTGACAGAAACGTGACATCCCGGAATCCTCGCGTGTAAACTTCCTCCGCCGCCGTGCAATACATCCGGCATTGCGTCGAAAGTTTTCAAAGACAACTCGTACTCTCCAGACAAGCACTGGACTCTCGCCAAACCAACGATGGCAAAATATCCCAAAGTATCTACAATGTTGCTTCTTTTCGCCTTCTCGTCGGATTCTACTTCTTTCTCGCGCTCCTCCGCCTCTTCCTTCTTCTTGTTTTGCAAAGCCTCCAAATACGTCTCAACCTTCTCTTTTTGCCACACGTCGCCGTCGTCTTTCAACTCTTTCAAACGCTCAATCTCTTCCTCCGATTTCGCCTGCAACTTTCCTCGGAACTGACAAAACGACTGAAATTGATAGATGAACTCGTCAACCATATCCCACAACCAAACGTTCGGCAAAACGAGCCCGCTCGTCTTACTTCTCTTCAAAACGCAATCAAACAATCTGCAATACGCTTTCCAACTCTCCACTCTCTCTTCGATCGACGGCGACGCGCTTCGCGAGTACACGTGACGAAAGTAAAGCTCCTCGTACAATGCGAGGAAAATCTCGTCGTCTGTCTCTTCTCCCGTTAAAGTCTTCCCTTCTTCTTCTCTCTCTTTCTCGAGAAACTCGAGAACCGCTTCTTTCTTCGGCCAGTTTGCGTTTTTAAAGTACCTCTCGCTGATGACTGGAAACGACTTCTCGTACAAGTTGCCGATTTCGTACACCGGATTTGTCCCGCGTCGTTCGCCATCTCTCCCTTGCTCAAAGTTTCCACCGCTACTGTGTGTCAAAGACTCGTCGATGCGTTTGTGCAAGAACGAAACGAATTGCCGGACGTGATCGTTGGGTAAAATCAACTCCGAGGTTTTGTTCGCTGATGCTTTGTTGTTGTTTGATGTTGTCGTCCTCGAGGTTGTTCTCGCTTCTTCGTCGACCACGGGGTCATTTCCACCGTGACCATCATTACCACCATTTGCGTCTTTATCTTCTTCGTCGTTATAGCCAACGCCGGTATCTTCCATCGTCGTCATCGTCCCGCTCGTTCTCGTCGTCAAAGATGATGATATTATGCCATTATTAGAGGAGGCGAAGACCCATCTCGTCTAGGCCTACGAGAATTATTTACGAAAAGTTGTGAAAAAAATGCAGAAAAGTTCACCTCCCTCTTTTTCAGTCGCGACGACTCTTGAAGTTCTTCAAAAGAAAACGGTCGACGACTTTTCTTTCTTTAACTCTCATCAACAACTTCGACACGCACTCGATCGAGGAGACGAGCAACGGTTAAAACGCGTTTAAAAAAGCGCTTCTTCTCTCGCGACTGACCTCTCTCTCAATATTCATTGAAATACGAGAGGAGGTATTTCCGAGAGAGAGAGAGAAACGACGCCATCCCCCTTTCTGGTGCGCATTTTTGAACTCTTTTTTTGTATCTCGCCAGACAAAACCTCCTCTTTTTTCGGCGTGTGGTCGACAACGACGTTGTTGATATTTTTTTTTAGTGATATTACTTGTTTATTAAACAATCATCATCATCATCATCAATCGCGAGTTCGAAAAGAGAGTGCGGGGTGTTTCGTCGTGTGGTTGCGCTCCTCCTCGCTTTTCTTCTTCGTCTTCGTCGTTGGTATAAAAGTCGTTTAAAATCGTAATCGGAGAGGGAAAAAAGACGACAAAACGGGCTTCTCTTCTTTCAAAAAGGAGGTTTTTCCGTTTGTTTGCTTGTTTTTTGAGCAACTCTTTGAAAGACGCGAATTTTTACGAGCATCGCTGACGAACGACGACGACGAACAAAAAAAAGTGTGTCTTGTCTGTCTATCACCTTTCTTTTACTACAAAATACAGAAGAAAAATACTTATTAAGAAGAAGAAGAAGAAGAGCGACAACAACAACAACAACAACAACAACAACAACAACAGCAACAACAAAGAAACGGCCTTGCCACATATACGTATTATACATATAATTAAGTCATCACGATGACGACGATGAAGGAAAGGACGACGATACTCTCGGGATTGTTGTTGTTCTCTTTACTATTTTTGACGCATGCGTTTGTCTCTGTTCGCGCGGCGCCGTTGAAGCACTTGTTGCACTCCGAGACGACACCGGTGGCCTCGGTGCACGCTTCGACGAGGCGTCGTCAGCTTTCGGCGTTGGACGATTTGGAAAATTACTTTTGGCACGGATCAAGACTTGCCATTGGGGCTCCTATTGGAAGACGAATTGAGTTTTTGTCGAGATGCGTGCGCGAGTGCGATTCGATGGGATACGCGTGCGCGGGTTTCACGAAAGAGACGCAAACTGATTATTGCACACTCGTCGGGCGCGGGGCTGGTTTGAAGCAAGCAGCAGAAAGCGACTTTTACAGGAAGAAAGAAGTTCCATCTGCCACGACGTGGAGTATTCACGATCAGAGGATGGTAAACAATCCCTCCGTGTACGCTTGGCGGCCGGTGAATGGTACGATTCCGTACATGCAGAATCTTTGCGCGGCAGATTCCATGTGTCAAGGCTTTTACACCTGCTCGGACACGGTGAATACCACGGAACTCGCGGTTGCAATCGATCCGACTCTCGGTCAGTCCGCGCAAGATTTGACGGTTTTATTTAACGACGCTCGAGGGTTTGCCAACGCGACATGCATGAATACCATGGTGGCTATACACGCCGAGTTTGACCTCGGTAACGGCGACGGGGATTACACGGATCTTGATGCTTCTTTGAAACCAATATTCGGTGTTCCCAGTAATGGGATGTTACTCTCTGGCGTTCCGCGTCAGGAACAGTTGCTTCCGAACACAGAAATGGTAGTTTATTCGCGCGGAATAAAAACGTGCGGTGGCACCGCAAACGGCGCCTTTTGCAAATTTCCGTTTACGACGGATACCTCGCGTCTCCTTCGCGACGTTTCCATTGAATTTTTCGAACCAACTGTCGAGGGTGACTCGCGTCCGTGGTGTTACACCACTACTCCCGGGAAATGGGGCTACGTTGACTGTTACGGAAACGATCCAATGGGTGCGAGATGGGAAATCACGCCATGGAGCGATTGTACAGTCGAGTGCGGCGGCGGCCTTCGCACGCGCTCAGCTTTGTGTTTGAACAGCACAACTGGTGCTGAACTCCCGCGCTATCGCTGCGGTAAAATGCCTGAAATCTCTGAAACATGCAACACGCAATCTTGCAATTTGAAATGTGGGATGCCGCTCGAAAATCGCGTGCAATGCGCGCCGTATTTCGAAGATCCCCGATCGGGATACTTCTCTGAAACGATACGTAAGGCTACGTGTCAAGAATACGGATGCTGCTGGGCGAACGATGATAAAAGTAGAGGCTATCAGTGCTACAAAGACAGAGCAGATATCCTCGACGGAGCTGGTCTGGGCTGTTTGATTGATAAACCACCCTCGTGCGCAACTTTTGAAGAATACAACCGCACGACAAGTGACATGATTTCGATGTGCGGCGACTCGTGTTGCCGAGAGAAAACAGACACTTCAAATAGCATCCCTTGTGGATGGTTCGTCGGCTACGCGCTACCGGGAAAACCAAACCCGTGCGGTAGATACGAAGACGCAATTCGCGCGGCGAATAATCCCACGATTCCTTCGGAAGATATGACGAAATGGATAAATGTTGGTCTCGATAAGTCGATCAGCGATTCAAAGTGTTATCCGCTTGTCGCCGGGGAAGCGGGATCGCTGCGCGACTGTCAAGCTAAGTGTACGGCTCGAGAGCACTGCAACACGGTGAATTGGCACCAAAGAAATACCATGTGCAAACAGTACATGTGTTTAAAGCAAATTGGAATGCGTACGAACGATGTACTTGGGTATGAAATATACACCTGGATTACTTCAAAAGCGAGCGAAGTTTGCGCCAGGGCGAATTCGCTTTGCTTTGCATTTCACGTCGGCGCTTGGGGCGAATGCTTGAACATGCCAAATTTTACTTCGGACTGGAGATTTACACCTCCGACGAAATGGTCCGATTGCGAACTAGTTAAAAGTCGCCCGGTCGTTTGCAAGGGTTCGGACGGTAAAACGTATCCCGATAGTTTTTGCATGACGGCAGGTCGCGGTAAGCCGCAAAAGACATCTATTTGCTTCGGCTCCTGTGGATTCAACAGAACGTGTGACGAACTCGCATGGCACAGTCGCAAGAGAGTTTCGCAATGTAAAAGCAAGCGTGAATGTGGTTACGTCGGCTCTTACACGTCGTGCGGCTCGATGTCTGTTCTCGGTCAATACGCCGCACACAGGATGCCGGACTATAATTTTCTCGGATGTCATGGACAGACCTATGATAATGGCGAATTGCGTTACTATCCTCCCAGGCCGGATCCGTATGGAACGCAAAGACATGGGGGGGCAAAAGACGCGACAACGTATTATAGCCAGCGCACCCACAGTGACATTGGTCAACAATGCTCTGATATGGGCGCGCGGCTGTGCAGTTTGGATGAGTTGCTCTCCGGGCAACCGCACTACTTCGATAAGAACAAGATGTACAAACGAAGTTGTGGGTATGGACGCACGTTCTGGTCGTCAACACCGTGCGGTCCAGGTAACCAAGGCTTTTTTACCGCAGCAATATACGAGAACGGGCAAAATCTTGGAAAGCAGTGCGCGCTGCCAGATGAATTACACAACATGGCGTGCTGCTCGAACTGGAATTTGACTTTGACGAATTTCACGAGAGAAGTTGAACAAAATCGCCTCTTCAGAAACGTCTCGCTCGGGAATTATCATTATTGTAAGAATACCGTGGGATATACAACTACTAATCCGGCAACGCCGTGCGGAGCCTACGAAGGGCACTGCCGGAACGATATGGACTGCCAATTTGGCACAAAGTGTGCTATGCTTGCTGCATCTAAATATGGCATGATTGATGGAGGAAGCGCGTGCATCCCGACGTATAACGAGCAGCAAATCGAGTTTTGGCCGAAAACGCTGTTTCTGAATATACCCACTGATATGCTGTTTTTAGAGCGAGGAAGAATTGAAATACCGGATAAATCAAACGTGAGAATAGTTTCTGGGATGAATCCTGGTTGCATGGGCGTCTGGGATCGTTCGGCGATAATTATCGCTGAAACATCAGTTCCTTTGTTTAAACGGGACAAACACGACTTTTATATTCCCGGCGAGGATGTTGAATCGACGAAGAACACGCAACCTTATCTCGAGTGGAAGAATATCAACATCGATAAGCGCTACCTCCTCGATACTGGTTTCGAAGAGGTTTTCGCGCAGGTGTGCCTTTGCGACGAAGCTTTGGATTGTTTCACTCCCGAGAATTGGCACGATCTTGGCAGTTTGGTCATCGAACCCGTGAGTACGTCTGGATTTTTTGCGCCTCTTGGGAGCGGAAACGTCGTAGGTTTCGGATACGATCTCTTCAAAACGTTCGAAGCGGCGACGATTGAACAGTATTATCCAGACATGGTGCGCCTCAAACGCTTCGATTTGAGAAATTTTTTGCACAAAGAATTTTGTGCGCAGCAGTGTCAGAAAGACCCTCTTTGTATTGGATACGATTGGGTTAAAGATGATCCATCTAACGGGCTCACGTACTCGTGCAGATTTCGTGCGGAGGGTTTCAAACTTCATAAATTAACTGACTCGGGTGCCGCCTATCAGTTCTACATGAAAACAGAACCTAGGCGCGAGCAATGGGATTGGTTCCCGTACTTGACCAACGTAGGTTTGAAATCATCAGACATTCCCGAATATTTGACTGGACACAATAATTGGGAAAGTTCTTACGTTCCTCCTTACTTCAAAAACATGTGGAAATATCCCAAGGAGTTTTCCATGGATGCGCTCGAAAATGTGACATTTGATCGATTGCGCGTACTATTTTCTCCCGGTACCTTCGGAGGAAGTGGCTCGGATTATTTGGATAATAGCTTTGCTTATCGCGCGCACGGTGATGTGCACACGGGAGATGGTAAAGTCTTTCGTAAAAATTCGCGCTCGAGGATGACTCAAATCTTGGAGGCGCCGCCAACGGCCACAAACCAGAGCTCGTGTTACAAACAATACACGATTTCAGGCCTATCTTTAGAAGCCGTCTCTCTCGGCACGTGCGCTCAAGTTTCAGAGGTTGAAGTAAACGGGATCAAATTTACCGGCACTGCCATGCCCTCCTATCAAATGGATGGTTCGAAGATTGAACAGAACGTCGTGCAAGTGTCTGCGACATCATCTATTGTAGAGACTGTAGCGCAAACTCCCGCATCAAGTAGCCAGTGCCCAATTTCCCCAGACTCCGGTGATGATGGCTATGTTGATTCTTATCGCGGCTGGTACGACGCTTCCGGGTGCGGCATTTGCCAAGATTATTGCAGATGGGTAGGAAATTCCGGATCTGGTGGTGATCCGTCGCTGAAAACTACGTACGAATACTCTTATTGGTCGTGCAGAAAGGCGGGCGGCTCTGGTTCATACCCGGGAACAAATACGAAGGACATCTGTCCGGATTCATCGATAAACTATAGAACAACAGGTGGGTGCGGAACTGACAGATATACCGCTCGCGGTTATTATGGGGGTTTCTTCCCACACACAAAATGCTCGGGACAAGGCGCGGAATCTCCCACGTGGTCAAACAATGAAGTCGAAACGAGTGTGGATTATATCGTCGCTCACCAGTCGTCTACGAGTTGGTGCTATTTGCTGCGATTCAACATCTCGCACTTGGACGGAAACTGCGTTTATCAACCAATTGGAGCTAAAGTTGCGTATTCAAACGCGGATTCCTCGACTTGCAGAACTAAAAGTGATATAATTAATCATTGGGAGAGCACGACGCGCGATGTAACTTTAGCCACCAATACATCCTCTGTTGGATACGAGCGACATTCTGGAAAATGCGTGATTGGAAACACGATATCGACATTTACCGATTTATCCCTCGTACAATGCACGGCAAAGTGTACGGAAAGTTTGGAGTGTCTCGCGGTCTCATTTCTGGCTTCTGCGCAAGACGCCGAAACGCTGTTGGCGATTGAAGAAATTATCAGTAATAATCCATTTGGCGTGGCATTTGACAGTGAAGATGTGACGAGATTTGGAACTTGCGAGTTGAAAAGTGCATCCGATTATGCAGATTGTGATGACGATTCGTCTTCGTCTGACTTTAACGGCGACGGTTTATATGTGAAATTGGCGTCTTCCTTGCTTTCTGAAGGCATGGGCGTTGAAACGTTGCATTACGGGATTTGCCCCGTTCCGTCGAGCCTGGCGTTCGACGGCGGATTATACATGCCCACTCAAAAGCCCACGTGCGGTGGAAACGCAGACGGTGCTCCTTGCTACTTATCTTACACTGATGACCCGATGAGCGAAGATTTACTTAATACCCAGTGTTTTATACCAATTAACGAGGACAGAAGAATTTGTTATACCTCGGCAGACAGGAGTCGTTGGGGATATTGCGACTGTAGTCTCGACAGTCAATGGTCGAGACCTTTCGGGAAATGGGAGGTTTTGCACAACTCAAAGTTCAGGGAGAGCGACGTTATTTTACTCACGGACGATTTGCACGCACCGCTCGATGGGATAGCCTGCTCAAATGGACGTAACGATGGGCAAGAAGACGCAGGATTTCATTGCAAGTTCAGAGCGAATACGACGCTCTGCTTACAATCAGAAAAATATGGCGAATGGCATGAATGGTATGGATTCGATGTGTCGAAAAATTTTTATGAGACTGAAAAAACAACCGGTTGGTATGCAGAAGAAGTACTTAAGGAGATGCACCCAGAATCAATGATTGAAGTGGTGTGCGATATTGGTGAGGTGCTCACCGGGATCGCGGTAACCGAAAAGCCCAGCCATGGATTAGTCCCGCGGTGCGGTGTACCGGCTTCCACATGGGAAGTGGATACCGACTGTATTTATGATACCAGAGATATGAGCTCCATGAACAATACTCTCAACGCTACGCGCTGCCATTACTCGAGCATCAAATACTATAGATCGGAAAGCGATGCCGATTACACACCATGTCCGGATGGTGAAGTTGCTATTGGTTTTTTTTGGAACGCTAAAGATTTAACTTACGATCAGTGGAGAGCTGAGACCTCAGCGAACGATGTATACGACAATATGGAAAGGAAGAATGAACACGTTGATCGTTCAAGAGCAGCCTACGCAGGAGCTCCGGTTCGCGACGGGATGTACGATTACGCATGGAGTTCAGACGGAGCGAGCGAAATTATGCTCATTTGCTCGAATGTTAGAGCTACTTCGGACCATGTCGCGATACGCGAAGTTTTTGATCAGACATGCTCATCTCTTGAATGCGACGGTGGATTTGAAACCGTTACGGGTCAAAATAGTTTGAGCGAATGTGGCGATCGTTGCGACTCAACTCCAACATGCCGTGCAGTTGAATTTAAGCCTTTGTCGGGAATATGTATACTGCATAAAGGGGACTGTTCAGAATCCGACAGATTTGGTAGAGATGTAACGAATGGACCTTCAGAGTGGTACTACGTGGACGCCGAATACGGTAAGACAACTCCGTACACGTCAGTTGAATACGATCATCCAGTAGAGCTGAACGCTCTGCAAGCGTTCGCTGTGAGTTCAATGGAGTCTGAATTTTATCTTAAGAAGAATTATTACAGTTGGAGAGGCACGCCTTGGACCACTTGCTCGCAGCCGTGCGGAACTGGTATTCAAAGTCGGTACGTTTACTGTGGTTCTCCCCCTGGTACGGAATCTGAAGAGGCAGATGGAAGTGATCCAATCTATATCTACAATAAAATCACCGCTGGTTGCATTCCTCCAGATAGGAACATTGAGAATGCCAGATTCGGTGATATGACACCTCGCGCCTGCGAACTGCTTTGTAACGAAAACATAGATTGCTACTCGTTTGAGTTTGGGGTCTATCACGGGGGTTCTGGAAATGCAATCCAAGAAAATGACTGCATTTTGAAGAACGTATCACCTTCTGAAATCGTCGATACCTCTGGTTGCGACGAGACTATTTCTGGAGAGAACGAGAGTGGCTATCGCGGTTGCCAAAGTAAAACGGTAGACGGAATTACATGCCAAGCCTGGGACAGTCAAACGCCTCACTGGCACGCTTCAACTCCCATAAATATGCCTGGAACAGGTTTGGGTAATCACAATTATTGTCGCAATCCGGATAACGACCCTGGGGGGGTGTGGTGTTTTACAACTGACCCTGATCAGCGCTGGGCGTATTGCGACCCGCTCAGAGATGATGAAGTGTGCAGTGGTGCCGAGCAAAACACCGATCTATACGTAAAAACAGAAATTACTGGACTGAACAAATCTGCCCTTTCTAACAGAGTGCCGGAGGAGCTTTGTAATGACATTCCGAAGATTGAAGAAGTTCAACATTGTAACGTCTTTCACTGCGACTTACAGTGCCGTTTGGATTCTGGTCGCACGGCGTGTGCCCTTTATGAGAACGACCCTAGGCGGAGATCATCTATGATTGGCGTGCGCCGAATGACTTGTGAAATGCACGGTTGCTGTTTCCTGGCGAATCCTGTAGTCGCGAATGAAACTACCGGAGCCGGGCTGTACACGAAAGAAAAGGAATGCTACCAACAGCCACTCACGAATTACCCGGAATGGTTCTCTTTGCCGTTTGACTCGTGTTCTCGAGACTGCCACGATGGTGATAGCGCAAACGTCATAGATAAGAACGCTCCAGGTGCGGAAGTGTATCCTACGCGATATCGCGAAAATATTTGCATTTACACAAACGGAAGCGTCGCGAGTGACATTTTATGCGGTGAGCCTCCTGTCAATGCTGCAACGTGCAACATGTATGAGTATTGCACTGAAACGGGATGCGGACCGAGCGGTTGCGGAGATAATGGTAGTTGCGAGCGCGTGTATTATTCACAAATTGATACGAGGCTCTTTACCGAGACTTGCGTTTGCGATGTTGGATGGTCCGGTGCTACTTGCAATATGCGCGATCCTGCATGCTTCGTGAATCCGAATGATGGTAACGGAACGTGGGTTACTGGTTCCTGGGGCGCGTGTGGTCCCACAACACCGCGGTCACAAGATGCCATTTGCACCGAAGGCGAGAATCCCACGTGCTCTGAATCAGGAACGAAAACACGAAACGTTAAATGCAGCTGCTTCGGCACGTGTAAAAATGTAGACAAGCCGAATGCTAGTTTGAGTTGCACGTATGAATACGCAAAACACGTTTCAAAAAGTGTATTTGGTAATTTACTTCCGTACAGAAACTGGATACCGAAGGAATTTCCTGACATTGATATTATGAGTCACTTTGTGATGATGGAAAACCGCGAAGGGATAGCGTCGTCGGGAGGTTTCAGTGCAATGGGTGTCGAAGATTGCCTGGCAGGTTGTATTGGTACCCCAGCTTGTCCCGGAGCTATATACGTTGGGAATTCTTTTTTCGGGCAGTGCAACTTTCTCGAGAAAAGGCATTTTGAAATGGGACATTTGACGCGAGGTGGGTCGAGTCAGGCAGGCTGCAGCTGCGGCGGCAAAAAGAAAGGCAAATCGCACGTGTTCATGCGGCGCGGATTTTTGCACAACTACAATCGCCCCGAACTCCTAGAGAAAGTACTTCTGGCGACGGAAAATATGAATGAAGATGGAACAAACGCCACATGGACGACCGAATTATCGGAGGCTGTAGTTTTTGCAAACGAGCAAATCAGTAAACGGTTAACTGCGATTCCTCTCGACGATGATATTTACGAGTGGATAAACAACGTTACCGGCCAAACCTCGGGCACTTTCACGCCTACGTCGCAAAATGTGCCTCTGCGAACGTCTTTGTATAGTTTGGCATTCCCGGTTCATCCGTTTGTGTTGAGACACGTTCGCGTGTTACGGAATTACCTGTCGTCGGAGCATGATGTTGATAATTTGGCTGAACTTATTCTAGCTATTGCCTTTAGATACAGGAATTTTCCGTCTATACTCAACGCTACCTCTGATATTTTGAATGATCAAGTTCAAGACGACGACGAGCTTTACTTGCAATGCAAACTCGCTTCTGCCCTCAGAGGCGAGGGTGGAATAATTGGATCTGCGAAATTTCCAACGGCGCACGATCCCAAACCGAGTCCTCTTGCCGCTCTTGACAATCTTTTGAAGAGCGCAGCTCAAGCGCCACTCGACTTTTCTCTTTCAACTGCGCCGTGGCCATTACTTGCGACTTTGCAAACTGCACATTTTAGCGCGCGTGAGTGCGACTACGTTCGAAGGCATCCCAATGGGATCACGACGTGGTACAACAAGGCTCGAGACAGGAAAGAAACTCGATGCAGAGAATCCAATTGGCGTCCTGACTCTCTTCCTCGAATCAGTCAAGACGGTGGCCAATGCGTTCAGCAAGCTCATTTGTGGGTAGGATATAAATCATGCTTGGGAGCTCCAGCTGATACAGTGACTCAGCCAAAACACAGAGCGGCATATGGCTTCAACGAACGTGGAGGGAAATGGAAACCTACCAGATTCAATTGGATTCAAAAAGGTTACGAGACAACCTCGCAGTTTACTTTACAGACGGACGACGTCGCTGGCGTTATATCTAGTGCAGTTGTTCCGTTCGAATCAATTGAATCGATAACAAACGGTATAAATTTAGGACTATCGTCTTACATTGATGTGCGCCTGGCATTACATCTCTTCCGCAACGTGTACACGCACGCAGGAACGCAAATATTGACGCGAGTCGCAGCTTTACTGCTCGCCGCATTGAAGCGCAATCCTCACAACATTGAAGGATGGCAAATGCTGCAATATCACGTGTCGCTCGGAAATCTTCAAACCCACGTATACTCAGACTATGACTTTTTTGCAGAAATGTACACGGTCATGCGACCGTACGCGAAAACTTACCCGCATCTTTTTAAGAGGAACCTTGAAATCATAGTCGAAGGCGATCGATTTGATTGCTACATAGATGCTGATAACATCACAACCGATAACGATGGTAATAAAGTTTTTACGCCAAATGCTACGAATCCGTGGTTATTTTTGAAATCAGAAATGAATGATATTACCGGCGGCATTCCAGATGTAACTAGGTTTACTCCAGTCCCGAGGGACTTTAAATTTGACAACGGAGACCCTTACCAATTTATCGCGGCAGCGTGCTACTTTGTGGCAACGTGGCCGTGTAATCCTCACAATCCGAAAATCTTGGAGGTGAGTGGCGCTGACTTAGGATTTGGTACGATCGAGTACGCGTACAAAAGTCTCAACGCACTCATCGCATTTGGCTGGAATCAAGATGAAGAAAACTGGTTTCGTAATTTCTGGGAAGGTAAGTTCGAAGCCGGTAATGAAAAAATCGCGAGTTCTGTAGTGGACACGAATCGAACATCATTCGCATGCTCGAACGGTTGTGGTGATGCAAAGAAGTTCAAGAATTTGTTCAATCTACTGTTTACCGGACAGGGATTTAAATGCGACGGCGAGAAAGTTACACTTCCTCCGCTCGCTGGTTCTGACATTGAAGCGAATCTGGACTTCATCATTTTGGATTTGATGCCGCAATTGCCGTTTGGTCACGCACCTTCTCCATTCAGTTCAGACTGTGGCGCTGTTGATCCAAACAGCGGCGGGGCAGAAAGTGGAGTAGTTGGAGACCTTTGGTTATCGTATAAGGTGCGTAACGAAATCAGCTTCAGGAAGAGTCAAGAATTAATCAATGAATACGTCATGTTCGAGTTTAACATGCTAGGTGAAGTTGACAAAATGGCTGCATGGTCGACAGCCATGAATGCGCGTCTTCGCGATCCTCTCAAGCTTTTGGAGCAGAAAGCCCTCGCATATGATAGTGAAGACGGCTTTGAAAACTTTCGGAATTGTTTGGAACTTGAAGGACGTAGAAAGAAGCGTCTCTCTCGTCGCCGTGGGTTATTGAGCTGGATTTTTGAAAACGACGCTCCCGCTGCTGAAGAAGATAGTTCTATCAATGCGGATGTCGTTTTGATGAGCTCAACTGGTCGTTCATTACTGGATGCTCATTCTGGGGACACTTTGAACTTGGCCGACACCGATAGCGACGAAGATGCGGCCATTAGCGCCTACGGAAAACTGAATTTGTTAGCCATGGAAGAAGATACGTGGGATTTCAAAACGGAACAATCGGGTTTGAAAGATTCTGCACCTTTGATTTCACAGTTGTCTTTCAATCCTCCATCGGACATTTCGAGCATTCAGCTTAATCCGGAGGGAATGATTCAAAACGGTTGCGAGCCCGGTTGCGAGTCTTGTCCGTTTCAAGTGGATGTCGACACGGACGGATCGAACAAATTTAAAATCGGCACTCTCGTATCGCCGAAGGTGCGAGTCACGAGAGGAAGCACTTACACTTTCAACTCAACCACCGTTATGCATACGTTTCGAATTTCAAAAACAATCGACGGTACGCACGGATCTTCTGCCGAGGAGGAAGGTCGTCAATACACCGAAGGGTACGATTACGATTTCGAAACTGGATTGGTGACATTCACGCCGGGAGACGAGGCGCCTGACGTTTTGTATTATTACTCTGGTGCATCGGCTAATATGGGCGGTATAATTGAAGTAGTCTCAGAAATGGAAACTGAAATCTTTTCAAATATGAATGACCGAAACCCTATATTCGGTGCAAACTACGCGATTTCAAAATGCGCACAGTGTTTCCCGGGTTTTGAATTGAACCCATTGACGCGTTCTTGTTCCAGAAGTGGAACCGCTTCGGATTTGAACGAAACCGTGAGCTTCGACGCAAGCTTCTCGCCGCCGCCGCCTTCCCCCCCTCCTTCACCGCCGCCGAGTCCAGCTCCACCTCCGCCGTCACCACCGCCACCCCCCTTGCCACCACCAACTCCTCCGCCGCCATCACCGTCGCCTCCGCCGTCGCCTCCGCCGCCAATTCCACCGCCGTCGCCACCGCCATTGCCTCCACCGTCGCCACCACCGCCGCCATCCCCACCGCCGACGCCGTGTGTCAAGGATGACGGCGACATATCCGATTGTCCAAGTCCGCCACCACTTCCTCCTTCACCCCCTCCTTCCCCTCCTCCGCCGAGCCCGCCGCGTCCTTCCCCTCCACCAAAACCGCCCCCATCGCCTCCACCGTCACCTCCCCCATCTCCCCCACCGCTTCCTCATTTACCACCTGTGCCTCCTTCTCCTTCGCCTCCTTTACCTCCTCCACCGGACTCACCTTCATCGCCTCCGCGCACTGTTAACGTGGATCTTTTATCTGAAAGAAGATCGCTCTTTGGAATACCTCGAGTTGATCCCCGAACGGGTGAAAAGTATACCGGCCAATTTGCACTCAGCGAAGATTACGTTGCTATGCTCGTCGGTCAAGCTTTGCCGGGAATCATCATCGCCGCGATTGCTTTGGCACTTTTGGGCGTCATGGTCTTTCTCGTTGTCTTGCTCCTGGTAACCAAGATTGCTGGCGTTTGCTTTGAGCGCTGTAATAATTTCTTAAAACCAAAGCCATTCACTTTAAAGCAGCAACAAAACGCGCAAAAGACGATGATTGGATTTGGAATTATTGGATGCATCGGTTGCTTGATCGTGTTTTCGCAAGGATTATCCATCCAAAATGGAATGCAGGATCTCACGAATACTTTGATGGACTCTACTTCTGATTTGAAAAACCAGACGAACGCTGTTTTGAACGCACTGAACGTTTCCAAGAGCCAAGATGAACTCGCTGTTGTCACGAGATTTGTCAACAATTTGAACAAAGACGTCGTGCAAATTGTCGATAAAGTCGATTCGAAGCGATCGGAACTCGACGGGTACATGCAACAGGCACAAGCGTTTGTCGAAAGCGTATCTGTTATGTTGTTTATTCTTGCAGCTGGTGTCGTATGGGCGACGTTGAAACAGAAAGTAATGTTGACTTTAATTCTCGGAGCTCTTTTATCGTTATCCATGATTCTTTCTTGGTTGGTTTGGGGTTCTTTAACCGTAGTTGGCGTTGCCCTCGATGATATGTGTTGGAGTATGGATATGTGGAACGTGAACAAGACGCACGCAGATATCACCAACGATGTGATTCCTTGCATGAATCCTGGAGATGCGGTTTACTCCATGAATGTGCTGCGATACGAAGTGTATAAGAACATTGTTGACATGAACGATAAATTAACAGCGAAAGACGAGACGTTTTGTACGGAATTTTATCCAGTACCAGAGCGAGAAGTTTGCGAAAACCACGGGGGTATGGGCGCGAGCGGCTCGTTTGGAAGCACCGTGTGTAACGCCAGAGAAAGCGGATATCTCGGCTCGAACACTACTTTCGTATTGCCTGATACCGAGATGGAAAGTGGAGATACTCTGTGTGAAGACAACTTGTTGAACAGACGAATGTTGTTGCAAAGATCCAGTGATCGCATGACGATACAATCGAATTTTGATTTCGAAGAGGAAATAAGGAAGTGCAGCTCATATGGATCCAATTGTGTTTCTGATGTGTATGGTCCCATCGAGGATTGGGACGTGAGTTTGATCACGAACATGGACTATGCTTTTCGGTACAAATACTATTTAAACGCCGATCTTTCAAAGTGGGACGTCTCGAGCGTGACGAGTATGAAAGGAATGTTCACGTACTGCTATAATTTCAACTCAGACTTGAGTTCCTGGGATGTGTCGAGCGTCAGAAATATGTACGAAATGTTTCGAGGAGCGAGAACATTCAACAGAGACCTGAGGAAGTGGGATACTTCGCAAGTAACTGATATGGGATACACGTTTGCAGAAGCTAAGAAATTTAATGGGGATGTATCGACGTGGGATACTTCGCAAGTGACGAGCATGTATCAAATGTTTTATCGAGCGGAAAAGTTTGATCGACCCATTGGCTCTTGGAAAACCTCTGCTGTGAAAAAGATGGACTACATGTTCGGACATGCTTTGGATTTCAATCAAAATATTGGGGGTTGGGACACCTCTCAAGTGACGTCAATGACGTCTATGTTTGAAAGCTGTCCGGGATTCAACGGCGATATCAGTGAATGGGATGTCTCTAAAGTTTCTTCTTTCCGATACATGTTCCGATACGCCGTCTCGTTCAACCAGAATATCACACACTGGGATTATTCGGGCAGGTACAATACATGGTATTCGAATAGTATGCTCCAAGGAGCAACCAGATTTCACGAGCGATTTGCGTGTGAAAGTACGAATCCACCAGATTCATCCTCGTGCACTACCGTCAAAACCACTTGGTCAGCGCCGTCACCACCTCCAAATGCTCCGCCGCTTCCCCCTCCGTCACCTCCGCCCGCTTTACCGACTCCTCCTCCTCCGTCACCGCCACCCATCGTCCCAGTCACGACGACAAGCTATTATTCATTCAAAAATCTTGTAGCTTCATGTCTTCAAGAAGATGAAGTGTATGGCATGTGTCATAGTTTCGTTGAAGGACCAATGCCACTTTGGGACGTTTCTGCGGTGACGACTATGAGACAAGCTTTCGAATATAAACGTTCATTCAGAGGGGATCTCTCGAAATGGAATACTTCATTGGTCACTGATATGTCCTTTATGTTTCGTGACGCAAATGTATTTGATTCAGACATAAGCGCCTGGGACGTTTCTTCCGTAACGAGTATGGATTCAATGCTAAAGAACGCAAATAACTTCGTTTGCGATATTACTCGATGGTACACACCATCGCTTGCATCGGAAAATGCAAGGTCGATGTTTTTAGGCGCAAAGAATTGGGAAAAAATATTCGTGAGACAACACGGCTTCAGACAGAATACAGAAAGTGAAAGTACCGATATCGTAACTTCAGCAATCTTGACCGATCACTCCGACGGTCCTGCGAGTATGTGGGAGTATAAATATGAACCTCCTCCGCCTCCGCCTCCGGCGCTGCACATAATGGATTCAAATTTTATTCCATTGATTGATGATTGCTTGGCGCTGCGACCGGAAGACGGTATTTGTGAAGGTACGCAGTTCGGGGACATGCGGTATTGGGACGTCTCGCGGGTCACGAATATGGCCAGGGCATTTAATGGGTTTTCACTTTTTAATGCGGACATATCGCGCTGGAATACCTCGAGCGTCACGAACATGGAGCGCATGTTTTCGGGAGCGAAGAAGTTTGATCAAGACATTACATCGTGGGATGTATCTGAAGTAGGTAGTATGGTTGCGATGTTTTACGGCGCTACCGCGTTCAACAAAGATATCACGGGATGGGAAACGTTGTCGTACGTCTCCACTATGAGCATGTTCCGTAATGCGGAAACCTGGCTCTCCGGGTGCATCCGGGGTAAAGGTGGCTCTTCTACCATTGGTAACCGCCTCGCCTACGGCCCACCAAAAATGTGGGAGTGTACATTTCCACCCGCTCCGCCCCCATCGCCGCCGTCACCACCACCGCAGCCCTCTCCTCCTCCATTGCCACCCAGTCCTCCGCCGTATATCGCCCCGCTTACTGACAGAAACTTTTACAGGCACGTCGAAGCGTGCTTATCGTATGATCCTATCCTTGGTAAGTGCTTTGCAAGCGATTACGGGGAAATAGCATCGTGGGATGTCAGTAAGGTGACGTTCATGGGTGGGTTGTTTATGGATCGACACAGTTTTAACGCCGAAATACAAGGCTGGGACGTTTCCGCAGTAACGAGCATGGATAGAATGTTTTTGAACGCATACAACTTTAATCGTGACATAGGTGAATGGAACGTTGGAAACGTTCGCGACATGAACCAAATGTTTAGACACGCCGTCAACTTTGATAAAAAATTGTCCAATTGGGATGTTAGGAATCTCATAAATGCGCAGATGATGTTCATGCACGCCGAAAAGTTCACGAATGGAATGTCCGGAGCTCTGAATAACACTTGGGAGACTTCAGTAAACATTAAATTTAAAAGCCATTGCTTAGTCGGTGCAAAGAAATGGCACGAGACGTACCAATCTTTGATTGGGAGCGGTCCAACGGCGGATAAAATATTAGTCCCTTGGGGTCCGATATGGCCCCCTAGTGGTTATGTTTCCGGAAGTAAAACAGAAATTACCAATGACGTTCAGTTCAGACTTGCAGTTCAAGATTGTATGATCAAGGAACCTACGCTGGGAGCTTGCTGGGAATCTGAATATGGTCCAGCTCCGCTTTGGAATACGAGTTTAGTCACGGACATGTCCAATGCTTTCAGAAATAAGGAACAGTCGAATTGGATGGTAAGCGCGTGGGACACGAGTCGGGTGACGAGCATGTCAGAGATGTTCAAAAACGCCAAAGTCTTTAGTTTTGACATCTCGCGCTGGAATATCTCCCAAGTTACCGACATGACCAGAATGTTTGACGGCGCAGCGAAATTCAATCAAAACATAGGCACTTGGGATACGTCAAAAGTGAAGAGTATGGTCGGAATGCTAGCCAACACGGCATATTTCGATAGGGAGCTTAGAAATTGGGACACGTCGTCTGTCACTAGCATGGAAGAAATGTTCAGAAATGCGAAAAACGTTAATCAATTTATTGATAGCTGGGACACGTCATCAGTTACCAGTATGAGATTAATGTTTTCTGGTACTTCAAGCTTTAACCAGATTCTTGGGAATTGGGACACGTCTAGGGTTTCTAATATGAATGGCATGTTTTGGGGAGCAACTCAGTTCAATCGAGATGTTGAGGGTTGGGATACGTCCTCCGTGACCTCGATGACATCAATGTTTGATTCCGCTTCTGCGTTCAACCAAGGCATTGGGAGTTGGAACACAGAAAAAGTGACTTCTATGGGAGGAATGTTTGAGTCCGCTTCTTCGTTCAATCAAGACATTGGGGGTTGGAATACAGCAAAAGTGACTGATATGAATACGATGTTTCGGTCCGCTTCTTCGTTCAACCAAGACATTGGGAGTTGGAACACGGCAAAAGTGACTAATATGCAATCTATGTTTGATTCCGCTTCTGCGTTCAACCAAGACATTGGGAGTTGGAACACAGCGAGAGTGACTACTATGTATAGAATGTTTTCTTCCGCTTATGCGTTCAACCAAGCCATTGGGAGTTGGAACACAGCGGAAGTGACTACTATGAGAGATATGTTTTATTACGCTTCTGCGTTCAACCACGACATTGGGAGTTGGAACACAGCGCAAGTGACTGATATGGGATATATGTTTAATCAAGCTTCTGCGTTCAACCAAGACATTGGGAGTTGGAACACAGAAAAAGTGACTGATATGCTTGCTATGTTTCGTTCCGCTTCTTCGTTCAACCAAGACATTGGGAGTTGGAACACAGCGCAAGTGACTGATATGGAATATATGTTTTATTCCGCTTCTTTGTTCAATCAACCGATAGGCAGTTGGGACACTGATAAAGTAAGGTATACAAGATACATGTTTTATCACGCGGCTGAGTTCAACCAAGACATTGGGAGTTGGACATTTCCATCAATATCTTCCTCTTACTACAGTTCAAATATGTTTTACTACGCCAATGCATTTAAAGCTAAGTATGGCTGCGGGAATTCAGATCTCCCAAGTACGTGCACCACGGTTTTGGCTACCTGGGTTGCACCCTCCCCGCCGCCCCCATCCCCACCCCCACCTCCTTCTCCACCTCCTCTTCCCCCCCCTCCACCGCAACCTCCTTCACCTCCACCCAGCCCACCTCCTTCTCCTCCACCTCCTTCCCCACCACCCTCTCCACCCGCTCCGCCCCCTCCCCCTTCTCCTCCCCCGTCAGACCCAATACCTAGTGGTACTCTAAAAACTGCCGTCGACGAGTGTTTGAAAACAAATCCAGTGGACGGACTTTGCTATGATTTAAAAGTTAATGGAGTATCGTATGGCGCCATGCCTTATTGGGACACGAGTCAGGTAACCTCTATGAAATATTTGTTTGCGAGCAAGGTAGACTTCAATGCGGATATATCGGGATGGGATACTTCGCTAAATAGAAAACTTTGGGGAACTTTTCATGGCGCGCAGAATTTTAATCAAGATCTCTCCAAATGGGACACAAGCAAGGTCGACGACTTTGACGTTGTGTTCAATGGAGCGACGAAATTTACGCAGGACGTATCGAGCTGGGGTTGGAGCTGCGAAAGATTGATCTGGGGGTCTAGTATGTACCAAAATTCTGGTGCTCCTTGTTTTAAATGCAGCTCAGGCGTGTTCGAATCGTGTTCTACGGGAAGACGAAGAATGCTCCAGTCCTCGGACGACGCACCGCCCATCACGGACGAGTCATTCTCAGGACTCATCTCCAAATGCCTCGCAGTTGCGCCCACAGATGGCAGATGTGGAGAGGAAAACGAGCATGGTGACATGTCGATATGGAACGTTTCTCTCGTTAAAGATATGACGGCTGCTTTCAAAGATAAATCAAATTTCAACGCAGATTTGACTCTGTGGAATGTGTTCCAAGTCACCTCGATGGAAGAAATGTTTTCTGGGGCATCGGCATTCAACAGTGACATCATTGGCTGGGATACGAGTGAAGTGGTCAACATGGACTCGATGTTTATGGACGCGACAGAATTCAACGCGGACATCACGGCTTGGAACACCTCGTCCCTCACCAGCAGCGCCGGAATGTTTTCAGGGGCGACTGCGTTTGCTGACGCTTGTGTGAAGATCACGACGGGAAGTTCCAGCAGCGATGGTCCACCCTCAGCGTGGGATTGCTACGTCGCTCTCCCGCTCGACGATGAAGTCATCAACGAAGCTGTGATTCAGTGCCTCCAAGCGTCACCAATATTAGGTGAGTGCGCATGGAGCGCGACTGTGAATCCGTACGGACCCATGCGCGAGTGGAACGTTTCCTCTGTGACTGATTTCTCCGGTTTATTCTCCGGTCCATTCAACGGTGATATATCCTCATGGGATACGAGTTCGGCAAAAACAATGAGTGCCATGTTTCAAGACGCCTTTGACTTCAACAACGACATCTCGTCATGGGATGTATCGCAAGTCACGAGCATGGACGGCATGTTTGATGGCGCCCGCTCGTTCAACCAGGACTTATCATTATGGAACGTCACTAGTGTAACTACAATGGATGTAATGTTTAGGAACGCGGTTTCATTTGATGTGGATGTGACGTCTTGGTGCTTGTTGGATGATGCTGACGCTACTTTACCGTGTACACATATGAGGGCGGATGAAATGTTTTCAGGCGCCACGGCTTTTGGAGAGAAATTTTACTGGGTTGGTCTCGCAGAAGAAGCAGGGAACGGGAACGGACCTGCCGTGAATTGGGATTTGAGGGGAGACTCACCCTCTCCTCCTCCTGTTCCGCCGTCTCCACCGCCTCGACCGCCTCGACCGCCTTCGCCGCCCCCGCCGCCTTCGCCGCCTCCTTCGCCACCTTCGCCCCCTCCTCTCGCTGCGTTTCCTCCGGCGCCTCCTCCTCCACCCGATGTGCCGGAAAGACCGGTGGAAATTCTCCCTGTCTTTTTGATGCGAGCTGCGTGTGCCGGCGGTAGAGCTGGTAACGAGTGCCCGGGTTACGAAAAGACGTACAACTACATTGGAAAATTTGAGGACGAAATTGGAAAATGCAGCGACGCCGAAGACGAGTGTGCAGAGTACTTGGACGACAAGCGCATGATTAAATCGAACGTTTACGATGAAATCAAAGAATACGCAATCGTCGCGCGAACCTTGTCTGCCGCTCTACCGGACACATACGCCATCACAACGTGCGAATTTGTGCAAAAAGCGTTCGCCGATGCGAAACCAGGGTGCGAAGACACTATGAAATCGATTAAAATTCTGTTCGTCGGCACGACGCTCATTTCGGTCGCTTTCTTTAGCATGTGGGTCGTCTTTATCGTCGTGCTTTCTCGATTATTAAACAAAGATCGGTTGCTCGATTCTTCTGACGGGGAGAAAACGAATATCGAAACGAAGAAAGAGGTTGGCGAAGACGCTCTTTAATTTATCATCATAAGCGAGAGAGTACTAAGAACGCGTACTTTTAGAAGAGATTATAGTTTTACGTCTGAAACCGGTATTTATCACTGTACGCGTACACACGAAGCGAAGCATAAAAAAGTCAACAACCTCTCTCTCGCGCGCTCAAAAGAGCGCCGCTCTCTTCTTCGTAAAAACTCGACTTCGAGAAGTGTAACAACCCAGTTTTTAAAAGGATATCTGAAAAGAGACCCACCCCTTTCTCTCACGTGTTCTGTCATCTCTTTTTTCATTAAAATCCAACTCTTCTCTCATCATCGCAAGTTGAGACTCTTTTTCTATTTTTTTTTCTATTTTTTTTTTTCTGTGGAGACAAAAAGTACTCATTTCTACTCGTACACCAAAAGCATTCTATTCTCTCTCTCTCTCTGTCTCTCTGTCTGTGTTTGCTTCCTCTGCCCTCGTCTCCCTCGTCTCCCTCGAGATTGCATTATTCGCACTCTATTCGCACAAATATAATAATGAAGCGCAATAATGAGAGTCCTCCTCCTCCTCTGAAGAAGAAGAAGATGATGAAAAGCGAAGAAGACGAGAAAGGAAAAGAAAAGAAGAAAAAGAAGACGATTTCGAGAACGTCGAAATCATCGTCTTTCTTCACCAACAACAAAAGACCCACCACCACCACCAACAACAACAACGCGTTTAGGACGACGAAGAAACACTCCCGCGAGCGGTATCTTCGCGATGATATTTTCTGCGGGATTAAGCAAGCGCCGGTGGCATACAAAGGGAAAGACAAGACGAAATGGATTTTGGATGTAAACGCAGAAGAAGAAGAAGAAAAAGAAGAAGAAAAGAGCGGCGTAGAAGCGAAGTCGATGACAACGAAGGAAAACAACAACAACAACAACATCGGAAATGATAAAATTATTTACGTCGTCGACGCGAACGTGTGTTTACACCAGCTGGACGTGGTATCGCACCCGAAGGCGATGAGAAATGTAGTCGTGTGCACGACGGTTTTAGAGGAGGTTAGAAACCGGTCGAGGAATGCGTATGAGCGCGTGAGGAGGCTTTGTCTAGAAGCTTCTTCATCTACGGGGGATAAAACAACGAACTCGGGGAGAAAGAATTTCTTTGTGTTTTCTAACGAATTTCACAAGGACACGTACGTCGGAGAGCCGAAGAAAGGCGAATCGGCGAACGATAGGAACGATCGGGCGATACGGGAGGTGGTTAAGTTTTACCAAAAGGTTGTCGGATTGTGTTCGTCGAACAAGCACGACGGCACAAAACAAAAAAGAGAAGGAGGAGAAGGAAGCGCCGGAAAAGCAGCGGAAGCAAAAGTCATATTAGTTTCTGACGATCGAGGAAACGTGTTGAAAGCGAAAGAGGAAAATTTGAACGCGATGAGCGTCAGGGAAGTGGTAAACAAACATTTCGCAAAATCGTTCCCGGAGTTGGTCGATTTGTGCTCGACGAGAACAGAAGAGTGCTTCGGAGCAAATGAAAACGAAATCGCGAGAAATAATTACGCGAAGAACACAAGAACGACAACGAAAGCTTCCATCAACAAGACGGAAATGAACAGCAAAAAGAGTAACTCGACGGCGAGAGGAGGGTTCACCGCCTTTCCCGAACACTTGACGAAAGCGCAGTATGATAGCGGCGTCTCCGCCGGGAGATACAAAGAAGGCAAAATCAGGTGTTCTCCGTACTCGCCATTCTCGGCGTACGTCGACGTGGGAGACGACACGCTCGACGTGAAAATAGAAGGACGTCATCGCATGAACAGAGCGATGGAAGGAGACGTCGTCGGTATTGAAATTATCGAAGATGAGGATGAAGAAGAAGAAAGGGAGAAAGACGACGTCAACGATGACGATAACGTAGTCTCACTCGCACCAATCGTAAACGCATCAGAAGATGTTGCTTCAGTCGATGATGCGTCCGCGAAGGCCGGTGCAGAAATGCCTCCTTCTTTGACGGAGTTGAAAGCAAAAGTCGTGAGAATCGTAAAACGAAATTGGAGAGATCGAGGATACGCGTGCGCTCTCGATATTGAATCTTGCGCAGATCTCGCGAGAAAACAACACGAGAATAGTAACGAAAATGAAACGGAAGATGGAGGTGGTCGCGCGAAAAGAGTCCTTTGCGTGCCGAACGATCGCAAAACTCCAAAGATTCGTATCAATACGCGACACGCGCATCAAATTGCTTCTCAGAGAATCGTCGTTGTCATCGACGCGTGGCTCGCGTCTTCGCCGTATCCAGAGGGACACTTTGTTCGCGCTCTCGGTGAAATTGGAGAAACTGCGTCGGAAACTGCAGCATTATTACTCGAAGCAGACGTGGACGATCGTCCTTTTGCGCCGGCGGTGCACAAATGCGTTCCGCCGCTGCCGTGGAAGGTGACTGAAGAACACATAGAGGAGCCCAAACGTGAAGATCTGCGGAATCTGCGCGTTTGCTCGGTGGACCCTCCTGGATGTCGCGATATTGACGACGCACTTTCTGCTGTCGTTGTGCCCAAGAACGATGGCGTCGAAGGAGAAGAAGAAATTGAAATTGGCGTTCACATCGCGGACGTGACGACGTTTTTGAAACCTGGAACGCCCATGGACGACGAAGCTCTGCGCAGAGGCACGACGACGTATTTAGTTCAGCGCAGATTAGACATGCTCCCTAAACCTTTGACTGAAGATATTTGTTCGTTGAGAGCGGACGTAGAGCGACTCGCGTTTTCGGTTTTTTGGCGCGTAGATCCAGCCACGATGCTCCCGAGAAAAGACGTCAAACCGCGCTTCACGAAATCAATCATTAAGTCGAGCAAGGCGTTGACTTATCAAAAAGCGCAAGAAATCATCGACGATGAAACGAACGATAAGAGTGACTTGGCGAACGATTTGAGACGTTTACGAGACGTGTCAAAAGCGCTCAGAGCGAAAAGAATGGAACAAGGTGCTTTGACTTTAGCTTCGCCAGAAGTGAGGTTCGAATTAGACGACGAAACGAGTAATCCTTTAGACGTGAGTTTGTACATCTCTCGAGAAACAAACAAAATGGTCGAAGAGATGATGCTCTTGGCGAATATCGCGGTGGCGGAGAGGATCTCCGAGCACTACCCGTCCTTCGCGTTGTTGAGAAGGCACCCGGAGCCGAGGGAAAAAATGTTTCTTCCTCTGTTAGAAACAGTTAAATTGCTTGGTTTAGAGAACAAAATAAACTGCGCGTCGAATAAAACTTTGGCGGAAAGTTTGGACGCGTGCGTGCGCGAAGATGATCCATACTTTAATACTTTGTTGCGCTTGCAAGCGACGAGATGCATGTCCACTGCGAAATACTGTTCGACCGGGTCTTTTCCGAGAAACGAGCTCTATCATTACGGCTTAGCTTCTCCTTTATACACGCACTTTACGAGTCCGATTCGTCGATACGCCGACGTGATTGTCCATCGTTTACTCTCTGCGAGTTTGGGATTGATTTCCATCGACGAGGTTTTGATCTCAAGCGTTGAGAAAAAAGTCGCCATGGACAACACCAATCTTTTCACTAAGGAGATTGCCGAGACGTGCAACGCGAGACATTTGGCCGGTCAACAAGCCGGCAGAGCGTCGGCAGAGCTCCACACTTTGAAGTTTTTCAAAGATAGAACGACCGTCGCAGAGGCAAGAGTCTTCCAGATTCGCGGCAACAACAACAACAAGACTACTACTTCTACTACTACTACTACTACTACTACTAATAATAATAATAATGCTAATAATATCAAGAAGGGCGAGAAAGACGAAGACGAAGATGAAATCGTCGCCTTTGTTCCTAAATACGGCATCGAAGCGAGAGTTAAAGTATCGAAAGGATTCAACGCTCGTCAGAACATGTTTGGAAAACTCAAGGTGAAAATAGAAGTCGAGCAAATGCCGTTTGGACGAAGTAAGTTGAACGTTTCCATAGTCGAATAAAAGAAAACACGCGCGAAACCACCGCGCGAAGAAATAGAAGAGATTTTTAGAATAGAATTCAATAACTTGTGTTAGAAGAAGTATGCATAGGGTGGCTATCGTGATGAGTTTCTTTCATTCGTTCGTTCTTTTGTTATCATATACATTTTCTTTTTCATATTAAATATCATTTTGTTCCCATTTTGTGATCACAACACGGTCCGTCATGGGAAAATTTTGTCGTCAACCGTCCTTTTTGTCTTCTCATCAGTGTTAAATTAAACAGAAGAGTTAAAGAGGGTTAGGAATCAAACTTCCATAAGGAGTGACTTCCTGTAAAAGCTGCAATCCCAAGAACAAGTGCATGAACATGAGCGCGAGACCGTACGGCGCCAACATGGTCGGACAATACGAAATACCCGGAATCAAATACCCCAAGCCGAGGATAAACGAAGTAATCTTCTTCTCCCCTTCGGTTAACCACACCAACGAGGCGATGGCGATTATCCATGGCACGATCGGGTGTAAAAAGAACCCACCAATCGGTCCGAGGAGTCCAGGCGGCGCGAAACCAATCTTGGCGAAGGTTTCAAACTCCATCGCTCTCGGCAAGAGCTGCATCATTGCCATGACCAAACCGGGTCCAACCAACGCAATTTTCTTCACCGAATTCATAAGAGTGTACGGAATTCTCTTCGTAACATCCTTACAGTTGCTCAAAATAGTCGTCATGTGCGCGTAGTGAAACGCGAACGCGTTGACCGCCAACGTCGACGCCGCGCCGACGGCGCTGTATTGCCACACCGCCGCCGCGGCGACGAGAAAGATCAACGAGTGCAAATACGCGGGAACGTCCCCGCCAATCCCGAAAATCCCGGCGACCCCGGCGGCAACGCTCGCCGCTGCACCAGCCTGGGAAAACAAAAGAGGTCCGGCTAACGGCGCCAACGGGCCTCCAACCGCGCCTAACCCGCACGCCGCCATGCACGCGCCCATCGTCGGGAACGCGCCAAATGAACCCGCGCTCATGATCGTCGCCGGCGCATATTTCGACACCCGAATCGAGAGTTTCTTCAATCCCTGTTATCATAAAGAAGTCATCATCAAAGAATTGATGAGGTTTTATTAATAATGGTTAGTGTTATTTAATGAATTGTTCTTCTTCTTCTTCTTCTTCTTCTTCGATGTTGTGTTTACTACTAAACAGCACTTTTCTCCTCAATTTTCTCTGTTAATGTTGTCCTTCAAAAAAAAAGGGGAAAAGAAAAAGCTGACGAGGCAAAAAAAAGGAGAATTTTGAGGATTGAATTGAATTGGATGATGATGATGGAGAGCCAAAGAAGAACTCTGCGTGTCTTTCCTCTCTCTCTTTCTCGCGATCGATGACGATGAAATGGTGGTGGTGATGCCGATTGCTTTTTTTTTTCGCGTTCTTCGATTGTTAGTGTTGACGAAAGAAAAACCATCATCACGAGTTCGCGCAATTATTATTCGAATTCTCCCTTGAGAAAGAAAAACTCATCGTATTTTGTACCTCCACTGATTGCACATCTTTTATCGTCTCTTTCACCGGACCGGTCACGTCGGCGACCGAAATCGCTTTCGCTATCTTCAAAAGACTGTTGTTACTTCTTTTATTAGTATTAGACTTCTTTCTCAACTTCAAAGTCGTCGGGGAAGAGATGAATGCGCTCGTGGTCGACATCATGGACACCATTTTTTTATTCGTTTTTTTTTCTTGTGTCGCGTTTTTGTGTAAAAAGTGGTGTAATTTGTATATTGTACATATTGTTTTCGTGATCTGTGCTCTGAGAGTGATTTTTGAGAGAGAATTAATTCGCCACTTACAACCACTTTACACAAGTCAAATTTAAGAATTTAGAGAGGAGATATAATCACAGCCACTCGCTCACGAACGAAAGATGAAGAAAAAGAAACGAGAGCATTTTCGCGCGGTGGCTCTGATAGTGAGCGTTCTTTTATTAATCGTTTTCGTAGTATCGCCGTTAAAACTCGTAAAGGATTACGAGAAGAGTAAAACGCATCTATCAACGCCAAAATCCTCGGTCGAAATCCGATTTGCCGACTCAATTTTGAACAACGACGCGAAGGAGACAAACTATTCTTCTTCTTCTTCTTCTTCTTCTTCTTCGTATCGCGAGAGAAGAATAAGTAGTAGAAGAAGAAACCTGATGCAATCATTGCTGTCACCAGAAACGATCGAAGCGCAGCCGACGAATTACCACGTGCATGTCGACCGACATCACGTCTCGGGAACTTTTTTGAAACGTGTGTCGACTTTTTTGGGTTGCAAAACGGAGTGCGACAGGTACGGGTACGAGTGCGCTGGGTTTACGTTAGAGCTTACGCAAGTTACGTCGGCGTATGAGTGCATCTTAGTCGGTCGAGGGTACGGTTTAGTCGCGGACGAGGTTGAAAAAGTGCATACTTTTTATAGAAAGAAACGAGGGGTGGATATGGACGAAGATTTTGCGGGATACGACGACGCGAACGTATTAGTAGAGGAACGACGGAGTTCGGAAACGAAACGGATAGAGAATGTCACGTACGATGATTTGGTCATTCATCCAAGCCTGATACGAAAGTTAGCCTACGCAGCAGTAAATGGAACCTTAGCAGAGATTACGAGAGCGTGCGAGAGGGATCATCGGTGCGCGGGCTTTTATAGGTGTTCTGGAGCGAGCGACACGGCGAATAGCAAAGCCGCAATCGCGAGTCAGTTTGGAATGAACAATTTTAGAATCGCGTACACGCAGCAACAATTTAGAGCGTTTTCGGAGGCGATTGTGAAGTTGGAGGAAGCGTTTGCTATATCGAACAAAAAAATGGACGAGTATCACGAAGAAGCGAGGGTGACTGGGCCGCTCTTGGAATCAAACGAGGACGGTTTGAGAGCGATATTCGCCAGCGGGTATTCAAACGCAATTTTCCTTTCGTCCTTGCCAGACTCGAGCGAATTAGTGCAAAGAGAAGGAATACAAACACACTACGTAAAAGTGACAAAAACCACGGGCGGTACAGCGAATGGAGAAAATTGTGTGTTTCCTTTCGAATACGAAGGCGTGGAATATTTCGAACCGACATTAGAAAAATCCTGGGAAGGAAAACCGTGGTGTTTTACCTCGTCTAGCGTGACTTTTACTTATAGCAACGATGAAGGTCAGAAGAAATGGGGTTATACAGATACGTACGCGCAAAATAGAAGAAGAGCGGTGTATGTGAGAAGCGTCAATAGTGAATGGTCGGAGTGCTCTAAAACGTGCGGGGGTGGCTTTCGGACGCGCTCGAGAAGGACGTGTAAAGATTTACTGACGAACCAAGCCGTCGATTCGAGTTTGTGTGGTATTAATAGTGGAAGAGAAGACGACGATGGAAAAGTTGAGATTGAAGTGTGTCACACGCACTCGTGTCAAGATCAGTGTTTCGTTCCGATTGCAGAAGATAGAAAACCGTGCAATCCGTATTACGAAAATATTCATAAGGTGGAGAAAACGTCGGTTTCCGCGGAAAAGGAGAGATGCGAGCTGTACGGATGCTGCTTCGCAAACGCACGAGAATCGGCTTCTGCCTTTAGTTGTTATCAATCTTTGGTGCAAGTTGAGTATATAGGCTCGAGCACGAACGAGTGCGCGGTAAAGCGCGACAGTTCAAGTGCAGTTTCAACGACGATTACTAAATGTGGCGACAGTTGCTGTCGAGCCAGCGACGACGGAGGAAACTTGTGCGAGTATCACGTAGGATACTCGGATCCTTTGAACGCGACAGACCCGTGTGGAGAGTATAGTAATAGTATAAGCAATGCGAGCGCAGTAGTTGACACTGTGAAGTGGGTGTTTTTAGGAGGAAATACGTACATCGAGAATTGCATGCGCTTGAGTTCAACGATATCGAGAACACTCCTCGAATGTCAGAGCGCCTGTCGCGCAGCCATGGCGTCTCGGTGTTCGGCGATATCTTTCTTAGGCGCGAAGAAAAAATGTGATTTGTTCCTGTGCGGGGTATTTGGTAGGAGACGCCCGTTACAAACACAAAATGTGGTTGGGTATGAATCGTACGTCTGGCGATCGGCGGTCTCGGGAAGATGGACGAGCTCCGCGTGGTCCGAGTGTAAAAATACCGGTTATATAACGTACTCGGCATCTTCAGCAGAGTGTACTTTTAAACAGTTTCGAACCGTGCAATGTGTAAATACCGTGAGTGGATCGATTGCGAGCTCAGAATCAGAGTGCGTAGCGGCAGATAAACCATCGATCGAACAATTTTGCCAAGGCGCGTGTCCATCCACGAAAACGTGCGAAGAGCTCGGGACGAATTTCTCGGTACGAGACGCTCTTTTACAAGCGAGTAGGATTTGGGAGAATAACCCCGACGGTGGCGGATATGACCAACACTACGGCGGCTTTCCGTCTCTGCGTTCGTGTGGCACTCAGATTTTTGATGCGGCCCCGAACCAAACGTGGGCGAGCTTCACGAACGACCCTTTGGCGTCTGGGTGCTATCAGGCGACTGGCGCGCAAGGCGTCTCTGGTTACGGTAATTATCCCAAAGACAGAGCTTTTAAATATCATGATTACTGGACGAGCTCTTTAAATCGAAGCTGCGCTTGGAACGACATTACGTGCAACCCAGGCGTGTCCTACGGGGTAAATAAGGATTTGTGCGAATCTCGAGGCGCTCGGTTGTGCACAGCATACGAAGTCGCCCTTGGTTTACCACAAGCTTATTCTGCGCAATATTGCCCAACTTCGTTCGTTTGGACGTCGACCAAATGCGATGAGAACGATTCCACTGGTGTTTTTGTTGCAAATCCGAGTCGCAGTCGTGGTATGTATAAACACTGGAACAAATTAACGTCAGCTATGGAGCAAATGGGGGGCAACGCCAAACATTGCGTTTCCGCGTACACGGATGAATACCAGCACATATACCCAGCGTGTTGCGCAGACTATGCAGTGAACACTGCAAGTAATGCATCTGGATTCAATGCTGCGTATTATAACGACTACAAGGAACCAATAAGTGCTGCTGCGTATACTTCTGTGTACGAGCGAGAAGTTGAAATCAATCGCGGTCTCGCCGGTCTCACCAACGGGATGGATGGATACTGCAAAAGAAAAACATATTTGACGGACGATTTAAGGACGGTGCGGTCGAGCGACATCGTCGTTTTGCCGTGCAAGGCGTATGAGGGTTCTTGCACGCCAACTTCTTTTAGTAAAACGTCGAGGAGTGATAGGCACTCGGACTGTTCAAGCGGTACGTTTTGTGCCGTCGGAATAGGGGAAAAGTACGGATTACCGAGAGGCTCAAACGTCTGCATACCAACCTATCATTACAATCAGATTAAAGTATTAGTTGGTAAAATACTAACTGGTGTACAGACACCGCTGGTATTTGTCGAACGCGGTACGGCGACACTTCCGGCGAGAGCCTCTGTGAAGATCTTGCGAGGACAGCGTATTGGGTGCATGGGCGCATGGGACGGGACTGCAGACGTTGCGGCATCAAAGACGCTTGTGAAGCAAAGCGGGCACTCGGTGCGTTCGAGCGCTAATTACGTGCACATGCGACCATTTAGCGATGAAATGCACACGAATCAATCGAGTATTCATCAACCGTACATGGAATGGAACGATTTCATCGCCGATGGGCGGTATCGTGTGCCCGGATTTTTATACGAGGACGATAGGCATCAGGTTTGTATGTGTGATTTAGACGCGAATGACTGTAACGCGCCAGCCTCTTGGGACGATTTAGGTTTCGTAACGATCGAAACTGAGTCTGATTATTACGAAACGCAGCGTTGCGGACTCCCTCATGGTGGCGATTTGTTCGAGTCTTACGATTCAGCCTCTTTCGAGGAGTATATTCCTCCTCACACTCTCCATACTTTACAAATCTCGCAAGAACGGTTTAGAAAAACCTATTTTATCGAATTTTGCGCGCAAAGGTGCACATCGAACGCTCGATGCGCGGGATTTGATGTAGTCACTCGATCGGCCAGTTCACATTCTACGTGCCGTTTGCGATCGAGTTCGGTCAAGATACGCCTTCGCCAAGGGAGAAATGAAGATTTATTGATTACATTTTACATGCGACGCGACGAGCGCGATCGCGGAATGCACTCTTGGGATTGGCAGCCATCTTTGAACTTTGCTTCGAATGGTACGCACAATATGCTTCAATCGCATTGGAATCAGGTAATTCCAAACGAAATTATTCCCAATCTCGCCCTCGGCGGAGGAAGTATGAGTATGAGGGTGAGCGGGGATTTTGGCGGATTTACCGAAAAGATATTTCCTCAAACGGGAAATTTCACTTCGGATTCGTTGACACTAGGTAGTATTGCAAAGTTGCGACGTAATATAGACCCGTTGATTGGTTCAAAGAATTACTTAGGTGCAGGAGCAAGTTCGAAGTTTTACTCCGAGAGAGAACTTTCGCACGTTTCGTTACATTCTGGGGATTCGAAAGTTTTTCCTTTACACGGACAGCGAATTTATCACAGCGATGGTGGTCTGCTAGGCACAGAACCAAAACGTACATATCGGTACATAGCTGCAGATTCAGCTGAGTTGAGCTCGTTACAGACATCAGAAAGTGTGTTTTTCTCTGGAGGCTTGTATCTAGACTACGCGAAGCCTACGTGCGGCGGGACGGCGAATTCTAGTCCGTGCTTCCATAAAAAGTCTCTCGTGATCCACGCAAACGCGGATGGAAGTGATGTTACTGAATACCAGTCGAAGTGCTTCATACCAGCGTTGCATTTATCGGCGTCCCTTGGAGGTGCGGGTTTCGAAAGAGGGCGAAAAATATGTTACACGAATGCTGAGCAAACCGAATGGGGGTATTGCGACTGCGAGGAGGAGCTTTCTTCCGCGATTTTGAAACGCACTCGATATTGGGGACAAGACTCGATTTTTCATAACGCTAAATATCGAGGCGAAGAAGTTGTGATGATTACCGATGATTTTAACGCCCCCATTCAATCGATGAAGTGTGTCGAGTCTGGGTTAGGGCTGACCTCTGGTAAGTTGAGCGAGTGCGCTTTTTACAGCAACACGACGCTGTGCTTAGAGGACGAGCGATATTACGACTGGGTTCGCATCGATTCGCTCTTCATTAAACCGGTGAGTACTTTGCAATACGTACGCAACGACTTGGATCCAGCATTAGGATATCCCACCGGGTACGTGCGATGCCCTGTCGGCAAGGTTCTCACCGGCTTAGCCTTTACACACGACACGAATCAATCATCTGCCAAGGCGGGTGTAGTTCCGCGTTGCGGCACGCCTAGTGGTTTTACCGTTGATAGTTCTAATGAAGTGAAAGCGCGAACTTTTGCATCAAAAAGCAATGCAGTAAAAAAAGGTACGCATTACGAGATGGACGAGTCGTGCGCACAGGGATACATCGCGACTGGTGTCGGTCTCGTCGGTATGCGCCACACCGATTCATGGGGAACCTCTGTAATGGAAGATTCTTCGTTCAACGACAGACACTTGCTGTGCTCGCCGGTTTCAGCTATTGGTCTTGGAATTGCGGATGGATATACTTCGAGGTCGTGTAAAAAGTTGGACTGCGCAAATGCAGAGATTCTTTCTTCACAAACCACCGAATCCTTGAGCCAGTGTCTGGCTGGCGGCGCCAATCCCTTCGGGTTTAGTCCAGCTTCAGGTGCGACGTTTACGTATGCGCGCGAAACGAAAGTATGCAGAATATACAAAGAAAGATGCGATGAGACCTTGACTGCTGTACCTTCGAGTGTTCCTTCTTACGAATCATCAACTTCCTATCTCGGAGAAACTCGTTTTACCCCGGTGGAATACCTGCACCCGGTAACGATATCGGATTTGGCCTCCTTCGTCGTGATGTCCAACGAGGAAGGCGTTGATTATTTCGTAGGAAACGTCGACGTTGTCTGGGCCACGACACCTTGGAGCATATGTTCGAAACCTTGCGAAAGCGGTGTACAATTTCGTAAAGTTTTTTGCGCGCTCAGATCGCGCCAGATTTTATCTGACGCAGTGAACGATTCTAAATGCGCTCATTTCGATGTAAAGCCAAACGGCATGCAATCGTGTAACGCGTTTAGTTGCAATCCGCAATGCTTGTTGAAAGTAGGCACATCGCGAACAATTTGTGTTCCATATGAATTGGACTCTCAAGGAAACACTCAAAATGTCAACATTCGAAAAGCCACGTGCGAGAAATATGGCTGTTGTTTTGTGCCGTCCACCAGTGAAAAGGAGTGCTACTCGAAAAATTTGACGGAGTTAAATGAGGTTCTCCACGCTCAATGGGTGCCACTTGCGTGGGAAAGGTGCGGAAAGACTCCACAAAAGCGTCGTGCGGACCTGGAAATTTCGCGTAACGATATAATTCAGAAAAATCTTTGGAACACCCAGTCGCGCATGAACGCATGCGTGTGGCCAAACGGTACGCGCGCCGAGATACAAAGATGTATAGCAGGGGCAATGCCACCTACAACTCGACTATGCGATCAGTACGAATCACATGGTTCGCTATGTAATGTAGATTGTCATTATGGTCGGTGTGAGGTTATGGCTGATTACGGCACATGCATTTGCCTCAACGGTTGGGCTAAAGATCCGGACGGGAAGTGTACTCTCAAACGCGGCATCGATAATGGAGAATCGTGCGCGACACCTTCGTGGAACGTAAGCGAATGGAGTGCGTGTGAGAAGGCACCGATAGGATCTGGGATCGCAAGCACCGGTGTGCGCGGGCGTAGTGTTAAGTGTATACCATCTTCGGCCATATGCTATACTGCGTATTGTGAAGCAGCCACAAAGCCGGCTGAATTTGACACCTGTAGCTACACAGAAACCCCTGCCTCCTTGTTTTTGCCATCAGGATGGACCCACTTTTTGAAAGCAGAAGCGAGTGAATTACTCGACCCAATCGATGACTTTATTCTATTCGAGCGGCGCGCGCATACGAGCGAGAAGACGTTCAATGCATCTGTCAGTGAGTGCGTCAGGGCGTGCTCGCATACCGCTAGATGTCCAGGTGTGGTTTTCACGCCTGACATTGATGATAACCCCGAAAGCGGCAATTGCGGTTTTATATCAACTAAGAAATTAAGCAGATCAGCGTCGCCAGCATTTGAGCGATCAAGTAGGTCTCACGTGTTTGCCAAGCGCGGCGTATTCACGCAATATCCGTACATGGGGTCCGAGGCTTTCGGTGAGCTGTTCAACGTTACGATCGACTCAGGAGAAGTATGGACGGAAGTGTTAACAAACGCTTTGCTTGATTGGAACGAAAATCATGCAAAATCTCAATCCTCGATCCCAGAATCGGATACAATTTGGGACTTTATTAGAACTCAAACGGGAGATCAAGGCGTGAGTTTGAGGAAATCGCTCTATTCACTATCGATGCCGACGCATCCTAAAGTTGTGGAAAACCTTCGCTTTTTGAAAAACTTTTTCGACGACGAGCAAATAGTAGATTCGAACATCCCCGACGTTCTTCTCGCGTTCTCGCAGAGATACAGAAACATAGGTTCGCTAATAAACTCAACCTCTCCCGAGCAGGGAGAAGACGGGGCTACCGCAGATGTTGAATTCACAAAGTTGCGAAATTACTGTGCGCAACATGGGAAGCAATTCAACGCACCCACGTCAAGATTGAAGAACCCTTCTCCGATCGCCGCTCTGGATTATTTGATAAAAAAAGTGGGTAGAAAAGATCTCGCTTTCCCTCTTACAGATGCACCATGGCCATTACTAACGATACATCCAATTGCTCATATTCCCACTGAGGAGTGCGACTGGATTTGGAGCCGATACGAAGACGCGGAGGCAGATAACCCAGATGAGTACGTTGATCTCAATCGTACCAGTAAAGCCGGCATCGCTACTTCTTGGTTTCGATACAGTTCTAATTACGACAGCAATAAACCAGACGCAAACGTGTGTCGAAATTCGAATTGGTACAAAGACTCTCTACCTCGGATTGCCGAAGATGGGGGAGGGAGCGCCAGGTTGTCGTATCTACATGTTGGAAATGTTGCATGTAGAGGCGGACCGGCGACAATGGTCCAACAACCCGGAGGTCACTCAGCAGCAATCGCATTTAATAAAAGCCCAAGTGGGTTATGGAAAATGAATAAGTTTGGGTTCATTGCTGGTGAAGTATCGACGTGGTTGACTGATGTGAACCCGCTCCCTACAGACGATATCCGGAGACGTGGAGAAGGGATTGAAACGTCCTTAGATTACATATCTTCGATACCTCGCGCAATGAACGAAGGCCTGGATAGTTATTTAGAGGTTCGGCTTGCTATGCAGCTATTTCGCACCTTCTATTATAATATGGGCGGCTTAAACACCCAAGAGCGGGTCATAATGCTCTTACTTTCCACGTTGGAGAAAAATCCTCACGTCCCTGAAGCATGGGATTTAATTTTCACGCACTATCAAATGACATCAATTACGAATACTACAATCCTCGAAAAGGCTGCCAGACAATTCTTGCACGTCGCGCGTTTCTATCCTAAGAGTTTGGAGAAATTTCTTTCAGCGGGCGCACGATTAGTAGGATGTCCTTTTGGTGTGACCAGTGATGGTCCACTAAGGTATTTCTTGGATGTGGTCATCCCCTACATACTTGAAGGGGAAAGCTCAATGTTTAGATCGGCGACAAGGTATAATGTTCTTCTCAGAATACTACCATGTTATAGGAGCGCGTATGGAAGTAGCATTGCTGTCTTGAATCTGTTCAAATCGGAACTTCTTGCGCTGGCGTGGAATGAACCCTCCGCTGGAATCAGACGAGCGACGCGAACTGACTTTACACTCATCGATACGCCTGGTAGCGCAAATGCGTTCAAAAATGCGTTGACATTTTTGCTCGGATGCGGTCCAGAGTTTACGAAAGGTATATGTTTCAACGGTTTGGCCGGTTACGACGCCAATGCGACGAAGTTGTGGCTGGAGGATTTGTTTCTTGAAATGCCTAGAGGTCATGTTGGTGGCCGCATGGATACTCTTGTTGGCACTTGGACAATATGTAACGAACCTGACATCAAGCCACCTTTCGGTATTTTAAATGATCCTATTTCAACGTGGACGCAAAGAGGGAGAGTCGCGGAACGAGGTTCTTTTCGAACTTTCAAAGCTTACCTTTTGAAGTATAAAAGGCTTGCGGGTACTTCATTCAACGTGACTAACGAAACTGCTGTTTTCGTGGCGGGAATTGATCAAAGTCTTTCAAATCCGTCCACGTTATATTCCAAAGGTCTTCTAACATATTCAAGTTCACCTAGTAATAGGATAATCCTGGCATCGTGCTCAAGTCCATACGAATATCTCGGAGAAGGCGAGTGTATGGTGAGTAACGGCCTCGAGTCCCCGATGACATTTCGAAAGGAATATTCTGATTTGAATCCGCATGTCGTAGGAACAAATGCGCACGAGGCTAGGAACCGATGTAGAAACAAATGTCTCGAGTTCACGTGGTGCCTTGCCGTAGAAGTTGAGCTCGATGCAGAGTCGCAACTCACTCCTGGATGCAAATTAATAACGGATTGGACGGCTTATGTAGTAGAATCTGGTAACACGCTTGCAAACAATTTTTGGGGAGGCGCAGAAACTCTCGGTGGCGAAACGTATCAAACTCACTGTCATGGTGGAACTTGCCGCGCCGACGCGCCACGTTTTTTCGGTGGCAGAGTGCACTCTCTAACAGGTCATCATTGCTATGCGAAGCCAGATATTGCACCGCCGTCGCCTGCTGCACCGCTCCCCCCCCTCTTGCCTCCCCCTCCGTTACCATTGCTACCTTCACCTCCGCCACCTCCACCGGACCTTGATTACTCGTATCTTGGTGAAGGTGAGTGCCGCCAATCAAATGGAAATTATGGGATAAAATTCTCAAAAAGCTGTTACGATTTATTCCCCCACACGAGCGGTACTAATGCTCATGACGCAATCATTCTATGCAAGGCAAAGTGTATCGTATTCGCGTGGTGTTTAGCTGCAGAAGTTGTACTTCGGGATATTTGGCCAACACCTGAGTGTCGATTAGTTACGGATTGGAACGCTTATGTTGTTGAATCGACGAATACATTCCAAAACAACAAATGGGGAGGTATGCAAAGTATAGATGGTGAAAATTATCAGACTTATTGCAATGGAGGTTCGTCCCTGTGTGGGCCTTCAAATGTTTTCGATGGAGGGAAACTCAACAGTCGAGAGGGATACCACTGTTATCTGAAGACTGCTTCCGCACCTCCGGCGACTTTACCACCTCCGAAACCACCGCCATCACCTCTTCTATCCGGTGTGAGTGCGGGAGTGTTATCAGAAACCGCGAAAAATAACAGACGTGTGCTTATGGAAGAGAAATTAAATGAAAATCATCTTATCTTTGACGCTTCATCGAGTTCTGACTCGTTAATATATCGCTTCTTTTACGACGCGGAGATGAATCTCGACGCGGACGATGGCACTTCCAAAGTTCTCGTCGCGTCATTGAGTGCAGAAAACACGAATAGGGGATTCGATGCATCTCTCCTCGCTCCAGTATCGGCAGTCTCTCTCGATCCAATAAAAAGAGAAGCTTATGGTGATAATGGATGCTCTGTGGGGTGCGTAGTTTGTACGAATGCGACCTTTTGTGTGACGTGTGACATCACCTTCAACCCGAATATATCTTCGGGAACAAATTATTCCAGAATTTGTCTTGCGGCGGGTATTCCAGATGCACGATCACCGTTTAACTTTACTCGGCAAGATTTTGCGGTCGCACCCCCGCCACCGTCGCCAATCCCCTCACCACCATTTCAAGCGCCATGGCCACCACCAGTTCCTCCAAAACCGCCGCCATCGCCACCAACTCCACTTCCTCCTCCACTGCATCCGCCGTTCCCCCCTCCCTCGACATCGCCACCTCCAAAGCCGCCGCCGCCGTCGCCACCGCCTCCTTCACCACCACCTCTACCTCCACCTCCACCTCTACCTTCACCTCCTCCTCTATCTCCACCACCACTACCGCCACCTTTGCCTCCTCCTCCTTCTCCTCCTCCTCCTTCTCCTCCGCCGCGTCCTCCTCCTTCTCCTCCTCCTCCGCCGTCACCGCCTCCATCTCCGTGCACGCTCGATGGAAGTTGTCCTTTGCCTCCTCCATCCCCCCCTCCTCCACCCTCTCCTCCTCCTCCATCGCCTCCCCCTTTCCCACCACCGTCTCCTCCTCCGTTTCCTCCACCGTCACCTCCCCCTCCGTCATCTCCCCCTTTTCCTCCCCCTTCGCCTCCGCCTCCTTTACCTCCGCCTCCTTTGCCGCCGCCTTCCCCGCCACCTTTACCACCCCCTTTGCCTCCCCCTCCGTTGCCACCTA
>Ga0255783_10000262_pt1 | contig 62423 bp, 67 predicted proteins | sample 011ome_22_FD_179981 | JGI IMG/M metagenome (GOLD analysis project Ga0255783, IMG submission 179981) | Coastal salt marsh microbial communities from the Groves Creek Marsh, Skidaway Island, Georgia - 011507BT metaG (version 2) | ecosystem: Environmental > Aquatic > Marine > Intertidal zone >... | reverse complement strand
AGATACGTGAGGAGATTTGTTATGCAGGGTAAACCCAACTTACCCTGAATTAAACGAACAGCAAATAAGTCTCGTAGAACAAATAAAAGAACATGGATAATTTATTCTTTGGCGGATTTATAGAATCAAGTAGACCTAATTGGGGATTCAGCGCAATCATCAATGGCCTAACTGACGTCGATACAACGTATAATATCATTTATGAAGCCGTACTAAATAATCCAACATACGTTATTCTTTCTGAAGCCGACACTGACCATAAAATCAAAGTAATCTCAAAAATGATTAAACACTTTGAAGAAAAGGAAGATTATGAAAAGTGTGCAGAACTACTTAGACTTAAAAAAGCAATTCAAGAATAAATGATTATCGTAAAAATTAAAAAGAAGGGTGGAATCGAGAAAGCCCTAAAAGAGTATAAGTCAAAGGTTATTAGAACTAAGCAGCTAAAAGACCTAAGAGACAATAGATACTTTGAGAAAAAATCACAAGTCAAGCGCAAGAAGAATGCGAAGGCGAAGTATGTCCAAAACAAGTACAGGGATAACGGTTAATCAGATATTATTAAAATATTTTTAACCACATTTGATACAGTAGGCCCAACTGTCGAATATATAACATAGAACTAATCATAACTGGTCATAATGGCCAGATAGACTATGAAAAAGACAGAAACAACTACAATGAGCGGATTTGTATCAAACTCGGACAGAGACAGTCTGATGAGGGCTTCTTACTACCAAATCACGAGGAACTTTACTAAAACGGTAAACCGCTTCATCGTATTCAAAGATAATGATAGGTTGATCGAAATACCTCACGGTATCGGTCAGCGCAGTAAATTTATTGACCTAATGGTTGAATACTTCGAGACTCAAGAAGAGTACGAGAAATGTAATAAGCTGATGAAGCTCAAAGAGCTCGTTATTATGGCGGGCGACTAAACAACACAAACCACAACTACTATATATGGCTAGAGGTTCAAAAGGAACTCAAAGACAGGAAAGCTTACTAAAGAGAGTACAGTTAAGACAGTCACAACAAAAATATTTACATCAAATTGAAAACAACGAAATAACATTTTGCTACGGACCAGCAGGAACATCAAAGACATTTACTGCATGTTTTGCTGCTCTAAAAATGTTAGAAGAGAAGAAGATCAAAGAGATTATATTGTGTAAACCGATCCAAGAGGCTGGAGAAAAGCTAGGTTTTTTACCTGGTGATAAAGACGACAAGGTCGATCCATACATGAAATCATATAAGTCCAATATCGAAAAGATTATTGGTGTTGAAAAGACAAAACTCTTATTTGATAAGAACATCTTAAGGTTTGAACCACTTGCATACATGAGAGGTGATACGTTTGATAACGCCCTAATGATTCTAGATGAGGCGCAAAATGCTACCTTTAAGCAACTAATGCTATTCGTTACAAGAATGGGTAGAGACTCGAAAGTAATTGTTACTGGAGACGTTAGCCAACATGACATTGCTAAATCAAGAGTTTCTCTGCCAGATTTTATTAATCTAATTGGAGGCGTAAAAGGAGTAGGTACTCATATTTTTGGCGATAATGATATTGTACGTGCTAAGATTCTACAAGAGATTGTGAAAAAGTACGATCATTGGAGAGATCACCACGAACCTAAAGGATAAACTTTTTCAAATTGCGTGATATAATAATAAATCACGTTTTAATGAAGAAGATATTACTGAAGTCAAGGTTAAATGAGGACATATCAATCGTAGAGGTTGGTGTAGATGAGGCTGGAAGAGGAGCTCTTGCAGGTCCAGTTACAGTAGCTGCATGTATCATGCCTCCTGGATTTCAACACGAACTAATAAAGGATAGCAAATTATTAAACGAGGGCCAGAGAGCTGAAGCTCGTCAAATGGTACTTGACAATGCAATCGCATATCACGTAGAGCACATTCCAGTAGAACAAATAGAATCAACAAACATCCTAAAGGCTACACTGACAGGCATGGAAAAGTGCCTTCGTAAAGTATATGAGTCTACTGAGTTTGATTTTGTTCTTGTTGATGGTGATCAGTTTCACGGCTTCGAAGGAATTCCTTTTGAAACGGTAGTGGGTGGTGATAATCTATACATACCAATTGCAGCTGCCTCAATCCTGGCAAAGACTGAACGCGATCGTTTAATGAAGGACTTAAGCAAGGACTACATGGAGTATGGATGGGGTAGTAATAAAGGCTACGGAACAGCACAGCATCGTAAAGCAATTGAGAATTCTGGAGCGACTCCACACCACCGCAAGTCTTTTATTAGCCATATGCTAACGAAAACTGCGACATTGTTTTGAGAAGTTTAATACTTGGGGGCTTATTGTTCATGTTAGGGCAATCTCTTATTTGGATTCAGACAAATGGTCAATTCGTGTGGCCTTGGTTTAAAAAGAATCCAATCTTCATCTCAGTTATTTTCGGTTCAGTAATCAGTTATATTTTAATTTATGCTACACGATTTGTTGTTGGTCACTTTGATGGAATGTTATGGCCAAGTCGTTTTATTGGCTTTTCAACTGGGATTGTTACGTTTGCCGCTCTAACCTATATTTTCTTAGGAGAGGGCATCAACGCTAAAACAGCAGTCTCATTAGGCCTTGCCCTATTACTAATCTTAATTCAATTATTTTGGAAATGAAAATACCCGAATTCGAAAAACAACCAACAGTAGCAGTTTACCAAAAGAGAACTAATGGTAATTACTACATGCTCGTTACAGAAAAGGACGTTGACACTGTCAATAATGCACATGCTCGTAAACCTTTAATTGAGCACAAGTATAAAATTATTGAACTTGGTGTTGGAGCATCCTTTATTGAGACGTGGTCAAAGAAGTACAAAATCAAATCTTTTGAACAAAAATAGAAAAAAAGTTAGTCGGCATTTTTTTATGTCGACTTTTTTGTTTATATTAGCTATATAATTAATCGATAACGTATATGAATAACGAAAAACTAAACACAATCTTACTAGCTTTCACAGTTCTGATGTTAGCTTCAATCTTGCTAGCTTTCCCAACAATGTGGCTATGGAACACTTGTTTAAAACCAGCAGTTGATGGTATTAACTCAATCAATTTCTTGCAAGCTCTTGGATTAAACGTCTTGTTTTCAATCCTTTTCAAATCAAATTCTGTAAAATCAAACAATGAGTAAGAAAGTAGTTTACATCGACATGGACGGGGTTCTAGTTGACCTAGTTGGCTGGGTAGAATCCAATTATTTACCAGAGTACATCGAATCCACTGGAATTGGGACTATTGTAGATAATAATGCAATGGCTTTCTATGACCCAGATCCAATCGAAGGTGCTGTCGAAGCATTCAACAAATTGGCTAAAGATCCAAGATTCGATGTGTACCTTCTTTCAACGGCCCCTTGGGCTAATCCAGAATCTTGGAAAGCAAAAAGAATTTGGGCACAAGAACATCTTGGACCTGGAGTAATTAAGAGACTAATCTTAACGCACAACAAAGCCCTTCTTAAAGGCGACATTCTAATCGACGATCGAGATAAAAATGGAGCAGCAGAATTTGAAGGAGAGCATATTAAGTTTGGCACTAAACCGTACGAAACATGGACAGAAGTAATGAAGTACTTAGAGACTATTTAACACTAGACGAGTTTCTACAGCAATTTAGCTACGTTAAAAGGGTAGTTAAGAGTTGTCAAAATGAAATTCAACTAGGTTCAGCTAAAAGATGGGCTGAGGATTGGTCGAATAGAATGCAACGTAACATTCCTTCAGTTGTCAAAGATTCAAACGATCTATATCTTTCAGTTATCAATGATAAATAAAATAAGGTAAAAATAAATCAATAGAATGAAATACGTAATGACTTTCGAAAAATACCAAACATATGGTGATTATAAAAAGGGTCGCGGTTCTTGGGGTTCTCCTGAAGACCTAGAAGCTGATGCGATTTTGACTTTAAAGAAATTACTACCAACATTTGACGAAAAATGGATCAATAGCATTGAAGACGTTTCAGTTGAAGATAAAGGAATTAAGTTCGAGGCAAAGGTTGGCAAAAACCTAATTCACATGTTTAAAGTTGGTAACTGGAGAGGTCAGTGGGAGTTCTATTTAAACAAAAAGAAAGTATCTGAAGCGGATATTGAAGCTGCTTTAGAAAAGGATAATATGTCTGAACTTGACCGCTTTATGAAAAAAGTTGGTAGCTTTGATTTCTATGCTGATAAAATAGATAATGGCGGGCAATGGAGACAGGCTAAATTTAACAATAGTGCCGTAAAAAAGGTATTTGACGAATTAAGCTCAAGCGATAAAAAGAAGGCAATCAAGCTAATGTACAAGAAGCACAAGAAAGAGCTTGTTGATTCTGAGTTTAAAGCATAAAGTTAAAACTTTTTTGAAAATAATTGAGCCGGCATTTTTTTATGTCGGCTTTTTTTATTATATTAGCTATGTAATTAAAAGATATAACTATTATGACTACAAGATTCCCATTCCTCCGCTCTCAAGATGAAAAAAACATCCAAGCTATGATCGATCAAAATCAAGAAATCTTCGATCACTTAAACGACCAACAAATTGTCGCTATCTACCTCAACAAACTTTACTCTAACGAATAAATTTTGAAAATAAATCACTCCAGATTTTTTTATGTCGTAGAAATTGTTTATATTAGTACTGTAATTAAAAGTTAATCATATGAAAGAATACATCCTATCCACTGGCCTAACAGCCTCAGATTTTGAAGTCGATGGAATCGACACAAGAGACTATCCTGATTTTTGCGATGCATTTATTTGCGACGCTTCAGTCTTAGAAAATGGAGAATGGCGAGATGCCACTGACTCAGAAATTGACGAGTTAAACGAAGATTCAGATCTTGTTTACTCATGTGTTGAAGATTACCTATATTAATAGAAGAATCATGTTTGAAAATAAAATATTTTGGAGAGAAGATTTCAATGATGGCGCAGCCGCTGGTGGATTTTTCTTTCGTTCGTTTGATCTAAATAAATTCCTTAAACAAGTTGAGGAAAGTGAAGATGGCGGTGAAGTGGTTGGAATCCGCTTCGAAGATAATAATTTAGAAGTAATAGTTAAGAAATAGGCATATGAAAATGTTTAAGAAAGACGGTAAGACCGCAGTTTTAGTAAGCACAGGATTTGGTGCAGGATTTAGTACTTGGAACAAGCCAGAGATGGCAGTTGACTTCGATTTGGTTGAAGCGTTCTTAAGTGGCGATATGGCCCGCTTTGAATACATTGTTGTAGAGAAGTACGGTGAAAACATGTACTTAGGTGGCATGGAAGACCTCATGGTTCAATGGGTCGATGAAGGTAAGAAATTCCGCATCGAAGAATACGACGGTAACGAAAGCATCGAAGTATTTGACGAAGAAGTCTGGTTTATAGCATAAGTTATGAGTTACGTAGAAACAATGATTTTCTATATTTGTCAGACCTATTTGGATTTTGACGAGAATATGGAAGAGACTCTAAACTTTTTAGAAGATGAAATTAATTACCCTCGAGAAGCGATTCAAGAAGTAATTGAAGAATGCATAGAAGATTATAAGTAATGAAAAAAGTAGTAATATTTGATTTAGATGGCACGTTAGCCATCATCGATAAACGTAGAGCAAAAGCAGCTTTGCCTAATGGTAAAATGAATTGGGACGTATTTTTTGCACCAGAGAACATTCAATTAGACGAGCCAAATTGGCCAGTGATTGAAAGTTTTAAAGCAATGAAAGCTGCTGGATTTATTGTTGGTGTCTTTAGTGGACGAGACGATATTAGTCGCCAAGAAACTATGGACTGGTTAGACCAACATGGGATCGAGACTGATTTCTTGCGAATGCGAAGAAACGGTAGTTTTGTACCAGACGATAAGTTAAAGAAACTTTGGTTAGACGATATCCTTGCGAACGGCAACGAAGTGATGTGTACATTTGATGACCGTGATAAGGTAGTAAAAATGTGGCGCGACAATGGAATCACATGTTTCCAAGTTGCACCTGGAGACTTTTAGTCATGACTAGAATTAACTGTGGTGTAAATGCAGACGAGCTGCCAGATAAAATACTGCTGGCAGAACTTCGTGAAATTAAGAGAATACCAAACGCTATTCGTAACGGGAGGTACTCTCTTAATGGTATTCCTGAGGAGTTCACACTTGGTACTGGCCATGTGAAGTTCTTTTATGATAAGTTAGAATACTTATATGAACGGTACCAAGCCCTTAGAAGTGAAGCCTTGGACCGTGGGTTTAACGTTAGTGATTTTAGCGGAGCATGGGACGGAGTACCTCAAGAACTAATGAATGGTTACATTGAAAAGATTAGAGACCGCGAGATTATTATTAGCAGAATACAGGAGAGGGGTTTTGACCTACTTGAAAAATAATTGAAAAAACTTTCCACCGGATTTTTTTATGTCAAAACTTTTGTTTATATTAGCTATATAATAACAGATAAAGATATGGTAAAAGAACTCACATTTAATCCAAAAGACGTAAAATGTAACGGCAACGTTGGAGGTTGTGCAATTGCATTGACCAAAGAAAATGAAGAAAAGATGAAGTCATGTATTGATGGTCACTTTTCACTAGTTGATAAGCTTACTGCACTTAGAAACCTGGAACAAGCCGGAATGATTGATGGTCCTTGGACAATTGGTTCACGAACAGAAAGCACTCAACAGCTTTTTTGTCGAATGGTTAGCGGATTAATATCATATGGTCTTAAGATTGCTGGCAAAAAAGGTGGAACCTATAAAGCACAGCGAGAATTTGCAGAAATATGGGCTAATCAACAGGTCAAAGATATGAACACAATTGATATGGTAACAATCTTAGAAAGTGCACTTACCGACTGTGCAACTGCTGACTATTACTACGCATTTGAAAAAGACTGGTCATGATAAATTACATACTTACATACCTATTATGTGGCGTTACCTTTAATCTCTTGTTCGACATGCTAATTAATGTGCTTGGAGAAGACATGGAAGAGCATAGGTTCACAATGTTAGAACGAATTGTAGTTGCTCTTACGTGGCCAATTCATCTTTTCAAATTCATTATTGGATTCTTTACAACCTTAAAAAAATAATATGGTAAATTACGGATATTGCTGCATCAACCTAACCCTCGATAAACAGGGAATTAAGATTGGTCGTGGTATGATTAAACGAACATTTCAAGCAAAGGGCATCGAGTATGCTGGAGAATTGGCAGAATCCAACGTTCGTGACATGGTTGAAATCATTAAATGGAACAATCAACATGGTATTAAAATGTACCGGATGAGTTCGAACCTATTTCCATGGATGTCAGAATATGAATTTGCAGACCTTCCAAACTGGCCAAAGATTAAGAATCTATTGAAAGGCGCAGGTACCCTTGCAATGAAATATGGTCAACGTATCACATTCCATCCAGGTCAGTTCAATATCCTAACTTCAGAACGGGAAGATGTTGTCCTAAAAACACTCAAAGAATTACGACAGCACGGCGAAATTATGGATGCAATGGGTCTACCAAGAACTCATGAAGCTCCAATCAATATACATGCTGGTGGAACCTATGGCGACAAACCATCAGCAATCAAAAGATTTATTACAAACTTCCATCGACTAGACGAAACAGTTAAGTCACGTCTGGTTCTTGAAAACGACGACAAACCAGCACAATATGGCGTCAAAGACTTATATGAAATCTGGCAGTCTTGCGGTACTCCAATCACATTTGATTACCATCACCATCGTTGTTATAATGACCCAATGCCAGAAAAGGAAGCGCTTGAATTGGCAGCTCAAACCTGGCCAAAAGGCATTCGCCAACTATGTCATTATTCATCGGCTAAAAAGCTTCACGAGGATGCTTCTGTTATTATGAGAGCCCATGCTGATTATGTCTACGAGCCAATTGAAGATTACGGTATGGAGCTTGACATCGAAATCGAAGCAAAGGCAAAAGAATTGGCCGTACAAAAATATGTGAAACAATTCGAAGAAGTATTAATATAAAGACTAAATTTACGTAATATGGACAAATTGAAAACTATTCTAGGAAAGGTATTGACTTACCTAAATCGTCGCCAAGCAGCTGCACAATCAACTATCTTGTGGGTTGTTGCAATCCTAAACTTTGGAAGCCAAGACTTTTGGTTCTTTGCTATTCCAGCAATTATTCTTTCAGGAATTCAAGCAATTGTCGATGAACTTAGAAAAAACAACGAAATAAAATGAGTAATTTAAAACTACAGGCCTTAAAGGCACATTACGCAGCTAAACGTCTTGAAGCAATTGCAACACTTGATGTTTATTTTAATGCTTCAGTTGGAATCGGTGAGCACCCACAGATTATTGAAGAAATGGATAAACTAGTGAGACAGATTGCAGATGCTGAAGGTTGTCTACAAGTAATTGAAGAGAATTTCACGGAACAGCCAGAACAGGTTTAGTACTAAGACGTTTTACTTTATTTTTAGGCCAAAGGGGATCGAGAGATCCCCTTTTCTTTTATTAATATATAGAATATGAAGCACATTCCGACATTTGAATCATTTGTAAACGAGGGAAGAGGCAGCTGGGATACGTTGTCAAACTCGATTGTGAAGCAGGTATTTAAGCAGTGGATGTCAGACTGGAAGTCTAAAAAGAAGGAATCAAAGTATTTCGACCAGATCGAAGACCCTTCAAGAGGCATTGAGTTTGATATTTATGCAAACATTTACTTTGGTAAGACCAAGGGCTTTGAGGTATTAAATAGTACTGGAGCAGATGGTCGTGATGAAGTGTACGATGAAAAAGAAGATGAATGGGAAGATCAAACCCCGTACATCATTATTGATTTTGCAATCAACCCAAACTGGTTACCAGGAGAATGGTCAGAAGTTTATATGTACCTATCAGATGTAGTGAGACATGAACTAGAGCATGTTACACAGGACGGTATAAATATTGGTAACTATAGAATGGGTAAGCCAAATGAGGATGACACTCATTTACGAAATCTAATTGAATTAGGATTCTTACCAAAGTACCATTACTTATTATTACCAAAAGAGGTTGATGCAAATTTACAAGGACTAAGATTTGAGGCAAAGAAACGTAAGGTATCAATGGAAGAAACTGTTAATAAATATCTCGATACTCAGGAATATTTGACAGATGATACTAGAGCCGAAGTATTAGATACTTGGAGAAGAAGAGCTAAAAAAATGGGAGGAATCCCTAAATTTTAATATGAAACGAGTAAAACTATTTGAACAGTTTGTTCTAGAAGCAAAAAAAGGTGTAAATCATGACATCATTTTTAATAATGTAGAATATGATTGGAAAGTACGTGAAGAGCCTATATTTATGGACTTTACAGAAGGGATAGTTTCTCCGACTAGGATTGAAGGTCAACTTTTTGCTGGAGGCATTTCTCCTGAAAATATGAAAAAGTTTATTGAGTACGTAAAGGCAGGTGTTTTTGATACACAATATAAAACCGGTTCATTTCTTATAAGAAAAACAAGTGACTGGGACGATCAAATTGAAGTTACTACTAAGGAAATTAAAGACGGCTGGTCTCCTTTTAAGGATAAAGAAGTTGCCGTAGCGAAAAGCGATGATTTTAACGTAAAGGATGTTGATACTTCTAAATTAAAAGAAGTTACACAGGCAATTCAAGCAAAAATGGCTAAGAAATACGAAACATGGGAACGTGGTGTTATTAGAGCATGGGGTGATATTTTCTATTTAGATTACCATAGCATGCCAAAATCAGGAAAAACACAACCACTTGCTCGACTTAAAAAAGATTTTCAAGAGCTACTAAATACTGATGTGGATTCATATGAATATGAGGAACTTCAAGATTGGTTTCAAGAATATGGTAAAAGAGGTGGAGTACCGTTATTTAACAAAAAAGTAATGGATGGCGTTTTTGCGTCTATCGCTAAAAAGACACCTGCTCCTTTTGATTTTATAATTTACAGAACTTCAAAAATAGAGCAAGATGGCGTTAATTCATATACAACAGAAAAAGGAGCATATTTAAATTGGGCTCAAGGTGTTGAAAGAGCTTATTTAATTCCTAAAGGAACACCAATCATTTTTGCCGACACAGATGCGGATGATAATGAAATTATTTGGATGCCTACTAAATCTGATCTTAAGAAATATAAAATATCATAATGAAATACGTAAAACTTTTTGAGGATTTTGTTAAAGGATACGGTGAAAAAATCAGTAAAGAAGATTTTAATAAGCACGTCGTTGCCGGTAAAAAGGTTCTGTATGATGGATTTGAATATGACGTGATCAGTAATGATGGTGTTATTGTTAAGTTAAAGGCTGTAGAATCTGGTAAAACTAAATCAATAAACTATAATATGTTTATTAGACATGGTGCGATTGATGTAGTTGAATCAAAACTTATTAGCGAGGGTATTAACGATCCTGGAATCTTAAAGGCTTTTTTTATGGCCGGTGGTCCAGGTTCTGGAAAATCATTCGTAGCTAATGAACTGTTTGGCTTTCCTAAAAATGCAATGTCATCAGTCTCATACGCCACTGGCCTAAAACTAGTAAATAGCGATCCTGCTTTTGAAAAAATGATGAAAGATGCGGGATTAGAACCTGGTAAATTGGCACAATACGCTAAGGATGTGAGTTTATGGCACAAAATTGTAATGCCAATTAGAACTAAGGCTAAAAACCTGTCTAGAAGAATGCAAAGAAACTACATTGCAGGTCGTTTAGGTCAAGTTATCGATGGTACTGGAAAGGACTATGATAAAATTAGAGGCCATAGACAACTATACAAGGATATGGGCTACGATACTTATATGGTATTTGTAAACACATCTAAAGAAGTTGCTCTTGAAAGAAACAGGATGCGAGAGCGTAAACTAGGAGATGATATGGTTGCTTTAATGTGGGAAGAAGTACAGCAGAATCTTGGTAAATTTCAAAAACTATTTGGTTCAGATAAAATGATTATCGTTGATAACTCAGAATATGGAAACGATCAGTTACTTGACCAGGTTGAGAAAGAGATAAATAAAAGGCTTAACACACCAGTTCAAAACCCAATTGGTAAAATGTGGATCCGTGAAATGTCATATGGATCACTTAGCGTAAGATTTAAAAAGTAAATGCGATGACTACTATTAACGACAAGCTTAATCTTAAAAAGAGAGATATTGCACCAAGTGGACATAAACTTGCGTACAATCCTCTTGGCCATTTAGTTGGCATGATAACAAAATGTAGAAAATCAAAGTAAAACTATGAGGCCTGTAAAGAAATTAATCATAGAAAAAAGACCAGAATGGCAAGATTCAGATTTTCCAGATGCTGAAGGAAGATTTGCTGAATTAAGCCCAAAGGATCTGGCTGCTTGGTTAATTAAGACTCGTAAAAAGGACTTAAAGGCAATTAGTGGTTCATTAACACAGCAAGTCGTATTTAACCGTAACGAGGATCCTAAATATGCTGAGAAAATGGAAAAGACCCGTAAAGAGGTTTACAAGCAATTAGGTCGCCAAGATTTACTCGATAAAATGGACGAAAATAAACAAACTACAATGAAACACATAAAATTATTTGAACAGTACATTACTGAGGCAAGAGATTCTGATTACGAGATGATCGTTGATTTAATGTTAAAGGCAAAGCCAAATCACAATGTCTACTATAATTCAGATTGGAATGTTGTAAATATTGGAGGTACTGGATACGATAAAGGGGATTTAGTTAAGCAGTTTGGTGCTAGACCTGGTAGTTCAAGTGATATTAAGAGTGCGTTTTACAGAGCAGCACAATCTCCAGAAGAGACTAAAAAGGCGGTAGAAAAACTATCTAAAGGTAAAATTGAGGTTGAGATTAGTAAATCTTTAGTAATATACAAAGTCAAATAAATGAAGTTTATAAAGACATTTGAGGATTGGGAAAACGTTTCACCTGAACTAAAGGCACACATTGATGAGGGTCTAGACTTGACTAATTCATTCTTTCGATTAGGCAGTGAAAAGTATGCTGAACTTTTTGAAGAGGTTAAAGAGTACTGGGACAAGGGTAACGTAATTCTGAAAGGTCCTTCAGGTTGGATGGCTAAAAACCTAGAAGTTGGTAAGGCTGCTATTTATAAACCAAGAGGTAAAGATCCAATTAAAGTAAAGTTGGATTCTCCAGAAAGAGGCGGAAGCCGCAAGTTTATTGTCTATCATAATAGCGGTAGAACGGATAAAGAGGGTAACATTATTGCAACTAAGATCGAATGGGGAGACCCTAACTTAACGATTAAGAATGACGATCCTGGTAGAGCAGCAAGTTTTTGGGCTCGTCATCAATGTGACCTACAAAAGAAAATGGATCCTTCTAAAACAGGATTCTGGGCATGTTATGGTCCAACCCTATTTGGAAAACAATTAGGACTTAAATCAGATCAACCATGGTAACATATGAAGAAATGATTGATATGATAAATGACCAACGTAAACCTTTCACTGAAGAGCGTTACGATGGTTATATCATTAGACATTTCGATCCAAGTTATCCAGAACATCTATATAAATGGCACTGGGACGAGGAGAATAGAACAGTTCAGGTATTAGAGGACTCAGATTGGAGATTTCAATACGATAATGAACTACCAATTCCAATGGTTGTCGGAGTTGATATTAAAATACCAGCAGGCGTTATTCACCGTATTATAAAAGGAACTACAGGTCTAAGTATAAAAATAATCTTAGATTAAAAGGATATATAAATCATAGAAAAAATAAAAACATCAATAAAATGAGCAAAAAAATTCTATCATTTGAAGAATACGTTCGCGAAGCGGACCGTTCTGAAGAAATCGAAAAGGACACCGTAGCATTAGGTGAACCACAGGACCTAGAGGATGAGGTTGAAGAATCTCCAGAAGAGGTTGAAATCGCAGAAGACGAAGAAGAAGTTGAAGACGAGGAATCTGAAGAAGAGGACGAGGACGAGAACGAAGAGGAATCTGAAGAAGAGGACGAGGACGAAGAGGAATCTGAAGAAGAGGCTGAAGAAATCGCGAAGGCAGTATCAGAAATGATGACTGAAATGTACGAAGCAGCATGCAACGAAGCAGTAGCATACGAAAACGATGACTACGATGAGCACACTGTTGAATCTTACATGAAAGAAAACGCTGCTCTAGCCGCTGCACTTGCTGCAAAAGCAATGGAAGAAGCATACGAGCAAGTAAAGGAAGAAGAAATGACTGTTGAAACTTACGAAGCAATGTGTGAGTCAATGAAAGAGTCATATGCTAAGAAGATTGACGAGCTAAAAGAGGCTTGGTCTAAGTAATCCATTACATATTAAACTTTTTAAGAGTCGTTCATATAATCTATGAACGACTTTTTTGTGCACTATGCCTAGAATACCAATACATAAGATTTACATGCAAACCGCATACCAGTTCGCTAAACTGAGTTATGCAAAACGTAGAAAGGTTGGTTGTGTTATTGTTAAAGACGAACAGGTAGTATCATTTGGTTATAATGGTACACCAATTGGCTTTAATAATCAATGTGAAGAGGAACAGATTCGCTACTATGAAAATCCAGACCATGCTCAGACTCTAATTGATAAGGGGTATGAATGTGAAAATGGATGTTGTAGTAAGGAGGTAACCAAACAAGAGGTACTTCATGCGGAATCAAATGCAATTACTAAACTCGCGAAATCAACGATGAGTTCAGCTGGAGCAGACCTTTACACGACAACTGCACCTTGTTTTGATTGTGCTAAGTTAATTATCCAGGCAGGAATCACTAGAGTCTACTATTCTGAGGACTATCGCGATATGAGCGGAGTTGAACTATTAGAAAAGGCAGGAATTGAAGTAGAAGAAGTGATATGCTGGAACGACCTATAAAGGAAATTATTGATGAAGCTCTCGAAGTGGGAGTATTTGGTGCTGACTTCACCTTTCGTAAAGGTCAGCGCGAGACAATAGAAACAATCATTCAAACCTATCAAGAGGACCCTGAAGCAACTGTGGTGATTGACGCACCTACCGGAACTGGTAAGTCAATTATCGCAATGTGGTGTGCTTGGATCTTTAAAGAGATGGGAAAGAAGGGCTATCTTGTCACTTCAGACCTATCCTTACAGGACCAATATGAAAGCGACCTTAAAAAGTTACGCTTAAGATGGCCATCAATTAAAGGCATCGATAATTACGATTGTCATGTTAATGGTCTTAAGTTTTCTCTTGGAGAATGTCGCATGCGAAATATGGGATATGAACAGGCTCTTGCAAAAATGAAGTGCGCCCAAACCTGTGAGTATATTCAATTACGTAAAAGAGCGATTGACTCTCCAGTATCTGTACTAAACTATGCCTTTTGGCTATTGCAACGTAACTATGTTGCCCCAAAGATGGAAAGTGATGAGCGAGAGGTTCCATTTAAAAAGAGGGACTATGTTTTCTTTGATGAAGCCCATAAAATAGATGAAATCGTACAGAATCATTTTTCTCCCAGGGTAGATAATTTCCTTCCCGAACTTTTAAATAACCAGGCTAAATTCTTAGTAAAGAGTGGGTTAGCTTCTCCAAATATTAGTAGTGCATATCTCAACGATTTGCTTGGAGACCTATTGCACTCTCAAGACCGTGAAGTTCTCTATGCTAAATTGATAGAGCTAAAGAAGGTTCTCACAGGATTTAATGCATCAAAGAGTGCAGCTGAGAAGAGTGCACGTCAAATATTTGGAACTTCAGTTGATCGCCAACTTTCCCCAACTTGGAAAACGGCATTTAACCGATTTGACAGAATTAAGGACATTCATTGTAAGATTGAGGACTACATAGACTTGATTAATATAACTGGAATTGATACGATGGTATTTGACCAACGTGACGATGAGGCAAAGTTTATGTGTACTGAAGAGGCTACAATGATTCAAAAGTATCTTCATAAGCAGTCTGGGTTTAAGATATTTATGAGTGCAACAATTGGCGGACCAAGAGAGTTCGCAAGAATTATGGGTATTACCAGCGCTAAATTTGTTAGACTCGATAATGCATTCAATTATGATAAATCTCCAGTAGTTTTTATCAATAAGCATAAGCTCTCGTATCGTGAAAAAGAAACAAGTTTGCCAAAAGTCATAAAACTATTAGACAAAATAATAGAAAAGCATAAAGGGCAACGTGGGATTATTCACACCGGGTCATATGAGTTTACAAAATACATTAAGCAGCATAGTAAGCATACTTTCCGTTTAATGGACTATGATAACTCAAAAGAGAAGAACGATCTTCTTGAGCTATTTAAGCAAAAAGAAGAGGCAGTGTTTATGGGACCTTCACTATTAGAAGGGTTGGATTTAAAAGATGATGTTAGTCGATTCCAAATCTTCTTTAAGGTACCATATCCAAATCTTGGAGACCCGTTAATTAAAGCGAAGATGAACACAATGCCAAATTGGTATGATTGGAAAACAGGTATAACTATTATGCAAGGAGTTGGAAGAAGTGTTAGAAATGAGGATGATTGGGCAGTGACCTATATCCTGGATGCTTGCTTTCTTTCGTTGATAAATAAACCAGAGTTATTTCCACCATCCTTTGTAGAACGTATAAAAACAATAAAATAATGGGTTTTAATAAATTATATCTACCAGAAGTAACTGACTTACAAAAGTCTTTAGATAAAGATGGAAAAGAGAACTTTGAAGGATTTTGGGTACGTCGATATCTAAAAGCTGACGCAGTAATAGGTTCTTCTGAATCGATGGATTTTATCAAGCAATTTATGATAAAACAAGATGAAAAGAATAGTATTGCGCGCAATTGACTTTTCAATTAGAACGCTATTTAAGATTAAAAATAAAATGACAATGAGTACACAAGTACAGACCGAAAACCAAATTTACGTTTGGACCAAAACTGAAAAGGCTGGATCGATCGTTGTGGTTGCTGAGAAACAAAAAGATTCAAAATGGCTCTATTTTGAAGACGGCTCCCGAATTAATCCATCTCTAGTTAATGAGTATTTAATGGAAGCGAAAACAATGGACGAGGCAAAAATGCATGCTTCTTCTTTTGGCAATACTCTTGGAATAACTCCAACCAAAACAGGCCCAGTTGAAGACCATTCAAATACAGTGGTTACTACTACATCAGATCCTATTATTACTCAACCTAAAGAAGAGGTTAAAGAAGAGGTTAATGTGATGATGGAAATGCTCTCTAAAATGAGCAAGAAAAACAAGGCAACTATGCCAGTTGAGGTAAATATTCCATCAACAATGGTATATGAAATGCTACAGGATCAGATGGATTTAGAGCCATCAGATTTAAACGAACAGATCGGGATGCTGGTAGAAAACCAGATAAATAACCTACAAGAACAATTAAGAGAACAAATTCAATCATTTATTTCTAATTACTATAACAATGAGCACAGAGAACACACAGAATCAGAATGACGCAATTCTTTTTACAAGAAGACAAAGAAGATACATGCTTAAAGAAAGAGGTATTTTAAAGCAAGTTTCTAAACTTTCATTCTTTAATCCAGTTCGTTCTAATCTAAGAACGCAAAACATGGAGAACGGTAGAAAAATGCATTCACAGCATATGGATATCTTAGAGCAAAGAAATGGCGAACTTCTAGAGGCTAAACTTGAAAGTATGAAAAATACTTGGAGAGAAATTGGCTACAACGATGCTGAAATTAATTTACTTGAAGAGGCTTGGTCACTAACTACAATTAAAGACCCTGAGACCTATCGTGCAGATAAAAAACGTGCACGTCAATTAATGAATGAGGCTAATACTTTAAGAGCTGCTAGAGCATAATGATTACATTAACAATAGAACCAGCCGATAACGGGGTTGTCAAAGTTATCTATGATGACTCCGTTAACGGAGCTGGAGAAGAGTTTGTTTCTCGAAAAGTATATGATTTCGAGAGAGATGAGGAGACCAAAGAATCAGTAGCGGACTTCTTATCAGACGTTGTTCTTGATCTTGGAATTGACGTCGGTAGCGACTTAGATAAATTCAAAGTTGCAATCGTAACTGAAATAGGCGATCCTGCCCAATTCAGTGAAGATGAAATAAAACAAAAAATAAAAGAGTTGAAAGCTGAAATTAAAGAGCTTGAAAATTCTATAAAATAATGACCTTAAAAGTAGCAGGTATTTGGTGTAAAACGAAGTCTGACTTTGATAAGTACATTCGCCAAGAAGAATATGACTTAGTGATCTCTCATAATGAGATCTATAGTCGCCTGCTTAAAAGTGATCCGAGTGATGCTGAACCGTCGGACGTCATTATTTCACTTTATATACAAAAACTTTTTAAATCTATTCCTAAGAAATTCGAAGGTTTAGAAGAGGTTAACATTGCTTTCCTATTTAAGAATCTTGACAGCGAGACTGTCTCAAACTTCAAGAGGTTCATTTCTAATGAATTTGAAATGGGTGAAATGGATTTAATCATTATTAATAGATGTGATTATCCAAAGAAAGGGGTGTTAAGCCTATTTGATGCTGTAAAGTTTATTGACCATGATTAAGCACAAGCTTTTTGCAAAGGGCGAATATGTACAAGCACTGATCTCAACTACACAACAACCTAACGTTCTTATTCCGGTTAGGGGAATTATCTATGATGTCAAGTTTGATGACATTAATCCGCAATATCAAATTAGAGTCAAGAAATTCTATGACTCAATCTATTTTCTTAAGCAAAACATGTTTGGTGGGCGATTCTTTCGTGACTTTGAAGGACATGATACCAGAATAAATGCTAAAAGAACCAACTATAAAAATACAGACCAATTAGTAGAAGAACTATTTGACGGAGACAATTGGAAAAAGTATTTAATTGTTGTTGATTCTGTATTTTGTGTTAAGACATTTGAAGAACAACAAATCTTATTTAATAATTTACAGTCTTTTATGATTGAACAAAAGATTAAAGAGATTTATGAAATGTCAACCAGATTACCATACCAACGTGCTTCAGGTGATTTTGCATATGGATCTAAAGGTGAATTCATCACCGCTTTAAAGAAATTCCTGGGTGATCGCATTCCACCTGATGAGGAATGGATTGATAACATGTTCTATAATCCAACTTCTAAGGAAATGGACATGGGAGAATGGAAGTAGTATGATAATAAATAGGATATATAAAGAAAAATAGATCCTATTAATGTCTGAACAAGCACAAGATAATACATCACTACCGGGAGAATCTTCAAAACTTCAATTTGTTTCTGAAGAAAACGGCATCTTTATGTATAGAGATGTAGATAGTGGGGCTGAAATAACTTCACAGGCTCTAATTGATGGCGCGAAAGGAAATCCACCAATTTCAGGAGAGGGTGCTGTTAAATTAGGAGCTACTATAAAACAATCGGTTGATGCAGAAAACGGTGGATTTTACGGAGCTCAACCAGATATCCAATCTAGAAAATATAGTGTTGGTAAAGAAGTTTCAGGAGCAGGAAACACTAATAATAAAGTAGAAGATGCGGGGACAACAGTTGATGCTGGACAGGCAGTAAGATCTAAATTTAACAGATGGTCATTATTTAAGACTGAAAATATTGCAGGTAAAAACGGTGTAGGAACTGCAAGTAATAAAAAGGAAATGTCAGAGGCTCTATACGGAGGACCTGATGGACCAATTCAAAACCCAACTGCACGTAACATTGTAAACTTTGCGAAAGGAACTAAGTCTTCTGGGAAAAGCCCATCAACTAGCTTAGGATATGATTATGATTTAGCTGACTTTATTCAATGTCAGCACTATGGAATGATTAGCAATAATTATATGCTAACTTTAAGAAGATTTCCATATCCTGTACAAGATGACATTATTAGTCCAAAGGTATTTGATAAAACTGGAAAGCCAGTAGATGCTCACCAACCTGATCTTGCGAGAGCAATTACTTGGATGTCACCTGCTCTTGGAAATGACCTTAAAGAAATTTTAAAGTTTAAAGTAGGTTATAATTGGAAAGATGTAGAATCTCAATTACAAGATATTCAAACTACTAAAGCTAATAGAGGTGCACTTGGTGCAAGTATTGACGGTAGTCCACTACTTTCAGCAATAGAAGCTGGTCTATCTGGAAGAAGTGCAGCGGAGGCAGCAACTATTAGGGCAAGAGGTGCTGGATTTGATCCAACTAAAGAAACTTATCCAAACAAAGTATTTGGACCATACAACGTAATTAAAGACGTATTAGCTAGAGATCGTGGAATTAAGTTTGAACAAGATTTTACACTCACATTCTACTATGATATTAGAGGTTACGGAAACACTTCTCCTAAAGCAGCGTTTATGGATACGATGTCTAATCTACTAGCACTAACTTATAGCAACGCTCCATTCTGGGGAGGTGCTACTCGTTATTTAGGTAATGGTAGTGTTGGGAAGCCATTTGGTGATCTTAATAAACTTAAAAATGGAGACTATGGTGGCTTCTTAACGGGTTTAAAAGATCAATTCATGTCAGCAACTGGTCTTGAAAATGGATTTAAAGGAGCTATTGAAAAGTTTGGTAATTCTAAAGTGCTTGACAACATCGTCGGTGGTGGATTAATGAAACTATTTAATGGACCTCAAGGTGCAACATTAGCTGCTGCATTCTTAACAGGTGATCCTACTGGTAATTGGCATTTAACAATTGGTAATCCAATGGCACCAATGGTAGTGATTGGTAACTTAGCACTACAAGATGCTCAATTTGAATTTGAAGGTCCTCTTGGATATGAAGATTTTCCAAGTAAACTAAAAGTCACAATTACCTTAAAACCTGGTAGACCAAGAGATAAGGGTGATATTGAAAGCATGTTTAATGCTGGAAGAGGAAGAATGTATCTACAACCTGAAGAGGGTGGTGGTCCTAACGAAGGATTGGTTGATGCATATGGCAAGAAAATAATGACAGAAGGAATGCTACGTAGATCTTCTGATATGAATCACGGATAATAGATATGGAATTAAAAACATTATTAAATAAGATCAGTGACGGCGTTAAAATTATAATGGCGGTTCCTTCTATAATCTTTAGTGATAGAGAAAATGCTAAACTAGTTGAAGAAAATCATGTCATCACTAAATTTGAAGAGGCAAGACCAGATCTAGTTGCGCTTAAGTACTATGGAACTACGGAAGGGCTAGATATTATTTTAAAGTATAACAATATATCTGATCCTTTTTCTATTAAACAGGGTCAGATTATATCAGTACCTTCTCAAGAAATTTCGCTTGTTAAGTTTAAAAGACCGAAAGAGGTTGAAGAAAATCCAGTAAAGCAGCAGTTTATTGATACAAAAAGACTGACGACTAAAGATCAAAAAAGGGTTAAAGCTCTACAGAAAAAATACGGTAAAGAAAATCTTTTGCCGCCAAATGTTATACCAGTTGGTAAGAAAACTTATAGATTTGAAAGAGGTAAAATTGTGTTTGGAAAACAGGCACAAAGTGATCCAGTAGTAGATCAAATTCTAAAAGAAACAACAAGTCAAGATACTCAAAACTTAAGTTAAAGATAGATGGAGTTATCTAGTAAAATATTAGCCTTAATTGAACCTTCAATTGAGCCTACGAAAATTGAAACACGTTCATTTAATGAAGAGAGTGGAGAAGAGGATAAGATAACGAAAACATTTGGTATCGATTCTCCAGTTGTCTTTATGAATGGTTATGTGTTTGAAAGGGGTGATGTTGTTAATTTTACTATTGAGAATTCAGGCGTTATACCAACTGCTTCAGCAAAAATTGTAGATTCTAAAAATGTATTTACAGTCGATGCGTTTCCTAGAGATGGAGACGTTTTTACTGTTTTTATTAATTCAAAAAATCAAAGTACATTTAAGTCAATTCACCTTGATTTTGAAATCATAAACATTACAGCTGAACCGAAAAAAGAGGGAGATCCTAAGGTAGTTAATCTTACTGGAAGGGTTAAAGTTCCTAAAATATTTGCTGAAAATTGTCAATATCTGGAAGAAGATACCTCTCTAGAACATATTATTAAAGTTGCAAAAGAATTAGGGTTAGGACTAGCATCTAATGTTGAAAGTACCGACGATACACAGATAAGAATTCAACCATATATTAATTATGTTGATTTTATCAATAATATTGTTTCTACCTCGTATATTAATGATGATTCCTTTCAGACACACTTTATTGACTACTATTATTATTTGAATTTTGTTAATGTAAATTCAATTTTTAATTCTGAAAATCCATCATTAGAAGATTTTGAAGAATCTTTAGCATCAATGAACGTTTCTATTGGTGAAGAGTCTTTTGCCCCAGATGATATTGATTCTGCAAGCTCTAGATTATTTTTAACCAATAAAACTGACTTTAAAGCGACTAATCAATATATTAATAAATTTGAAATAGTTAACTCGTCACAGGCAGTTACTGAAGTTCATGGTCATTTTAGAGACGTTCAAGTCTATGATGACAATTCAGATGAAAAACTAGATGAATTTGAAGTAAGTTCATTAACACAAGATCCTTCAAGATTGCTTGATATTCAAGAGCCATTACGTGGAAATAGAGAAAGTGAAGAATATGTATCACTTAGAAAACACAAGTATATGGGTAGGCAAGACGTTGGTGGCGATGGAATTGGAAACGCTCATGCTAATTATGTATTTGCTCAGTTAAATAATAATATCAACCTCGATGATACACAACGTATGAAAATGGTTGTTACTCTTGAGTCTTTTAATCCTTCACTGTATAGGTTCCAAAAGGTTCCAGTTTTAATTTATCACATATCTACTGAAGCAATTAAACCGGCACTACAGCTTGAAGAAGAAAAAGAAAAAGAAGGATTTACAGATTCAACAATTGATGTTCCTAAGGGTGAAGAAGATCCAGATCAGGTATTAGATCAATTTGCATCAGGTTATTATGTAATAGAATCAATAGAACTAATTTATAAAAAGAGACTTGGTAAATTCTACCAACAAGTTACTCTACTTAGAAGAGATTGGCCAGCAAGATTAAATGCGGTTAAAGGGAATAAATAATTAAACTATGCAAGATTTCAAGACCACATTAGACTTTAGAAAAGGCTTTCGCTACAGTAAATTAGCGGAGGATCCTACGTACTTGACGTTTTTCTTCATGTTTGATTATTTCAGTGAAGAATCTCCTCTATTCAATGGAGAGGCAGAAAACTACTTAAAGAATGTAGTTAAAGACTCTGAAAAAGCAGAGTCTCTTGCAAACTTTAAAAAGATATTGCAAAGAATTAATTCTGAACTTCCTTGGTTTTGGCAAAGTGTTTCTGGAATTGATACTACTCGACAGTTTGGTAACATGGAAGAACCATGGTGGGGAGCTGATAAACCTTCAATTGAGATAAGTTGCTTAGAAACTGTAGAATTAACAGTTTCCGGAATGATTGACCTATATAAAAAGGCAGCATATGATTTTGAGAGATGGGTTGAAGTTATTCCAAAGAATTTAAGACGCTTTAGAATGTGGGTTTGGGTTTCAGAAGTTAGAGATTTCTCTAGATCTTCTGCATCAAAAGCATTTAGTGCTCTTCAAGAGGCTGGAGGTAATAATACAGTTAGTAACGATAATAGTGTTAAGAGTGCAAAACCATTCTTTCAAATTGAATTAAAATACTGTACATGGGATATTGATTCGACGAGTAATATATTTGCTGACCTTTCAAGAAGCCCTTCTGAGGTTGCTGCACCGACTATTAAAATCTTTTATGAAGACGTTGCATATAACGCGGAATATGGTAACAACTCTTTACCAAATGCCGATAGAACCTTAGGAGAAATGCTTGGAGATATCGCTAAAGAAAAGCTAGACCGAATAGCAAGTGGTGCTATTGATCGAGTATCTGAAAGCCTACAAGCAAGAGCTCTTCTTGGAAACGTTCATGGTATAAATTTAGCATCAACTATTCAAGATGCATTTAATGCAGGATCAGTAAATGGTATTGCAAACATCCTAAATGGGGTTAATACTACGAGTTCTGGAGATAATGGAGGTGGTAATCTTGGAGAGGTACATGATAAAGTTCCTCAAAAGAATGAATCACCGAAAGGTAACGTTTATGGTAATGTTGCTCAAGATTCTGAAGGCTTAACTCCAGAAAACGTATATACGAATTCAAACGTAACAGATAACGAAGGTCCAATCAACCAAAACGTACATAAATAATGGAGACCATAAGAGAGTTATATCGTGATAACGTTAGAGACTCTCACTGGATTGGTGAGGTTGTTAATAACGAAGATCCTCTTCTAAATGGAAGATGTAGGGTAAAGGTGTTTGGTAAATTCGACCTTTTACCGGATGAGGCTATTCCATGGGCAACTCCAATGAATCGCGATCAGGTAGGTGCTCACTCAGTTCCTAGGGTTGGCGACATTGTAGCCGTTCGTTTCGATAATGGTAACATATACCACCCAGAGTATTGGTTCCAGGTGGATCAGAATAGTGCCCTTAAGAGTGAGGTACTTGAGAATTCTGAAACTCCTCAAAATGTAATTTCACTTGTTTACGACGACGAAAGAAACTTAAGAATATACCACTCACCTGAAGACGGATTAGTCGTAACTTCTGGAGAATCAAATACAGAGGCTCCAATGTTAAGATTTAGTCCAGAAGGAGAGATCTTTATTAACTCAGACAATATCTTTATTGCTGAAAGCGGGACAGATGATTCTGAACCAGCAGTTCGTGGAGAAACACTATCAAAGCTTCTACAAAAGATGCTTGACTTTATTACAACACATACTCACACTGCTCCAATGGGACCAACAAGTCCACCACTGCCTCCTGTTTCAATACAGGGTAAAGCACTAAAGAGTCAACTTGGTCAAAATTCAGGAGAGGGTAAAATTAAACAGAAATCAACACCTTAAAAATGGCAGATCAGAAAGCAGGAGATAACCTAGGGGTAGGTACACTTAACGATGGGAATAGCGGAGCTCCAACCGGAGCCCCTGCAGGTCCTTCTTCTGGTGGAGGTGGAGGAACTCCATCCCCTTCCGGAACGCCAGGAACTCCAGCAGGAACTGGAACACCAGCAGATACTGGAACACCAGCAGGTACTGGTGGAAATCCAGGCCCTACTGCAACTGCTTCACCGCCAAGTCCATTTCCGTCAGGATCTAATTTAAGCACAGCACTCGATTCTTTTTTAAATAAAGGCGGAAGCGGTTTACCTTCATATGAAGATGTTGTTGGTATTTTTATTGCAACTAAAGTTGGAATGGATGAAATTAAAAGACAAAATCCTCAAATTGCAGATGCTGACTTCAAGGCTGAAGTTGATAGTTTAAAAGATTACTATATGAATGGTGCTGGAAAAGAGGCGCTTGAAGGAATGTATAAAGACCTAAAAGCAGCACTTGGAAAGGCAAAAGAAACGGCAGTTAAACTTCCGATTACAGCAACTCAAGCGATTGCAAGTTCAGTTCTTCCAGGTACGATAGGCATTGGAGTTCCTAACTTTGCAAAAATGGCACTGGACCTAAAAGTAAATACCGGTCAAATTAAAGAGGTTATTAATGACTTTTTGGTAACTGTTGCTACTGTATTAAAACTTGCTGGACAACTTGGTCTTTCTAATAGTGGCCCAATTAAGCAGCTTGGTAATATTGCTCAACCACTTTTAAAATCGGCTCAAAAAATGGACGATGCTGAAAAGAAAGCAGATGCAAAAGAGGAAGAAGCAAATAGTCCAGAACCATTTGAATTCAATATTAGAGGTACTATTTATACCGAGGATTCTGCTTTAGAATTTGCAGATGAATTAGGAGTCTCTTTCGCACTTTCATTAGATGATATGACAAGTTTAGACGACCTTGCAAAACAAGCCGTGACTCCCGATGAGACTCTTATACAAATCAATGTAATTAAAGAGTACAATAAGTGGTACCTGGAAAATAAGAATATTTAACGAATATATACATTGTCTCACTTTTTAATTTAAACATAAATGTCAGAAAACAAAAGAAAACGCTTAACTAAGCCAGTGGCTGAAGAAGCAAAAGTAACTGAAACAGCAGTCGCTGATTCAAAAGAAGAAAGAGTAGAAGAAGAATCTTGGTTAAATGAAGACGGAACATTTGACTGGATTGGATACGAAGCAACTTGTATTACACATACTCGCAAACACAACCAACACATTAAAACCAATAACTTAAAGGATAAGATCTATTGTAGAGAACCTTATGCTCAAAAGTTATATGACTTATATATTGGACATAATAGTGTTCAAAATATGAGAACCAACGTAAGTGCTGGTGAAATTGTAGATGGTAAGGTATATGCTGTGTCTTCTGAATGGATGACGGTCGACGTTGATTACCGCGAAATGGTATATGTTCAGTTGTCAAAAGAACCTCAACATGTTATCGAAGATTACAAACCAGGAGATGAGGTTTCTGTGTTAATCACAAGTGACGGATATGATACAATGAGTAACAACTCACATGTTACTGGATCTGTTTCAGGTGGTATGAAACAAAGAGTCTTTAGAGACCTTCAAGCAGGAGTTGATACTGCCGATACTGCATGGGTTGGTAGAGTTAGTCACATGATTGAGAATGGTGGTTACATTGTAACTATTCAAGGTGTAGAGTGTTTTATGCCAGGTTCATTAGCTGGAATTAATAAACTACACGACTTTGAATCGATTATCGGTCAAGAAATGTATGTTGTTCCAGTATCATTCTCACCAGAAAGAGGTACAATCGTAGTTTCTCACCGTAAGTATTTACAAGCAATGATTCCAACTGAGATTCAGAATCTTAAAGCTGCAATCGAAGACAAGCATACTGGTGAAGTAACAGGTACTGCTAAATATGGAGTCTTTGTTGAATTTAATACTTGTCTAACTGGTATGATTCACGTTAACGATTTAGATGAAGAAACAATGAAGAAATTTAAGGCGAGAGAAATCAAACCTGGAGATTCAATTAGTTTCTGGATTAAAGACATCGTTAGTAACACGAAGATCACGTTAAGCCAAAAAGCTGAATCAATTGAAAACCCATGGTCAGATGTTGATAAAAAGTTCAAAGTCCCATGTAATGTTGAAGCAACTGTAAAAACTAAAAAGGACTATGGTCTATTCATTAGTGTTGAAGAAGGTTTAGTTGGTTTATTACATGTTAGTGAACTTGAAGATGGAATTATGGATCTATATAATCCAGGTGATAAAATTACCGTACAGATTAATAGAATCGATAAGGCAGCTCAAAAGATCTTCCTTAAATTACCAGAATAATTTAACACATCTCTGAATGTGATATATACTTAATAAGTGTATAATATCATAATCAGTCGATGCAGACATTAAATAGAAATTCTGATAAATTATCAATCTTGAACGCCTCACAGATAGGTGTTGAGTTTGAATTTTATTCTAATCACGGCCTAGAAGAAACGAGAGATATGCTCAAAGTTCTTCTAGGTCGTGATATTCGTATAGAAACGAAGGCCCATTCTGACTTCCAGCCAGATGATAAGATATTTAAAATGGAACCAGATATGAGCGGCGGTAAAGGCCTAATTGAGCTTGTTACTGGTGCAGTTCCATACAGAAATGCAAGGATCATGATTATTAAGATGCTTGGATGGATTAGAGAAAATGGTTACACGACTGAAAGATCTTCAATTCACCTAAACCTTTCATTTCAGAAAGACTTCTTAGATGATAAGAATATTGTCTCAAAAATGAACACTCTTAAGTTTATTCTTGAATTTAACGAAGATCAAGTGTATAAGCTTTTCCCAAATAGAAAAGATTCAATTTATGCTAAGTCGATTAAATGGGTAATGCCAAAGAATGAATCGTTTTATTTTGATAGTTCATTAATTTCTCAAATGAACTTTAACTTCCCAAATACTAAGTACTACGGTGTAAATTTCGATAAGAAAATTAAAAATTACTTGGAATTTAGATATATTGGTGGAAAGGATTATGAAAATAAGCAGGATAGTATTTTGTATCTTGTTGACCGATTTATTGTTCAAATGTGGAAGTCATGTTCAGAACCAGAGTTTACTGAAACTAATAAAATTGAACTAAAAAAGATTCTTAACAAAAATCTGCCATTTAGAGAAATACTCAGCGATTATACAAACTTAAAGAAACACTATCCAAGTATTGAGGTAATGTCCGATCTACAAGAAGTAGATGCTGTGATTAGATTACAATGGGATCGAATTAAAAACAAAATAGTTTCTTTAATTTCGCAAGGCGGTATGGTAGAGGGTATCATTAATTATGACTCTGATATTGGTCGAGTACAGGTTAAAGATGGAAAGTTTCCAGTATGTTATGAAATTGACGGAGTAGATTTAATTGATTGTCATATAAATGGAAACGTTTTTAACTCAAATTTACATAACTGTGAGGTTACAAGATCAGTACTTAAAGGGTGTAATCTATACAATGGTACTGAAGCATTGGATTCTAAAATAGAATCTTCTTATGTACATGCAAGCTGTACTGCTAAAAACTGTTATGTGTTTGGCAGAGATGGAGTTTTTAAAGGCAAAATGATAGGTGGAATCTTCAGAGAAGGATTCATTGATGATAATACAAGATTTGACGAAACAGAAGTTGTCGTCAGTAAAAAAATAAATTCGTAAAATGAGCGAAATTAGAAGTGGTACTAGTGGATTAAATACTCCTAGAGATTTTGGAGACTGTGAAAATGCATTCTTAGATGAATTAGCAGATGATATCACTGGAGCTTGTATGGTTCCAGTAAATCTTCCAACTAGAGAAATCATGAACATTATTAAAAGAGCTAGAAAATGGTTCTACAAAAACTATGAGTATTCGGTAAGAGAAAACTTCTTCCATATTCCACACAATGTTTTTGAAACTGAATACTTTAGAAAAAATAGATCGGTTTATTTACCGGATAAGTCAAGTACTGGTGCAGGTCAAGTATTCTCAGTTTTTGGACTTTGGGATCTTTCTAGTGGCTGGAATGGAGGTGGATCTGGACTAGACATCAGATTTACATCACTAGGGGATTTTGGAATGGAAAGAATGATGTTTAAAGGGGCTTATTCTGGTTCTGGTTCAGCAGATTTTGCAGAAAACCTACAGTACTACGTGGTTAACAGGTCTCTATTTGATCTTTCGAGACAAATCTTAGAGAACCCAATTACATTCTCATATTCTCAACTAACTGGAGAGCTTAAGTTTTTAGGAGACACTCCAAAGGGTGATGTAATTATTAATGTATATGAAACCATCGAAGACTGTGCATTATACAATGATGAAATTTTCTTTAGATATTGTTCAGCAAGAATCAAACAGTCTCTAGGAGCTAAACTTGGAATCTTTAAGTTTGCACTTCCTGGAAATGTTGACTTTGATTATGATGCGATCAAATCAATGGGAGACGAAGAATTAGCAGAAATTAAAGAGGAAATCAAAGGCGACGAAGGAGTTGACTGGATGTTCCACGGCTAATTATAATAAATAGAATATGGAACTGTATATTAAGACCATCGGCGACCCCAATCATAATCCAACTGAAGTTCATTCAAAAAATGAAATTGATCAGTTGATTACACAGATTGAAACTATCCTCTTCACTAATAAAGGAGAGGTTTTGGGGGATGCTGATTTTGGTTGCAGTTTAAATGACCTATTATATGAACTTAACGCAAATGAGTTCGTTGTAAAAAATGAAATAGACAAACAAATAGCAAGATATTGTCCACTTGCTTCTAAATATAGAGTAGACGCTAAAGTTAGCTTTATTAGAGGAGAGGTAAGAGACGAAGCATTTATTGACATTACAATCGATAGCCAATATATGATATCAGTGTCAAGTTTATAAAAAATTAATTAGATAATGGCCGAACAAAAATTTCTAAATAAGACGAGGATAATTGCTTCTCAGATCTTTGATGATACTAGAACCTATATTTCTAGAATCTACAAAAGATCGGGTACTTTATTCACTAACGCTTCGCCGTTTGCTCAAATCCTGAGGGTTCTTTCAGAGATTTCTGAGCTATTATTATTCTATGTTGAAGATTCTACTGTAGAACAAAACATATATACAGCGCAACAATCAGAATCAATCTATGGACTTGCTAGACTTGCTGGACATGATGCAACTAGAGGATTTGCGGCTACTGGTGAACTTGCAATTAGAATTAACCCACAATCAGGTGCCCTAACTAATTTAGCAGGAGATGGGATCTCGATTCCAGCAAACGCTGAACTTAAATTTGATGCAAACGGACTTTCTTACATGCTAAGAACATCAAGAGATGCATTTAGAATTAATAAGAATCAAAGAGAACAAATTAAAGTTGTTATTGTACAGGGTAGATCAGAAACTCAAAGCGTTACTGGTGATGGTGAATCATTCCAAAGTTACAATATTCAAACTGGAGGAACAACAGATCATAACCTAGTAAAAGTATCGGTTAACGGAGAACAATGGACTAAATTTAATTCAGTTTATGAAATGAACGCTGGAGATAAAGGGTTCATTGTTAAAACTGGTATTAGTGGAGGTTTAGATGTTTACTTTGGTACTAATAATTTTGGTACAATTCCAGCTAATGGTTCTATTATCGATATTGAGTACATTATTCACGATGGAGCAAAGGGTAATATTGAAGATGCTGAAGACTTAACAATTAAATGGATTGATGAAGGTCAAGATAGTGCTGGTAACTTTTATGACCTAAACGAAATCCTGTCAGTTGAAGTTACATCATCTCCGAAAATGGGAGCTGATCCAGAATCTACTGAGTTTACAAAGGTAATTGCACCGCTTGCGTCAAAGTCATTTGTATTAGCAACGCCAGATAACTATGAGTACTTCCTATCAAGATATGGTATTTTCTCATATATTGATGCATACAATACTGCTGACGATGGTTATATCGACGATGACAATGTAATCTATATTTTTGCAGTACCAGATATTAAAAGAAAACTTGCAAAGAATCAAGACTACTTCTCAATTCCACAGCAAGAAATGTTCTTTGACCAGAATGAATATGATAAAATGACACAGGTCCTACAAGACAGCGGTCAAATGATGGTTACAACTGAAGTTAAATTTGTTAAACCGCAAATTAGAAAATATGCAATGGATATTTCAGTTAGATATTTTGAAGGGTTTAGTAAAGAAAACATTGCAAACGATATTAGAGTAGCTATTTCTGAATACTTATTGAATATCACAAGAAGGGATAAATTACCAAAGAGTGATATTATCTATATCCTAGAAGGAATTGAAGGGGTTGATGCAGTAAACGTTCAATTTAGAAGCGAAGCTGAAGAAACCGCTAGAAGACTAGGTTACTATGAATCAGTTACAACTACAATTGCAGCACAGGAACCAGTAACTCTTGAAGATATTGGTAATGGTAAACAAAAATACGTATTCTTTAAGAAAATTGAAGAGGTTACTAAAGTAAATATTACTGAAAATGATCCAATTCCAGCTGATATTGTAGGTCTAGATCAATGGGGTGATATTATCCTAGACAAAGAAGAAATTGCAGTATTCAGAGGAGGTTGGAAAGATTGCGATGGATCTGAAATCAAAGATGAGCCCGCAATTAATGAAGAATCATGTCTTTCTATAAACTTTGACGGTACTCCAGTACCAAGAAAGATTTATACAAGAGTACAGGCATCAAATAGAAAAGCACTATAATGGAATCTTTATATAAAGGACTATTAAAATATAAACTAAAGAAGCTTTATTCTAGCAGAAAAACTAGAAAGGATAATCGTTTAAACCTAGGTTATGATTACTCTGAAAGTTTAATGCAAAGAAACATGTCTTCTCATGTTCTGAGAAATCAGACAATAAGCGACTTTATTAGTTTTATTAATGATTATTTAATGAATCTAATCCGATCAATAAAGATGATGCAGCAGTACAAAAACTATACTGTTAAAAAAGATGACACAAACGTTAAATAATGTTTGATAATTTAAAGATATTTAAAGGAACTGATCATGTTCTAGATACAACAGTAGACCAGAATGGTGTACTGAAAACTTCCGTGTATCTTGATGAGGTTTCTACTGGACTATATGAGTCAGCAACATTATTCTTTTTAGAAGATGTTGAATATAATAGTGTTCGCTATTTAAATAGACCACTGTCAGACACCCAAACTGCAGGTGAATTTGTATTCAAATGGAAAAATGATTCTTATTCCTCAGATGATCTGATAATGTATACTGCGAAGGTTGAAAACGGGTTGACCAAAATTAACGTTGAAACTAATCAGCAAATTTCAATCCTTGATAATTCAACCGTTGCTAGTACAAATAATGGAGTAAAGCAGGTTTCAAGCGTAAATAATGAGGCAGTACAGGTTAACGTTGCTCTTAATTCTGAAGATGAAGGAAGACACGAGAACACCCTTCTAGTGTATTATAACGATGGAACAACAAGTACACTCATTGCGAGTATCTTTTTCTACGGTGAGGTTGTAGGTGAAGATGAGAGGTTAAGAATCCTATTACAAAACTTAGGAGCTAGCCTAGATGAAGGCGACTTTATCCTATTTAAGGAGCATGATATTACTGAAATGGCTCCCGACTATATTTTATTAAACCAAAAAAGAAGAGAGCTCTTATTAGAATTAGCAAACATAAAACCATTTATTGGAACTTACAAAGCTATTCTAAATGCAATTGATTTCTTTGGTTATAATAATTTGACCCTAAAAGAGTATTGGTTAAACATTAATACCGGAAGCAGTTCATTTGGTAAACTACATGCGATTCCTGTAACTGGTTCAAGTCAATATGGAGATGCTGTTAGAAAAAAGATTAGTGTTGAAGTTCCTTCAAGCAACCTAAAGAAAACCAGTAGATTTAGCTTAGTATACCGTTTAAATGTTGTCAATGGAGAATATGACGAATGGGATATTCCAAAAGTCGATGAGGTATTTGAGTTTACGCCAGAAGAGGTACTAATTAAGTTATATGGTCTAAAGTCAAAGTTACAGAGAGAATACCTTCCATTAAATGCTAAAATTATTGACATTGTTGCTGAAGGCGATTACTTTACGCAAAAGAACCTTAATATTTGGAACAATCAAAACCCGATTGCATTCTTTACTGAAGGTCATGACATTGATTTTGAACTATTTCCAACACAACGAAAACTATTTATTGAGGATGTATCGCTGGTCTTAAAGAAAGTGTACGATCCAAATAATATTGCAAGTGGAGATTACCAAAAGTACCATGATTTACTAGCAATAGATTTTAGTGAGTATGGAAACTTAACTAATGACCAACTTGCTGATTTAAGAGAGGCAATTGAGTTATTCTATGCTGACTATTATAATGATGAGTTAGAAACATTCAATGAGGACATTGAAATTGGATGTCCAGTAATTCTTGACGGCGAAACAACATTTACTCAAAGCTGGGAAGAGGCTCAATTTACATGGCAAGATGCAATCGATCCACAAGTTACTTGGAATAACTGGTGGAAACGTTGGGTATATGAAGTTGAATGGATTATTACTGGTCCAAGAGGACTAAGATATGAATTTAAAGGAGACATTGATAACTATTTAAAGTTCCCTGTTTTCTTACCATATGAAGGGTCATATAATGTTGAAATGAGAACATTTGACCTATTTGGACACAGATCGTATGATGTTAAATCTGGTTTAATCGAAGTTGGTTTAAAAGAGGTTGAGTTCTACGGATTCTATAAGACTCTTAGAAAAAATACTTGGAATGACAGAGAAGCGGTTTCTTGGAAAGAAGTCGGTGGATATTGGGATCTTCCAGTACATAATCCAAACAAGATTGAAGAATCAAATGCAAGTTGGTACTTAGCGCTTGACAGAAATAATTATGTCCATGAACCAATCGAAGGACAGAGTGATGATTTTACGACAGTTTCAAGATACGTTGATATTTTCTCAGAGACAGGTTATTCTGAAACTACAGGTCCTTACTACTGGAATAATGCAGATTACACTTGGAACAATACATCTGATTTATGGTGGAATGCGACTAGAATCGGATCAGATTTAGCAGCTTCATTTAAAATAGAACCAGTATTTACAGGAAGCCCAGTAATTTCGATCGATCATAAAGATCCGATCACTGGTCAAATTATATCAGATTCATATCAAATAACTTCTGCAAACCCAGGAGCTAATACTAATATAGCAGCTTGGCAAACAGTTGTTGATGAATTAAATACAACGACTAATCCAATTATTAGTAAATTTATCTACAATTTAGTTGGTAAAGACAATGATGGTGATGGAGTAGTTGACGTAGTTGCATTTATTCTTGCAGTCGGTAAAGAAACTAATAAGTACTATGACTTTGAAAGTGTATCGATGTTAGGTGGAACTATTAGTGGAGAGGTACATCAAATAACCTATAATCCTAACTACGATGAAATTGATATCTTTAGTGACTGGAGAATGGTAAATAAATCAACTCATGTTACATTCTCTCTGGATTATTCAAAGATGCCAGGAATGAAATTGAAAAAATGGACGATTACCAATAATACATACCCTGATAATAGTGATATATATTATGGTGATATAGTGTTAACATATCTCTTTAGGAATCCAGGAAACTATACAATCTCACTAGAGGTTGAAGATACTAATGGAAATGTTAACTCAACACATAGAAACATATTAACAGTAAAATAAAAACAAAAGATGGCAAACATTACAGAAATTCTAGGGACTGATTCTCTTTCTTCATCAAGACTGACGATCAACTCAAACTTTACTGCCCTGAATGACGAAATCGCAGACATCACTTCATTAGTAGATCCAGTAACTTCAACAATTGCTGGAATTGATAGTGTTTCTGCGGAATCAATTAACTTATCGTATCTACAAGGAGGTTCTTCGCTTCCTATCCTTTCGATCGATTCGACTGGTGCAGTATTTAGCGTTGCAACCGATTTTGCGGAAGACGTTGATGTACAAAAGAAACTTCAAAAATCTGGTGTAGTTGGTGCTGGTGGTTCTGGAAACGGAAGTACTTCAGGCGCTCCAACATCAATTGATGCTTCTACATATTTTAGTGGAGTTGCGTTAGCTTTACCAGTAGGAGCGGAGGGTCAAGAAGTAACAATTATCAGTACAGCTGGTTCAGCAATCGCAATTACAGCAGGTACTGGAGTATCTCTTGGTGCTACTTCAATCTCGCTTGATGGTCTAAATTCATCGGTTACCGTAAGATTCTTTAGTAGTAACAGTACTTGGTACGTTATTGGTTCACACGCAGCAACAATCGCATAAATTAAAAAGATAAAAGTAAATGGCAACTCCATTAGTTAGAATACCACAGGTTCAAGGAGGTACAATGTATGCTTTTGCTTCAGCAGCAAGAGACATCACACGTGCTTTCAATAACGCCGATATTAAATTTGAATTCAGTAGATATGCACTATTGGATCTGCCTGATTTTACGACCTCTGTCAATAATTCCAACACGATTGATTATACTCAATTAAAAGACTCTGCAGGTCAAGCGTACTCACCTTCTCAAAATGGAGCTGGAGTAGACTTTGCAAAAACTTTCCAAAACTACGTTCTAAACGCAGAAGAGTTAATCCTACAAGACGATGATTTTGACCCAATAATCTTCAGAACAGACGCAGAAAAACTATTCTTTAAATGGTTATCTTCGACTAATTCAATTAGATTTAAAACGGCAGATTCAACTGAAAGTAATAGTGGTAATTATACTGAGCAGCCTAATTCTTCACAAGCAGGAACAGTATATGATCGAGTTGTTAAATATTTAGGTACAATTGACGCGGAAAACGATATTGCATACAAAGGTAATGCGTATCACGAGGTTTATATTAATGTTCCTTCTTCGGCGGGTACTACTCCAACTGTATTATTTGAGCCATCGAACTATAATACTACGGCTAATAGATTATATGCTGGATCTTGGATTGAAGGTAGAGACGGACAAACACATCCGGACCCAAATCTAGATTTAGAACCAATTGTTGATGGATTTGATTTAGCAACTGGAGCATATTACGACATTAATACTAACGGGACTAATAGTGTTGGTATTGATTGGAATGAGCAATCTTACTACGGAGTTACTAATGATTCTGAAGTAAAAAACCTAAACGATTACGCAAAGAAGGGTACAGATTTTAGATTCAATGCAGTCCTAGTATACTATGATATGTATAGCACTTCTGTTCCTTCAAACAGATCAACTAACCTATATGGTATTCTTATTCTAGATGATGTTAAGAGTACTGGAGGTTCAGGCTATAAGATTAATGAACAAATTAAGTATAAGCCAAACGAGGTTACTGGTTTAAATGGTAATGCTTTCTCATTAAAATTAAACTTGAAGTTTAATACTTCTCTTGATAATGTTGGAGTTGAGACTAATATTAACGACTTTACAACATTCTCAATGGATCTATTTATGGATACGACGACACTGCTAGAGAATGCAGCTGAAATCTTAATCCAAGCAAATAATAGATATGGTGGAATTACTAATCGTCTTGATGAACTAGAAAAATTAGTACTTGCAAGCGAAACATCAGAAGATATAGAGGCAAGATTAACCAGTTTAGAAAGCGACTTCCAGAACACCTCAGTTCAATTACAGGATGCTGATTCTCTGTTGAAGTTAATCACAAAAGCACATGATAAACTTAACTCTCTGATTGACGGAACAATTCCAGTTGCATTACAATATAACACTGATGTTCTATTTGATGGAGCAGGTACTCAAGTTGATAAATCAGTTGAGAATAAGATTAAAGTAAACAACGTAACTAAGGGCTATGAAAACCTAAATCTATTTACATGGGATTTAGCTTCTGAACAGGTTGGAACTTCAATTACATCTGCTAATCCATTCGATATTCAAGTCGGAGGTAGTGGATTAAGTCAATATGGAATTTGGTGTAAACTTAAACCATTCACTAATAGAATTAGCTTTATCGATAAATTCCTTACCGGTACTGCAAATGATGATTTGAATATATACATAGATGACACAACAACGCCTTGGAAAGAAGGACAAATCGTGAAGATCACATTTGAAACTATCGATATGGATGGTAACAACATTAAGATCTACACTCATGCTAGAGATGGTTTCAGCCAATTAATTGCTGATATTGCTCCAGCAAGTCTAATTACCAATAAACCATACATCGAGGTAATTTGTATCAACCCAGCAACTTATCAATTTGAAGTAGACATTTTAAGATAATATGAACACAAACAACTCAATATCATCAGTTATCAAGCAATTGCTTGAAATTAACGTAAATTCTCTTAAGACATTTGAGAGAATAAATGAGGCGGTTACGACGGATAAGCAAACTGTGCCGCTTGAGTTGCTTACCGAGGACGGGACAACTAAAACAGTTTATGTTCCTGCTTTTGGTTATATGAGAAGAGAGCTTGAAAGATTAGATGCTAATATTAGATCTCTTACTGACCTTACCGACGGTACTTCAAAATTAAAATTAGCTGACGGAACATATCAAAGAATTTATACTGGTACTCTTAAAAGTCCAGCAAATGATATTACTGCATTAAACAGACCAACTAAGTTTGAAACAAAGCAGAACTATTTCTTTGAAGATTTCCTAACACCACTATTAACAGTAAACTTTGATGTCACTAATCAAATTCAATCTGATACTGAAAGAGTATTAGTAAAGAGACTGATTATTGATACATCATTTGATTTTGCTGCTGAATACTTTAACACTGAATTAAGAGGTAAAGATGGATTAGCATATGACACTGTAATTGCAGATCTAGCTGCTAATAACATTCCATTTTACGATGATGAGGAGGTAAGAGACCTTCCATATAAAAGTACACAATATTACGGAACATTTGATGTAACTTCAATTGATAATGTACAAAGAGAAGTTCTAGTAAATGGTACTTCAACTACACAAAATATTAAACTATACACTCTAGATCAGTTAAACTATACTGATAGCGAAAAAGGTTTTTCTAACACAGAAACTTTAAGAGCTGGAGATGAGTTAATGGTTAACAGTGGTAAAAGAAGTACTAAATACAGAGTAAAAAATATCGATACTTCTACTAGACAAGTTGAATTAGAACTTGTACAGGGTTATGAATCTATTAAAATTGGAGCAGATCAACTTAGAATTTATAAAGCAAGTGAGATTGGAACTAGCGTTGAAATTAACGTTGGATTCGATGAGAGCACAGTTGTCTTTGTAAAGGCTATCGATCCTGATTCAAATATACTTGCAGAAAATTGGTCACCGGGTGCTGCAATCTATTCAAATGATTTAACAATCACTTTAGAAAGCGGAACAGTTCAATCGCTTGGAGATTACTACAAAGAAGAGGTTGCTGACTTTGGTCAATTTATCAAAGCACTAAAAGAAGATGCAATTCCACCAGCAACTCTTGGTAAAACTCCAGATTCTCCTAATCTAGAACCAGGAAACTTTACCGTTATTCAAATTAATAAGCACTTAACGGATAACGATGCAGCAAATAAGATTAAGAAGCTTACCTCTGATAAGATTAATACCGAAGAGAAGCTTAAGCAGCTTGATGATACAATTGCTAAAAAGACTGCGTCAATATCTACAAATAAATATCCATCAGCGATTGCAAAGGATCGCGATATAAACGAATTATCATCTCTGATTAACGAGAGGGATTCAACAACTAAACTCTATAGTTCATTAGTAAACGAAATCAATGCAATTTCTAGTGGAACTGGAGTTGCTAAGGTTGAACCTAAGTTTAGAGTAAGAGGATTCTGGACTATTCCAGATGCTAAAATTGTAGCTGAAACTATTCCACAGCAAGTTGTTCAATTCATCGTTCAATATAGATATGTTTCAACCAGTGGTAAGACTTCAGAAATTGCACAGATTCCAGTAAATGAAAATGGTACGCAAAAGACTGGAGTATTCTCAAACTGGAATGAAGTTAAAACCGGTGTTCGTCAAAGATTAAAAGATGAAACTACTGGTAAATTCTACTGGGCAGATACTGCAATTGAAGATGGACAAGAGGTTAATTTTAACCAGTTAGACATTCCAATTCAAAAAGGAGAGGTTGTTGAAGTTAGAATCAAATCAATTTCTGAAGCAGGTTATCCAGCAAATCCAGTAATGAGTGATTGGAGCGAGACTGTTAGAATTGAATTCCCAGAAGGACAGCTTGATACTGTTAACGTTTCAACATTAGTTGATAAGAATCAAACTGAATCTGCAATCGTTAGAATTAATGACCAACTAACTTCAAAAGGAGTTTATCGCCATATCGATGATGCGTTTACAGCTAACGAAAAGTATTTTGCACATAATTCTACAACAATTGCTTCTGGTTTCCTTTCACCTGAACAGACTCCAATTTCATTGTTTGATAAGTTAACTGAGCTTGAAAATGAAATCACAGCTCTACAAGAAACTATTTCAGGAATTAAAGGAGAACTTACTGTTAAGCTGGTAACTGAAGAAGGTACAGTAATTAATATCAATAAGAATACTAACAATAAAGTATTTGCTGGATATTACACTGACGAGGTTGCAGATCTTAACGTTAAGAAGGGACATATTGTTACTAAGACATTTAAACTTCTGCTTGAAAATACAAATGCTACTCAACTTGAATTAATTGCTAGAATTATGGGAGACAGATCTCTTCCAACATTTAGATCTTCAGCAGCTACTTCAAACGCAGTAACTTATGAATTTGGTATTGACCCAGATTCAGGTAGCGGAATTCCAGAAAAAGTAATTAACGATACTTTCTATACTACTGAAGGTAAATATGACGTTGTACCAGTTCAATATCAAAACGTAAGTGGCGACGATTTATTAGAGACCTTTGGTACAAACCCAGTAGAGTACAATCAATTAGCTCCATACCAATCAGCACAAAGAAGAGGTCAATTTATCTACTCTAGATTTATGGACATTTCAGCTGAGAATGGACTATACTTTGATACTCCTGTAGTATCTCCTGCAACATCAACGCTTGCAGATTACGAATACTTAATGTCATACGATCCAACTACACTACCTGCAATTTCAACTTCAGGATCTGATTTTATTTGGAATGGTACATTTGGAACTTATGACCAGGCTAACGATGAATATGACGTTTCTGGAGCATTTGGTACATCAACTCCAAATGTTACAAACCTTAATACAATTACTTCAAGTGGATATGATGGCGGAATTTATCTGCATAAAAACCACCCAGATCTAGAAAATATTTATGCTTCATATCAAGCAAGCGCTGCGGTAAATACTGCAATGGCTGCTGGAGAGGTTGAATTAATACTTGAAAATCAAATTAAATCTGGAGTAATTGGTACAATGGCAGTACCTGCAACTTTCCAAGCTGAAGATACTAACGGTAAAAAGCAACTTGGATATAAGCATACTCATGGTCTAATCGGTTTAATTAATGGAACATCGTATGATCGTACTCTTAAAATGTCGTTTGATGCAAATGACCAATATCTATTAGGCGGTAAATCATGTGGTTCTTACCTATTTGTTTCACCAATTAATTCTGAGTCATTACTTGTTGATGGTGATAATAAATTTGGTCGCAAATATGTTACAACCGGGGAAAGTAATGCTGTTTCAATCGATGTTGTATACCAATATAGAATGACTGATTATGCAGGTAACGATCCAGCTACTGATCTTGGTAGAATTGGTGGTATTATGAGTACTAATCTTTCAAACTTAACTTACGCTAAGAGAATCGGTATTGACGTATTCGACGCTGATGGAGAACAATTCTCATTCGATATTGAAGTATTTGCGAAGTATAAGCCAAGTGGTACTAATAAGAACTCGATCAAAGCAGCTCAGCTATCGATTTAATGCCAGCTAAAGTTGATATATAGAGTATAAGATTATCTCTATAAAAAGACTAGATTGAATGGCATTCAGTACAAGAATATATTTTAAAGATATATTGAGTGATCCGAGCCTATTATGCTCAAGCACTCATGACACCCCGGTTAACCTACAACCAGATGGTTCCGGTAAATTCATTGTGTTCTATAATGAACAGGATGCTTTACAAGCTGGACTAAATGATGGTGCAAGTATAGTTAACCTAGCATTTAATAACCTTAATATTTATTTTGACCAGCAGTCTGCGGATCAAAATGGACAATCAGGATATGCTGAGGATGGGTATTATGCTTCTACCGAATTTGATGGAACGAATACAGTAGATACTACAGTTTATCGATGGGATTCTACCCTTGCACAGTGGACCCCTCAACCTACTATATGTCAAGCATCTTCGGGAACTAGTGGAACTTCTGGAACTTCTGGAACTTCAGGAACTAGTGGAACATCTGGGACTAGTGGAACTTCAGGTGCTAGTTCAAATGTAAAATCTTTTCAGATTTACTACACGACATCGACCTCATCAAACGGAGATTATTGTCAAGGTACTAGTATTGGAACTCTTTATTATGATGGTGGTTCAACTTTTAGTACAATTGAGCAAATTATATATGCTCACGCTACTGGAGCTATTACTTTAAAGATTTATACAAACCCTGGGAATCCACCAAGTGCTTCACAAATAACTGATTTAAATGATATTAATCAGACAGGTCCACTAGGTATTATGGACCTTACACCTGGTGAATATGGAGACGTTATTGATTATTTCTATATTAATGTAGATGGAACACAAAATGGTTGGCAGCATGGTTCGAGTGCAAACACAGATTATACAAGTACTGCACTAGTTCCTACTTCAGATCCAGGTTCTACAAAACAAAGTGCAGCACTTGCAGGTTGGAATCCATTCTATTGTCCAAATTCTGGAGCCAGTTTAGTAATGCTAAATTATGGATCAGATTCAACGGCATTCTGTGGAACTCCAACTAATTCAACTTATTACTACTACACAGGTCCAGGAGGCCCAACATATAACTCAATCGATGATTTAGTATCGAATGGTATTAGAATATGGAATAATGCAAATTCAGCAGTAAGTGGATTCTACAATCCTAACTATACGACTGATTTAGCAGCTACTGGTGTATATTCACACTTAAGTAGTTATGGATATGGGTTTGATAATAATACTGGAACTTGGTTCCAATCGAAGATAACATGTGCTCTAGTCGGTACACCAGAACCAAGACCAATTGAAATCACAGTAGCACAATGTACTGAATATGGAGAATTTGTAGGATTCTGTCATTATCCAAAGTCTACAGTTCAAGTCTTTTATATGTCAACAGTTGACTTAACGCTTCTTGAAATCGTTCAGTCAAACATTTACCTATATACTTCAGCGGATGCTGCTGAAAATACAGATTATAATGAGTTAATAAGCTACCAAGTATTTGGAGATGCACATAACAGTATTTCATCTACACAATACTTTATTTGGACAGGTGCTTATTATTTAGGCAAGAATCCAACTAATGGTACTGAGAGAAGTGACGATCCAACTGCTAATATTACTCAAGGACATCAATGTCAAACAGTTTCAAGAACTACACCATTTAGTACAGAAGTTCTAAACACTGGTGGATATAAAAAGTTCTATGCATTCTATCAATGTGGAAGCGCAACAATTGGACAAAGTGTAAATTCTTTCCCAGTTTATGTTATTGACGCAGATGTAACTTTAAATGAAGAGAATTACATTACTGATTTTGTTGGTTTCTTAAATCAAAATAATAAAAAGACTTTTGCAGTTAATAGTTGTAAATGTGTTGAGTATATTCATACAATTTACGCTAATACTGAAAATGAGGCAAAAGTACTTCTAGAAAATTATTATGACAGAGTAGTTTCTGAGGATCCTACAAATCTTGGTATATTTAGTGAAAGTGAAGTGCTAACATATGATGATTGTACTGACTGTTCATTAAATACTGACCCTTTAACTTATAAATTTCCTTTTGTTGAATCTGCAGTTCCACCAACACCTGGACCGAACTTAGATACTGAGAAAAACTATCAACTAGATAATGTTTCAAAACCATTGCTCAGAACTAATCCAAAACTTAGCACAAATGTTAAGATGGTGGTTGATTCAGAGGGTAGAATATACTTAGATTCGATTAATGCAAATCAAGGCTTATCGAATACTAGTTACAAAAAGTACGAGTTAAGTTCTGATTCTAGATATGCATATGACCTATCAAGATATTACAACGAAAATAATACACCTCTAGATTCTGCGTTTGATACGAAAAGAGATTACTCTGATTTTTCAGTACTTGATGACTATTCAAAACAGTTCGAGGAAGATTATCAATACGGAACTAAGCTGAACGCTTCTAAGTTATACTCAGAAGACTTTAGGATGATGGCGCCAATTTGGTTGGATGTTAATATGCCTAAAAAGTTCGTGATCTACAGGGTTGAGGATCCAACACCAGAATTTGACTATACTGAAGGTGCTACTGATAAGCTAACTAGAGTTACTAGAATGATTAGAAATTCTAGAATAGTTAAAGTGTTTGATTTAAGTAGTAGCTCTTCGATTGGTAAATACTTAAGAAATCATGTTCAAGATGAATTCTTCCCAGACTCTCCACTTACAATTACAATGGAGAAAAATCAAAAATCAAATTTCAATGGAATTGATTTGGTTAAGGGTGGATTCGTTGAGAAAGGCGAATATATTTATGATGATTTTGTTAAGCAAGACACTACCTTAATAGATGCAAATAATTTTATAACTGATGGTTTCAGAAGAAATAAAGTTGCGTGTGCTAATCTAATTAATTTAGAGTTCATGTTTAATGACCCAACCGCGACTGACTATTCAGTTAACAGATATTTTGGTTTATATGTCGATGACTTAGATTCAGGTGTTGGTGAAATATCAAACATTAAAAATGGTCTAGTTAGATTTAAGAATATTGAATCATATTTACAAGGTAACGATCCAACATATGCTATTCCAGAATACAGTCTATTACAAAACACAGGAGTACTTGCATATGCTAGAATTAAAGAGAACTTCTATAATTTAGATAGTTCAAATGCATATAATGCTAATCGTTATAATGTTGCCATTAAAGCAACTGACGAGGAAATTAATTCTAAACTTGGTATTAATAGTAAGGGCGTTTCAGTTCAAATTAAACCTAACGAAACTGCAGGTGGAGACTATTTAAAAGCAACTGTAATTGATATTCCAGGAAACAATGATTTATTTAGAGTAACTGCAGTTAAGAGAGAAGCAGTACGTTTAAAAATCGTTGCAAATGTTAGTGGAGAAACTGTTAGAATTGAAGACGCTCTAGGCAATTACATTGATTTTACAATGGGTGCGACTGGAAGTATTTCTTGGGCAAACTTTGAAGCAGCATGGAATTCAGTTAATCAAACATCTCCACAACAAACAATTGACTTCTACAACAGATATGAGTTAAGCGTAGAGGCAGATAATACACAAATTAACAGTATTGTTCTTAGAGAAAGGTCGGCTAATCTAGTCGACAATGGTATTTTTGTAACCACTGTAACTTCAATTATTGGAGTTAAAGAAATCTACACAAATGTTAACCAAACAATTGGTACATTTAGAGCAGATAATACTGGAAGTTTAGGAAAAAGAAAGTTTAACAAAGACTTTTTCTCAGCAATTGGTGAAAAGAGTGATGTAGCGTTCGCAATCGCAGGTGCAATCAGAAACTATACGGACTTTGATGCGTATAGTGTGAATGAACATGTGTATATTATTAGCGAAGTGAACGGCTATCAACTGATGAACTGTACGTTGCTTGTAGCAGATAGTAATCAAATAGATTTTATTACTGCCGAAAACAGTGACACTAATAATGAATTAAACTTAAGTTCTGATCTAACTTTAAATTACTCAAGTTATTTCTTTAATGGTGGACACTCTGCTGGAAAGTCAGTATATGTTGATTCAAATGTAGTTTCTCAAATTCAAGCTGGAGATTACCTACCTACTAAATATAGTGGTAAATACAATTTAGTATTGGATGTTGTTGAAGATACAACTGAAAGGTCTGGTAATTTTAATAAGATAATTTTACAAGACAAATCATCGCTAACTGCTGGTAATTACAATGTGTTCTCTAAGAATTTAATGGCTCTTGGATTATTCTCAGCGTATGATATCCACGACATGAATTTTGATTTCTACGATACTTCAAATTCTGAACTAAAAGAATTAAAGTACGAGACTAGAGAAAATATGGACTACGAGCCATATGTGCAAGCAGAACTGGGAGTTGGTAATATTTTACCAGACAATGTGATTTCTGAAGATTTCTTACTGAACCCAATTGAATATTTTGCTAATCTTTTACCTGTTTTAAGTGGAGAGGACTCAAAAACTCTTAAAGTTGATAGAATCTCTTCAGAATACGATAGATTAAAAGAAAACTACCTCAAAGAATACTCAACTGATTCAAGAGTTGTGCCTAACATTAATAAGTGGGTCCTAAAGGACATGTTAAATGTTAGAGAGCAGCCATATTACTTAAATACTAATGAGGCATTTGGTAAAACGAACTTCTCACCAGATGTTACAGTTGAGGGTAGAAATAGAGATGCATTCTCACATGAATGGTTCTATTTAGATAAATGGCCAGAATACTTAACGTATAACCAATACAATGACGGTTTTAGTTATATTGATTTTGTAGAAGGATTTGATGTTACGAAAGATATTTTCAAGAATGTCGACCACGATTATTTTGATCGATTCATGGTTTCAGAAGGACATGAACTTGTAGTACCGTTTATTGACCCATTAGATCCAACTCAGAATAAAGAGACTATATTCTACACTAAAACTGAATTGACTAAAAAGTACACTCCAATTAAAGGTGGTAGCGATATTGATTTTGCAAGTACAATCTTTAAAGGTCTTAGATTTGAATTTAAGAAAAGAAAGGATGGTTCTAGTCAAAATACTGCAGAGTTTGTTAAGAATTCTGAATTTAATAACTACAGATTCTCGACACTTGTTAAGGTAAATACAAATGCCGATACTAATAACATTGAATATGAGTTTATCAAGAACGATAAGTTCGAATACGTTATATTCTTTATTCAGTTAAATATCGAGGACTCGTTTATTGGTGATTATATTAATAGAAAGTACCTATATGAATTAGAGCATAAGATTGTCGTTGATACTGATCAAAATGGTCAAAACTTCTACAAATATGCTGATGTTAATATCGATGGCGCAATTGAACTTTCTTCAGTTAACTGGGCAGCACAGGGTCCATATACGTTGAATGGTGTTATTCATAATGATGGTTCTTCTCCTGCATTCTCTAATCAAATGCCAGCACAGGCTGATGGTACATATGGAAGGTTAAAAATTAACTATGGATTAGGCGGAGATTTCTATATGGATGTTGTTAAGGTTATTAGTATTGACCAACTTCAAGTCTTAGGGGTTCCTTATACGATTGATAGTTTAGGCGTTAAGCAACCAGTAAATCCATACACTATTCCATATCAAGCACAACTAAATGCTAGATATGTTTACGAAGGTGGTGGTGTTAATGCACATGAATTATTATTATCACAACTTTCAGCAAATAAAGTTTTTGATAAGGTAAATAATAATTCAACTGAAATTAAGTACACTACAGTTTTAGAAGATGGTACTGAACTTACTAATCAGTTCTCAGTTAGAATGGACGATGGTAATGAAATTATTAAGCATTCTAAACTGGTTACCTCGATTGACGGAGACACTCCAAAAAGTTACAAACTTAAAAAGGAAACTATTGGATATGTTATCGAAGAGGGAACTGAATACTATCCGTTCTTAGTTAGACACAATGGAAGGTATACTGTTGATTTAAATCCGGTAGTTACATTTACTGATATTTATGGGTTCAACAAGGTAATTAGAGACCAGCTAACCTATGATACTGAGTTTAAAATGTTCAAAGAACCAGTTTATAAACTAAATCTATCAACCAACTATGATGTAAATAAATCACTAGCATTCTATAATAGGTACAATAGAATGGGTACTGCATTTAACGTTGGATTTATTAGTGACGAAGGTACTCATGATGCTAAATGGGGAAAGATTAAAAACCATTTCTACCATAAGGTAAATGAAATCAATACGCTTGGTGTAACTAAACTTTCAGAAAGTAGTGAATACTTACCGCAATACCCATTAATTAATGAGGTTGCAATTGATAAAAGAGATATTAATGTCTTTAAGTCTTCATGGGAAAATAACTATTATGTTAGGTCTCTGAGTGGAGGAGGTACAGAACTTATTCCAGGTACTATTTCAACTCTTGAAGAAAAATCATACCTTGGTTCGACGGTAATAAAATACAAACCATCGTATTCGATTTATGAGTTTACCTCTTCTTCTGTGAATTCTGCATCTGATTTGGATGTTATATTGAAAAATGGTTCAAATAAAACAGACGTTGTCTATTTTGAAGATGCTAATAATTTGATTGTTGACTTCTATTTAGGAGGAATCGCCGCAAAAACAATTGGTGAAGATGGATTATTTGAAACTATTCAAAAGTTTGTCGATCCAGCAAATAGTGCAGGAGATAAAACGACAATTGATGACGATGTAACATTGTATGCTGCTAACAATATGGTTGGACTATATAGACTTGATGATATTCAAATCTATGTTAAAGAGTACAAAGGCTCTCCATCAGAAGTAGTTTCAGCAGATAGTATTGATACAATCGACAATGGATATACTAAAGCAAGCGATTTTACATATCAATTACATGGTAAAAAGCCACTGAATTTTAGACTAATATATAATAAAAAGTTAGGCTATTCATATAGCATGAAGGCGCTGATAAAAATACAAGCATAAAATGCCAATTAACATTAGAGAAATACTTTACCCTAATGATACTGATACCATTAAATGGGAGAAGGTCAATTATAACTTTGACCAAATCTTAGCAAATGGCGGTAAAGAGGGACCGAGAGGGACCAAGGGAGACGCTGGAGCAGTTGGTGCTACTGGTGTTAAAGGAGACAAAGGAGACCAGGGAGACCAAGGAATTAAAGGTGAAACTGGTATTTCAACCAATTTTTGGGATCAGTTTACACATGATTCAATTAGCGCAAACGTTTTAAAACCAAAAGACGGAACAAATAGTCAAGAGACTGTAGTGTTTATTGGCGATACTACATATACTGAAGGTTCTGCTGCTGGTGATTTAGATCCAAATGCACAATTTGTAGTTGGTCAAAGTAGTTCTTTATTCTATGCACAAAAATGGTTAGCATATGGAAGTGGATTAACTGACATTGCAATTAGAGGAGAGGCTACATCAGATTATGACGGTAGTGGTACCGCAGGTACAAATTGGATTATACAACCAAACTTTGGAGGGGCAAACACTAAGTTAACTATCCAGTCACATGTACTAAAATTAGATGCTTATGAGAAGCTGAATATTTCTAGTACAAGTGGAGTAGAATTTTTAGCAGGTGGAGCAATTGTAGTTAAACCTAGTTTTACAGCTGATGGAATTTCAACGTTTAATGATAATGTGACCGTTAATGCTGATGCTTTAATAACTGGAGAATTAACGGTTGGCGGAACCGATTCATTCTTTAACGGAACCGGTTCTATTAATCTTCCTTCTGGAACAACAGCACAAAGAACCGCTGGAAGTCCAACTGGAGCAATTAGATATAATTCAACATCTGGAAAATTTGAAGGATATGATTCAACTTCATCAACAGAATGGATAGATTTAACTAGACTTTCTAATTCAGATAAAACAACATATGTTTCAGTTCAATTAGATGCTGATTATTCATTAAGTGATGCTGGTAAAGTTAATCTAGTTGCTTCTGGAACTAAAACTGTTAGTGTTGGTACTTCTGACGTAAATATTATTAAAGATACTAAACTAACGACAGCAGATCTATATTTTCTTACTAAAGATAAGGGTATTATTTTCCCAGAAGGGTCAGATCAAACTGGACAAACTGGAAGCACCGGTGGAACTGGATTTACAGCAGGTAACCATGACTCTACATTAGACCAAAGAGCATTTAAAGATTATTTTGAAAGAGGAGATTACACTCCTACTAATCCATTAGTTCAAGTTAATCCTTCTTTGCCAGGGACTACAACAATACCGTCAAGCAGCTATAGTAACTCAAATTTTGAAGTAAACTATACTAAAGTTGGTAACCTAGTTAATGTATTCGGTCAATATGAGTTTCAAGTTGGCAACTGGTCATCATACACATCTGGAGACTTTGGATTAAAACTAGGAAGTGTTGATGAATTTAATTATAAGAATGACACTGGGTTTGATATTATTGTTAACGTAGAAGTTCACAATTTCCAAATGTCAATGACTTCTGCTGAAAATACAGCAGATCACAAGCCATATACATATTTTGGACTTATTAGACCAGGAGAAAACACAATCCGACTTTACTGGAGAAAGTATTCATCTGCGTCTACTGGTATACCTAGTATGCCAACTAGTCCAACTAATGGAGGTGGTGTAACTATAGCTGAACCTGTACAGCCTGAACATTTATTAGTATACAACACTGGTTCGGCAGTAGTTCCTTCTATTCTTAGATTTAGCTTCTCAATGCCTACTGATACTGAATCATATCAAAGCATTACAGATTCTTCAGTTACTTCAAGTCCATCAGGACCGCCAACATCAAATTAATAAATGATAACTAAGATTTTAGACATAGTAAATTGGGTTCGAACCCTAGATAAAAAAGTAATCGCCTTTATTGGAGGGGCGATACTTGTTTTATTTATGATGCAGCAATGTAATCGTATCAGTGAGTTAAAAACTGAAATTAAGCAAGTTGAGGCTCAAGCTGAGAATAATCTAAACAACTACATTGCAGCAAATGACTCAATTAAGTATTTTAGAACCTTAAACGGAGATATGGTCGCTCAAATTTCAAGCTACCAATTCACTGTTGAGGATTTACAAAGGGCAAACGGTAACTTGTTGAAAAAATACAGAAGATCGCTTCAATTAAATAAAGAACTTGAAGGGGTTAAGAATCTGCTTGAGAGCGAGTTACAAATAAAGGATAGCATTATTGCATCTACCAGTTCAACTAGATTAAGCGACAGCACTGATTTAATCGAGTTTAAAGATTATGTAGACTATGGAGATGGCAATTCTAGAGACCTTTCAGGTTCGTTAATTGTAACTAAACTTGATAGTGCTCTTGCAGCATCTGATGTTAAGATTAGATTAAGTCAATCAATTACACTAAGAGCAGCAGTTGAAGAAGTCGATGGAAGGGATCAAATTAAGATTTCTACAGGCTACCCTGGTTTAACGATCGGTTCAATTGAGAATATAAATTTGATAAATAATAAGTTAAACGCAGCACCATATACTAAGAAAGCTGGATGGTCAGTTGGAATTGGAGTAGGATATGGGGTTATGTTAAATAATGGACAGCAATTAGGATTTGGCCCAACAATTGGAGCACACCTAATCTGGTCACCAAAATGGTTAAGATTTTAATATGGCACAATCATCAACATACTACAGAATTGACGAAGATGTATTGTTAGAGTTCGTATATCACGATCAGTCTAACCCTGCAGCATATGACATCGAGGTCGATGACAATGGTAGTGAGATAAAAATTCTCAATACGGTTGATGGGGATCCATTCTCGAAAAGACACTTAATTCATGAGCTCGGAGGAGACGTTGTTAATTTCGACGTTACCTATTCTGCAGGATATCTTGTTATCGAAGGATTTGCAGCTCGTAAATTACTTCTACAATCAGGTAAAACTTACAAATTCAACCTCGGAGACGGTACTGGAAATTATATTCCAGTTGCTAGTAACTTTAAAATTAAAGGAACTGTAGGTACTGGAAGTTATTCAACCGTAAATGGAAACACAATTTTGACATTTACTCCAGTAACTAATGGACTTGCTGAATATTATTATGATGACTTAGCTTCTCCGTTAATTGGCGGAGTTATTAGTGTTTCTGAAAAGGCAAATCCATTATTTGCAAATCCAGATGAGAATACTGGAAATGATATTAATCAAATTATTGGTAGATACCATGCAGTTCAAGCTCCTGGTGATTCTACAAAATGGGCTCTACTAGGATATGATTCTACCGGAGCATACCAGCAATTTAACTATATTAATAATAACACTGATTGGTTAGGGGAAGATGAGACTGATTTGTTAGCTTCTCAGGCAAATGCTACAGCATCAATCAATTTTATTAGATACGATAAAATTAGACTACACTTAAGAAGTGGTTATAATTTTGCAAGTAGAGGATATGAAGGTTTCTTATTCCAAGTATTAGCAGATAGAGCTAGTGGAGTACAAAATAACCTAACTCAATTAGTTTACTTAAACCAGTCTAATTACGAGATTTCAAATCCAAAACCATTTATTCTTGGAGAGACACTATTCTCTAAATTTATTGAAATTAAGTTCCCAACTGTTTTAGCAAATCAGAACCCTCAGTTTAATGATGTATTCTATGGCGATGGTAATGCTAATAGTTCAGATTTAGACCCAACTTCAAACTATGGAGTTGTATTTAGTCTAATCGACAGATTATCGACTGAGGATGGATACGATTATATCTATACTGCTGAGGAAAATGCGTTCACTATTTCAAGAGAGGACGAATACCAAGATTTTACAGCAGTTATCGAAGAGGCAAATGACGGGGATTACTTTAAGATTTATGGAGAAAGAGATGGTAGTGCAAGCGCATTCGAAGCTTACGTATTAAACAGGATTAATACCTCATCAGATGACATTATCGTTATCTATGGTGTAGAATTATACGAACAAATCGGGATGGGTCAAGTTAAAACGTTCGATACAACGTTTACTCAAACTGAAGATTTTGCAAACCCTATCATTTTCCGACCAGTTGTAATGAATGCGAATACGGCGGTTAACTTCTCAATCGACGTTACAATGAGAATTTATAACGAGACTGACAATACGCAAATCGTTAAGAAGGCAAGTTTAACCTATAATTCAGCAGCTAAATACGGTAAAAAACTACAGACAATAAATATATCTGGTAGAAACACAGTAACTGAGGTATTTAATACTCTTCCGAATCTTTCACAGAACAGAAGTATTAGAGAGGCAATTGTTGCTTCAATACCAAGATCAACTAAGAACGTTAAAACATTTATTGAGAGATATAATGTAGTTGCAGCAGTTAACCCTGCAGAAGTTTCAATCACTGAGCTTGGACAACTTAATAGTATCATAGATTTGAATAGCCCACAATATCTTGCTTCAAATCAACTAGAAATTGGAGTCTATCCAATGGACAACTACTATAAGTTTAAGATTGTAAGAAAGAATGGCGACGATTTTGAAGCAATGGACTTCACGTCAGTTGAGAATATGACTCTTAATTTTATTGATGGACAGGTTCGTAAGAAATTTAACCACATCTGTAATAGAGACGTTGATATGAGTAAAGGAGAGGTTCTATTTAAAATAGATAGTGGAAATGCTATCGAAATTAGAGCAATGCAAACTAACTCATTCTATATTGGATTAAATAATGGTAGTGAAGAAACTATTGTTATCAAAGGAAGCTTTACAGTTGAATAATGATTCTAAATAGTAGAAATAATACATACGATTTTAGGTTCCCTAGAAACTTTATCCCAGATGAAGTAGCAGATAAGTACAGAAAGTACCTTGCTAAGATTCCAGGTAATATAATGGCGGAGCCAATCGACTTTGTAAATTATTCAGTACAGGGTCTTAATGTTCCTGGGATTAGCTTTGATCCAGTAACTCAAAATGACTGGGATGGTACTACAAGATATCATCGAGGTTCTCAACCAATTCAGAATACAGTAGAGAGGCAATTTACAGTAACAATGCAGTTGCTTGACGGGTTCATTAACTACTGGATTATGCAAGATACCCTTTTATATTATTATTCAAGAGGAACTAAGGATCCGTTTACTCAAGACCTAACACTAAGGGTACTTGATGCTGAAGGTGCGAGTGTTGCATTCTTTAAATTTGAAAACCCAATTATGAACTCAATTAATGAGTTAACCCTGAACATGAGTGATAATGTTGCTGACTTCAGTACATTTGAAGTTACATTCTATTATAACAAGATAGATTTACAAATCGAAATTGACTAATATATACAATATGAAAGATATTAAGACATTTAAAGAATACCTTCAAGAACAAAAGGTTACTGAAGACGATCTGAGAATATTAACTGAAGGGTTAGAATCAGAATGGACTGAAGAACTTGAATCAAAGGTAGACGAGGCAATCGATCAATTCGTTGCTGAATATTCTAGCGAAAATGGAGAGCTTGACATTAATAAATTTAATGATGAGTTAACTAATGAAGGTTTATTAGGATCGATTTTCGGTGGTTTAACAGGTTTTGCTCTAGGTAAATCAGTTGGTAAATTAATTGCTAAGGTATTAGGTATTCAGAAAGGAGTATTTTACGATCTATTAACTTCAAGACTTGTGGGCGCTGCTTTAGGTGCTGCTCTTGGTAAAAAGCTATAAATGAACTACCTTTCAATCGACTTTTCCTTGAATTCTCCAGGGATATGTCTCTATAATGATAAGAGTAAGAGGTATTATTTTATCTCTTATATGAAGCCAGGTACCGGTACTAAAAAGGAACAAAAGCTTCAAGAAGAAATGGCTCTACTGAAAGATGTCACTCTTGTTAGTCAGCCTGATTTTACAAAAGAACAAGAATTCTCAAGCGTCGAGCTAGCAAAGGTCAAAAGATATGACCGAATGGCGGACGACATTATTAATCTAGTGTTACAAAATTGTTTTGAAGAGGATGGTTTTACGATCGCGTTTGAAGGTACGAGCTATGGTTCAAAGATGGGGACTAATAACATGATTGACATGGCTGCTGGCGCCGCTATCCTAAAGCTCAAACTTCTTAAGACTTTAAAACCAGAAGACTTGATGACAGTTGCTCCAACCTCAATTAAGAAATTTGCTGGAAAAGGAAACATGAATAAGTCTCAATTGTTTGAAGCTTTTTTAGAGAATCGAATTGGGGACGAAAATCTAGAGAAGAGCCCTTTATATGCTTGGATTAAAGAACAAGAGTTTGGGAAAAAGATCCCAAAGCCGCTTGATGATTTAGTAGACGCGTTCTTTCTAGCAGCTATGATTTCAACCCCTGAAACCAAGTAACCTTATCTCTCCTTCAAAGACCTGAAAGTTATATGCACCTTTGAGAAAAAGGTTTCAAATTGTTCTAACTTTTTGCGTGAAACTTCCTATTTCTTAGATATATAATATATGATGATGTTACAAGCCAACATTCGTCCGATACAATAATCTTTAAATTAGGTCCTCAATTAGAAGGAAACGTTCAAGCGCGAAAGCTTTAAAAAAGATTTAGTATCAACCTATGGCGGTGAAACATTGTTATTTAGAGGTATATAAAGTACACAATTAAACATTTTTTAAAGGTAATTTTTAAGTATTATGGCAGATTTTGACATTTTCAATTTGGGTGTAGAAGACGTAGAAACGCATCAGCCCCAAGCAAACACATCAGCAAATGAGGTTTATAAACCAACCGCCGATGATGGTAAAGACGGAACTTACAAAGCATTAATTCGCTTCGTTCCAAACCCTGAGAATCCACGTAATTCTCTAATTCAAAAGTACGTACATTGGCTAACAGATGCTAATGGTAACGGTAAATTGGTAGATTCTCCATCAACTATTGGTGAGAAATGCCCAATCGCAGATGTATTCTGGAAACTTCGTAACAGCGACAGTGCAGTAGATCGCAAAGCGTCTGACAAACTAAAAAGACGTCAGCAGTACTACTCACTAATCAAAATTATTAAGGATCCACAGAATCCAGCACTAGAAGGAACTTACAAAGTATTCAAGTTCGGTTACAAGATTAAAGAAAAGATCGATGCTGAATTGAAGCCAGACTTCGGTGAACCAACACAAGTATTTGACCTATTTGAAGGTAAAAACTTTGAGTTGATTATCACTCGTCAAGGCGAATACAACAACTACGATAAGTCTAAGTTCTCATCTTCTCGCTCAGCAGTTGACGTTAATGGTGAACCAGCTGAACGTACAAAAGAATCAATGGCTGCAATTAAAGCAGAACTTGATGAGGCACCTTCTCTCGCAACTTACGACTACAAAGCATGGGATGGCGAAACTCGCGACTTTGTAAATGGAGTACTAAAAATGTATTTGAATCCTGGAGATGCAATCTCTGAGATCTCAACTTCATCAACTCCAAAGAAGTCGGCTCCAAAGAAAGAAAAAGTTGCTGAAGCTGTTGCTGCTCCAACAAGCAGTTCAACTACAGAAGTTTCAAGTGATGATGATTTAGATTCTTTCTTGAATGACCTCGACATCTAATCCACAGATAACTCAAGAGCTTAAACTAAAGATTATGAAAGCGCTGAAAGACGTTTGTCTGACGGCGCATTCAAGTCCCAACAAGCAAATGCTAAAGGACATGCCTGGTAGAATTACTATGGCATGTCCTTATTGTGGGGATTCGCATAGTGATGATACCAAGAAACGTGGTAACATGTATTGGGACACGCTTCAATATCATTGTTATAACTGTGGAACGCATACTGATGTAAAGACTCTCTTAAAGGACCACGAGGTAAGACTCCCAAGTTCAGAGGATTCATTTACCATTATTGACTATATCAAACACAACAGGTCTGTAACTTCACAGGCAGATACACTAACACACTCAGTATTTCAAAGTGTAAGTGACTTAGCAATAACAGTTGATGAGTTTAAAAAAGGATTTGGTGCAAGAGAAATAGAACCTGGAGATTGGATTTGGCTCTACTTAAAAAAGAGATTGCTTCATAAAAAGAGCGAAGAGTTTTTATTTAGTGCAAGGGACAATCGTTTATGGATTCTTAATTTTACTGGAGACGGTAAGATTATGTCAGCACAAAGTAGAAGAATGAAGGGTAAAGGTAGTCGTTACTTAACGTATGATTTACCTAAACTATATGAAGAGCTTGGTAAAGAACTAGAGCTCTCAAAGGAAGAATTGGAAAAGGTAACAAAGTTATCGACACTGTTTGGTATTATGCAAGTAAACTTCCAGCGTCCAGTAACAATGTTTGAGGGTCCAATTGATGCTAAATTCATGACTAATAGTATTGCACTTGCAACTGCAGGCCGTAACACTGAAGAGTTTGATGAAATGGCAACGGTCCGGTATCTATTTGATAATGACGATACTGGTAAAAAGAAAATGATTGAGAAACTAAAAAAAGGAAGATCTGTATTTATGTGGTCTAAATTCTTAAAAGAAAATAAATTAGATACATATGATATAAAGGATCTAAACGACTTAGTTATCAAGTGTTATGAACTAAAGAATCCAGCCCTTAAAAAGTTGGATGACTATTTCACCTCTAGCTCGTTAGATCTATGGTATATATAGAAGATATTACAGATATGGTTGAAAAGGATCTAGATGATTTTTATAGTGATCGTGACCGATTTAAAGGTATGCGAATGCTGGTAGATTTCAACGCATCAGAATACGAACATGATGCTCCGAAGCTTGATCTTGGAAAACCAAAATTTAAGAAGAAGTTAAAGGCTAGTAAGTTCATTAAAGGTAATAAGGGTTCGTTGTTTTAAACAAGATTAGATGTCGAATAAAGAAAAGATTTTAGCACTTGATGGAAAACTAAGTGAGCAAAGAAAGGAATGGACCCTAAAAATCCAGGATCTTTCTAAGTCGCTTCGTTATATCAATGGTATGGAGGACACTATTGCAATGGTGCTCTCTAACCGCCAGATTATGATTGATCAGATTGCTTACATAAACATGAAGATCAAGGAACAACAAAGAAGAATAAATGAAAGGTACCGAGAAAAATATCTTGAGTACTATAATTTTGACTATAAATTAAGTGAGAAGCAAAAAGATCGTTTTATTGAAGCTGACCTAGCTGATGAAAATATAATGCTCTCACATCTACAGAACCAATTAGAGTTCTTTAGAGAATCGGTAAAAACTCTAGATAATATGGGTTTTGCCATCCGAAACAGACTTGCATTAAAAGATCTGTAAGGTAAATAAAAAAACTGTGCCTATGAATGGAGCTCAGTTTAACAGAGAATAAACAACTGCTTAGGGTTGATGATGCAACTTCATTAGAGCTTGAACAGTTAAATATATCCTTGACCAAGAGAATTGATTCGTGGAGATTCAACCCTTTGGTCAAGAAAGGGGTATGGGACGGCTACATTACCTATATCAAGGACGATAAGTGGATTCCTGCTGGTCTTTGGAAAGAGGTGATGGACATCTGTAAAGAGTACAGGTTCGAGCTAAAGATTAATGGTATCAGTGAATTATTCGACCGCGGAATTAATCAAGAGTCGTTTCAAAATTGGGTAGACGACTTCTTTGAAGATTCAGACATTACACCTCGTGACTATCAAGTCGAGGCTGCATATAACATTTTAAAGTTTAGAAAGTGTCTCTCAGAGCTTGCAACATCTGCTGGTAAGACACTGATATCATTCTTAACAGTTGCATATATTTTAGAGAAACAAAAGGCTGAAAGGATCTTGTTTATCGTACCAAACGTTTCACTTGTAATTCAAGCAAGCGAAGATTTTGCAGATTATAACTATCGAAACCAGGTAAACATAAAGATTCAGCAAATTTATAGCGGTCAAAAGATCAGAGCTGGTAGAAATGTAGTGATTGGTACATATCAATCATTAATTAAGAAGAAAGCCGAATACTTTGACCAATTTGATGCTGTGATTATTGATGAAACACATAAGGCAAAATCACAGTCAATTAAAACGATCCTATCGAAGTGTAAAAATGCCGACTATCGATATGGCCTTTCCGGTACTATACCAAAGTCTGGAACACTGGATCGACTAACACTAATGGCCTATACTGGTCCACTAATTACCGAAGTAAGTGCAAATTTCCTTCAAACTGAGGGTTATATTGCAAACTGTCGCGTAAAAGTTATTGAGATGGACTATGCAACCGAAGGCGCAAAGAACGCGTTCAAGGAAATGGCATTTAATAAATATGAAAGCAAAGACGTATTCAAATTTGAACAGAATTATGTCATTAATTCACCAGGTCGCCTTAACTTCATTTGTAACATTATTTCCAGAGTACGCGGCAATTCCCTTGTACTTTTCCACCGCATTGAACACGGTCAAAAGATATATGAAAAGCTTAGACAGGAAAGTGATAAGACAATCTATTATGTTGATGGTGGAACTGACAAGGACATACGCGAAGAATATAAAAAGAAAATGGAAGCCGGCGATGAAGTTGTTATTGTTGCATCGTATGGTACCTTCTCGACTGGTATCTCGATCAAGAAAATCCACAACATCTTCTTTACTGAATCGTTTAAGAGTGAGGTAATTATTCGTCAATCAATTGGTCGTGGATTGAGACAACATGAATCGAAAGACAGCGTTACAATCATTGATTTTGTGGACGATATTAGTTCACCGGATTGGGACAACTACCTTATTCGACATGCAAAGGCCAGACAAAAAATTTACAGAGAACAAAAGTTCAAATATGACATCAAAAAGGTTAAATTTGATGGAGATATATAAAAGGTATGTTAATCAAAAAATAAGATATTACAAATGGCTAAATTACATTCATTTGAAGATTACTCAAAAATAAGACAAGAGCAAGTTTCAGCTGAAATTGAAGCACAAAAAGAAGCTGCTAGAGAGGAAACAGTAAGAAGTTTTAAAGATCTTCTTGCAGAGTATGGAGTTACTAAGGTTTCAGAATTAGATGAAGATCAAAGAGAAGAATTCTTTGGTAAACTAGACGGAACTGATCTAAACGAATCGCTATCTCTTGTAACAGAAGGTACACGTTCTTTCTTTGGTAAAATAAGCAAAAAGTCAGGAGACATTGAAGCAGTTTACATGCACTATGATGGTTATCCAGAAAATATGCTACCCCTAATCCAAAAGGGTTACAGTGGTGCTAAGAAAAAGAACATTGATGTAGTTTTAAAAAATGGTGCAGGATCTGGACTAGAAGCTGACCCAAAGAAGATTAACTATTATAATGACGGAGATGAACCATTAACAGGTAACATTGGTTCAATTAGAGACTTTATTAGCGACGCAAAACAATCATGGGCGGAATTTATTTACCTATATGATGAGCGTGATGGTAAATGGTACATGGCTGATACATATGAAGATGATAACATGGTTCCAGCATTTGAAGCATTTATTGGAGAAGCAGTAGTTGTTACTGGTAAGCGTGATGCAAAGAAGGTAATGAACACATATATTAAATTCTTTGAGAAATATCCAGCGCTAGGACCAGATGCAATGGGAGTTCCTGCAGACCACGTTATCGGAGCGGTTAAAGAACTATATGCAGCTGCAATGGAAGATGCTAACTTCTCTAGAGAGGTTCCATCGACTGTAAATAAAATGAAAGGTAGATTATTTGCAAAAGAAGTTAAAGTTGCTGAACTAAATAACTATACTGTTAAAATATCAACGGGTAAATTATCAGAAATTTGTAGAGATCATGGTTCTAATATTGCTGGTGCTGCTAAATGGTCAGGGCTAGCAATTGTTGAAGGTACTGCAATGTATTTAGACCATATCAACTATGGCAAATTTGCAGAAGCTTTACTAAATGCATTTAATGCTACATTCGAAAGTGCTGAAGAACTAGAGGCTAGAATACTTGAAGGTAATGAATTTGGAGCTGCAAGAGCTAAGGCAATTGCTGATGGTAAAGATGAATTTGAAGTAGGCGGCAAAAAGTATAAAGTTACTAAAGTTGATGCGGATGACAAAGAAAATGCAGAAGAATTTGCAAATGAGTCAGAAATCAACGGAGACAACACAAACCCAGCAGGTTATCCATCTCCATCAGGAGATTCTGAAGATGTTGAAGAAACTGAAGGAGAAGAGGTTGAAGTAATGGAAGAAGGAGAAGTTTCTGAAGCTGAAGTAAAATCAGCAGACGAATTTAAAGAATATGCATTCGCTGTACTTCAGCAAGCATTTGGCAATGATTTTGACGAAGCAAAGGCACAAGAAGTAGTAGATGGTATCTTAGACAAATGTGGAGATGACTATGGTGCATGTGTAGGTACTCTAAAAGCTTCTTTAGGATAAGATGAATAAATTATTTACATATGAACAATTTTTAGTAGAGAAAGAGCTCAGGAATACTGAGCTCCAATCTATTATGGAAGGCGGTGCAGCCGGACATATGTCACATCCATTTGATGACAAGGGTTTAACTTTTGGCGACTTTAAAAAATTAGTAGAGGCCGGTCTGAAAGGAGAGCTTAATTTCGAAGAGGATGCTACTGAAAAGACTGATGGTCAAAATGTATTTGCAACCATTCAAGATGGTGAGGTTAAGTTTTCTCGTAATAAAACGGAACTAAAAGAACCAATGGACTTGCCAACCTTTAAAAATAAATTTGAAGGCCATAAAAGTAAACTGGTACAAGACACGTTCCAATTAGCGGCTGAAGATTTAGCAAAGCAACTTTCTAAACTTTCCCCAAAAGATCAACAGATTTTTGCTAATGGTAAAAACTTCATGAATATGGAGTTAATCTACTCAAAGAATCCAAACGTAATTAGATATGACCGTGATGTAATCCAGTTCCACGGTATTAAAGAAACCGACGGTGAAGGTAATATCATTGGTGATGTTAAAGGTTCAGCGAAGGCTGTTGCAGATGCACTAGCTAAAGTAGAGGCAACTATTGGAGATACATTTACAATTATCCCACCTCAAATTATTAAACTAGGTAAAGATCTTAATTTTGAACAGAATAAGAAAAAGTTCTTAAACAAAATCGAAGAGTTACGTAAAAGATATAACCTAACTGATGCTGATGAGGTTTCAAGATACCATGAAATGTGGTGGAGAGAACAAATTGAAGAAAACTTTGGTGATCTTCCACAAGACATTAAAGAGGGACTTCTTTTAAGATGGGCGTATAGTGATAAGAAAACTCTTAACATGAGGTCACTTGTTAAAATAATTACAAAGGAACAGGCAGCTGCAGTTAAGAAGTTTGATAAAGAAGACGTTAGCAAAAAATATAAAGAGAATATTAGACCATTTGAGGATCTATTCTTAGAGCTTGGTTCTATTATCCTAAAAAATGCTTCTAATTTTGTTGCTGCTAATCCAGATGCTGAAATGCAAAGGCTACATAAAGAACTTAGAGATGAGGCTGAAAAGATTAGAAAGTCTGGAGATATTAGCAAAATAGAAAAGGTTGAATCTGAACTAGCAAGACTTGATAGAATCGGAGGTATAGAATCAATTATTCCATCGGAAGGTTTAGTATTTATGTACAAGGGCAAAATTTACAAATTAACAGGTACTTTTGCTGCAATTAACCAACTAATGGGTATTATAAAATACGGTAGATAAAAATATCACAAAAACAATAATAAATGATGAAACATGTAAGATTATTTGAACAGTTTCTAAATGAAGCTGCAAGACTAAGATCTAAAAGAGATTGGAAAAAAGACATTGCTGATGAATTAGGTGCAGACGGTGATGAAATCATAGATGACTTAGATGACGGTTATTTTAAGGCAACCTATGATGGTTATACTGGATTTGATATTGAAGTATTCGATAACAACGATAATCTAGTAGACTCTGATTTTGTTGATTGCGATGGAATGGGTTCTTCAGAAATTGAAGATGCAATTTGGTCTGCTGCAAGAGACATGGCTTAAAAAAATAAAAAAGATTGACCTGGATTTTTCTAGGTCAATTCTTTTTCTTATATTAGCATTATGAAAAAGGTAAAACTATTTGAACAGTTTCTAAATGAAGCTTCAGTTTTAGATCGCAACTCAATGATGGGTTGGATCGCAGCGTATATTGACGGACCTAGAACAACAGAAGAGTTTAACGGTTCTGAAGGTGGTATTTGGGTTTGTGGAGAATGTGAAGATGAATTCAAAGGCAAAAGAATCTACGACTACTATTCAAATTTAAAGTCTTACGAACTTGGAGTTCTAAAAACATGGGAAAAGGAACTTTCAAAAAGAGGATGGTACAGTGAATGGTACGATGCAGGTACAGTAATGATCTGGCCAGCTTAATTTAAATTATTATGGCGTTACAAAACTTAAAGACATATTATAGCGAGTCAAATACTAATGACTTTCAAGCGATGCTTAAACTTCCATGTGTTGTTACTGAGAAGTTACAAGCGTCGTCTTTTCATGTTCAATCAACAGTAGAAGGCTACAATTACTTCAAGAGTGGAAGTAAAAAGCCGATGAATGCTGTCGATAGAACAATCGTAAAATACTACGAATCGGCAATTAGCCACTTTGATTCAATTAGTGAAGATAACAAAGAGGAAATGCCAAAAGACTGGAAGTTTGGATTTGACTATATGACAGATTCAAAAACGGTAAATATCAAATACGATAGAATACCAAAGAACAACTTAATGTTAACACACATTCAAGTTTTAAATCCAGCAGATCATTCTCTTATCAAAAAGGTAATTAGAGATCCAAAGATTCTTAACAAATGGGCTGATGTACTAGAGGTACAAAGACCACAGGTTCTATTTAGTGGAAGTTTAAATGAATTCCAAAGAGAACAACTTTCTGAATTAATGGCTCTATCAGATGCTGAGTATGGTAAAGTATTTGAAGATATCACATTCTCAAGAAAAATGTACAATATCTTTAACCCGTCAATGAACTCAACTGCGTTAAATGAGGGTCTTGATGGAACTATTGATTCAATTGTAATTAACTTTTTTGATTCTACTTCAGTTAAAAACTTTAAGATTTGTGAAGATGTCTTAATCAAGAAAGAAGAAAGAGAACCATCTCATATGTATCAGCTTTCACTCCTAGATCTAGTTGAGTACTTTACAACATATGATATTGAAAGTATTGAATTAAATGAGGAGAAGGCAGATCAAAGATACATTGAACTAATTTCAAAGTTATTTAATTCATATGTTTCAGAAAACGCTGCTAAATATGTTGGCGTAACTTTTGATTCAGCTGATTTTGCTTCTTCTCCAGAATTTAAACTTAACACTAAGTTTATTAAGAATGAGAAGACAATTGAGTATGTTTCAAATGAGGTTCTCGAAGAACTATATAAAATAGCACTTGGCTCTTTTAGAAAAAGAAGGGTTAAAGAAACGCAGATCATTAATGCTGATCTAATGAGACAGATCAACGAGATTGTCGACAAGATCGATAATTCTATTATGGCAAAAAGCAATGAAGCATCGGTTATGACATTCAAAACGTATTTACAAAACCAAGGA